>Ga0137307_102302_pt1 | contig 13595 bp, 12 predicted proteins | sample NAcewD2O_March_2_FD_97180 | JGI IMG/M metagenome (GOLD analysis project Ga0137307, IMG submission 97180) | Mouse cecal microbial communities from Vienna, Austria - N-Acetylglucosamine amended D2O_March | ecosystem: Host-associated > Mammals > Digestive system > Large intestine > Cecum | place...
TCACAAGATCCTTAGTCTTGCTCGTCTGCCAATTCCGACACTTCCGCATGTGCATTGGATATGTACTTTCCATGCCGCGAAAAACATAATAGCATTTTTAGAGGCAAAAGTCAATGGGTTTTTAATAAAAAAGATTTCTCTTAATTAAAATTTTTTCTTATAAATTTCAGAAAATACTTGCAAAATATAAAAATATATTATATAATATCAACATAGAAGAAAAGAAGAGAGAAAACGAATAAAGATAGAAACGGAAAAATCATGAAGAAAGGAGGACTCGGTATGGTAAAACTTAAAAAACATTTATCGGATACTGATTTTGGTCGCATGATGACGCAACCGGGTATTTCAAGGTCACTTCATTGGTTTAGAAGGGGCGCACCGCCGGGAATAGATGGCAGTGTCCGCACTGCCTGATAAAAATTAAAAAAGAAAACTTTCACATAGATTGTCACTGATTGATTGAACGATTAGAAAGGAAAGGGTAGAGTAGCCGCCGATAGTAAAAAACTATCGGCGGTTTTTTACCATATGGTAAAAAACAATAATCGCACTGCGGCGGAGGGGAAACATGTCGCTGCCGCGACCCGCCGCAGGCGGAGAATCCTGCTTGCAGGATTCTTTTTTACATTATAGGAAAGTCCTTCGCCAGAAGGACATAGATTGGAGAAGAACCGAAGGTTCTTCATGAAGTGTCGAAGACACTTTTTTACATAATAGGAAATTACGCCACAGCGTTGTGGAAAACCAACAAGAATTGCAAAGCAATTCTTGGGGAGTTGGCCCAGCGGCCAACTCTTTTTTATGCACAGCCCCGTGTAGAGGAAATAATCCGCTATGCGGAACACGGGGCGCGCAGCGAGTAGGGGAAGATGAATCTTCCCTACTCGATTACACAGTCCCACGTAGAGGAAATAAGCCTCCTTTTCATCATGCAAAAATTATTTGCCCAATCATATTTCCTGCCGTACAAGCATATAAAAGCATAGGACAAAGTACAAGCAAAGGATGAAATCCGCAAGTTTGTGTTTGTGCGGCATCCACAAACTTGTAAGCCGAATTGGTTATGCGCAAAAGCCGTGCAGAAACGGAGGGAAGTATGTATGAGAATAAGCAAGTCCGGGAAGTCGGGCAAATTTTGAAATGTGATACGGAAAAGGGGTTGAGCCGCGGGGAAGCGGAAGGGCGGCTGAAGCAGTATGGGGAAAATCTGCTGAAAGAAAAAAAGGAGAAGACGAAGATTGCCTTATTTTTGGAGCAATTAAATGACCCGTTGATTTTTATTCTTTTTGTAGCCACTGCCATATCTTTGTTTTTGGGGGAAATGGAAGATGCCATGATTATTGTGGCGGTAATAACGGTAAATGCGTTCGTGGGGGTGGTGCAGGAAGGGAAGGCGAGGAAGGCGATTGAGGCGTTGAAAAAACTGACAAGCCCCCATGCGATTGTGAAAAGGGGAGGAAGGCAGATGGAGATTCCGGCAAAAGAGCTGGTGCCGGGGGATGTAGTCTGTTTGGAGGCGGGACGGCAGGTGCCGGCAGATTTGCGCCTTACCAAGACAATGAGCTTAAAAATAGAAGAGTCCGCTTTGACCGGTGAATCCGTGCCGGTGGATAAAGATGCAGGATATTTGGCAAGAAGGAAAGAGGATATCGGGGATTGTAAAAATATGGCATATATGTCCACGAACGTGACTTACGGACGGGGGGAAGGGGTTGTAGTGGCTACAGGGATGGAAACCCAGATTGGGCATATTGCCGGTATGATTAGTGAGGCGAAGGAAGAACTGACCCCTCTTCAAAAAAGGCTGGCAGATTTAGGGAAAGTATTAAGCGTTTTGGCCGTGTTTATCTGTGTCTTTTTATTTTTCGTGGCGGTGCTGCAAAAGAGGGATGTGGGGGATATGCTGCTGACAGCGATTTCACTGGCAGTGGCGGCTGTGCCGGAAGGGCTTCCGGCAATTGTTACCATTGTGCTTGCTTTAAGTGTGTCGAGAATGGTGAAAGTAAATACGATTATTCGTAAACTTCCGTCTGTAGAAACATTAGGGGCAGTAAATGTAGTCTGCTCGGATAAGACAGGAACCTTGACGCAGAACCGGATGACAGTAAAAAAATGTTATGCGGAAGGAAGGGTTTTTGCGGCAGACAAGGCGGATGGGGGAAGGCATAAAGAACTGTTGCTTGGCTGTATACTTTGCAACGATGGGATAATCGGGCAGGGAAGCCGGATTGGCGACCCTACGGAACTGGCGCTTTTGGATTTGGCGGATAAGTACGGGATGAGAAGGGAAGAAGTGGAGAAAGCTTATCCAAGGATAGGAGAAAAAGCATTCGACTCCGACCGGAAGATGATGACTACCTTACATAAAAGCGCAAATGGCAGGGTGTCTTATACGAAAGGAGGAACGGAAGAAGTCTTGAAGCACTCCAAATATCTGTTATCCCGTGGGAGGAAGGCTGCTTTGACGGAATCGTCCAAAAGGGAGATTTTGAATGCGGCAGGGCAGATGTCGGCGGAAGCGCTCCGGGTGTTGGCGGTGGCAATGCGGGAAGATGCAGCGGAGGCAGAAGAAAGGGAACTTACCTTTGTAGGCTTGGTGGGGATGATGGATCCGGCAAGGCCGGAAGCGGTGGAGGCGGTAAGGGCATTTCGGGGGGCGGGTGTAGATACGGTCATGATTACGGGCGACCATGTGGATACCGCTTATGCGATTGCGAAGGAATTGGGGATTGCAGGCAGCAGGCAGGAATGTATCAGCGGCAGCGAACTGGATAAAATGGGGGATGCAGAGTTTGACGAAAGGGCGGAACGCATAAGGGTATACGCTAGAGTATCGCCGGAACATAAAGTAAAAATAGTAAACGCTCTAAAGAAAAAGGGGAAAATAGTTGCCATGACAGGTGACGGGGTGAACGATGCCCCCTCGTTAAAAGCGGCGGACATCGGGATAGCTATGGGGATGAACGGTACGGATGTGGCGAAAAATGCATCGGATATGATTCTTACCGATGATAATTTTGCAACCATAAGAAAAGCAATTGAAGAGGGGAGGGGGATTTATGAAAATATCAGGAAAGCTATCCTTTTTCTGCTTTCTTCTAACTTTGGGGAAATTATTACCATGCTTGTGGCTATTCTTGCCGGATTTCCTTCTCCGCTTAAGGCCAGCCATATTTTATGGATTAATCTGATTACAGATTCTTTCCCCGCATTGGCTTTGGGCGTGGATGAAAACGACGGTGGGGAGCTGATGCGGCAGAAACCGAGGAAAAGCGATGAGAACCTTTTTGCTCATGGTGGGCTTGCCTGCACGCTTTGTTATGGGGGAGTGATTGCCGCTATCAGCATTACGGCGTTCCTGCAAGTGCCATATGGGGCCCTGGTAAAACAAGGTCTGCCGGTTAACTTGCACAATCTAACCGTTATGCTTGGTATCCCGGATTTGCTGAACAAAGCCCAGACGCATGCTTTTACGGTACTGGGGATGAGCCAGCTTGTCCATGCAATCGGTATGCGGGATGTGAATAAATCTGTATTTAAAATGAATCATTTTTCAAACCGTTCCATGATTTTTGCCTGTGCGGCAGGGGTTGGGCTGCAGGCTTTGGTAACGGAAATCCCTTATTTTGTCGCTCTGTTTGGAACGGTACAGCTCTCCCTGCAGGAATGGGGATGGCTGGCGGCTCTTTCTGCCATGCCTTTGGCGGTACATGAACTTCTTTTGATTGGCGGAATTGCGGAACGGGGGAGTGAGGAGAAACAAAAGGGCTTTCTGGACAGGGATAGCGCTGCGGGATATGAAACACCTGTACTTTTTGGAGAAAATAAGGAACTGGATGAGCATGCCGGATTTGCCGAAGGAGAGGGCAGAGGCAATATGGTTACTTATGCAGCGGAATGGCGTTGGAACGGAGAAAAAGGAAGCGAAGAAAAATTTTTGTAAATTAATTCAGGCATCAAAAATCTGTCGATAATGTATAAGGACAGGGTTTTTGGTGCCTGAACCCTGTCAGATTAATTTGGAGAACGCTAAAAAAAGAAGCAGGAACCCTCCGACAACTGAAAAATTAAATGCCGATTTGGAAGCCAGAAGACGTCCCAGAAAGCTGCCGCCGCAGATAGCCATTAGGCCGATAAGAAAGGTAAGAACGGCAGTCAGCGGAAGGGGGAAATCCAGGGAGGCCGCCCCTATGCCGGCTGCAGCGCTGTCAGCGGAGAGGGCGAACCCGAGGGAAAGGGCTTCTGTCGGGGATAAGATGTCTACGTCGTCGCAGTTTGCTTCCTTGATTGTTTTTTTGAGGGAGCTGTCAAAAATTTTTACCAAGGCAAGAACAAACAAAATAGTAAAGGATAAAAAGGATGTGGCGGAAGGAGGGATATATGCTTTGAAAAGGTTTCCTAAGAAAAGGGAGGAAATGAGAAGCAAATCCGATAGGGCGGCCACAATTACGGCAGAGAAAGGAGGGATTTTTACTTTATCTGCACCGTATGCAAAACCGGCGGTAAATGCGTCGGCGGAAAGGGCGATAATCAGCAGTATTAATTTTGAAATGGATAAAAACAAGCGGTGTCACCTGCCTTTATTGTTTGCTTTATAGTATGTGGTTATGATATAATTGACTTCAAATTATAGGAGAAAAATGATGAATAACAGACAATATAAGACAAAAGAACTGCTAAAAAGATTTGTTCCGTACTTTAAACCATACAGGAAAACGTTATTTTTCGACCTGTTTTGCGCAGCGTTGACTACGGTTTGCGAGTTGACGCTGCCGCTTATTATGCGTTACATTACGAACGAGGGGCTGTACCGTTTGGCGAACCTTTCCGTACGGACAATCGGCGGCTTGGGGCTGCTTTATCTTTTGCTTCGCGTTATTGACACGATGGCAAGCTACTATATGGCGGATATGGGCCATGTTATGGGGGCAAAGATTGAAACGGATATGCGAAAGGATGCATACTTCCATTTACAGCAGCTTTCCAATACCTACTATAATAATACGAAAGTAGGGCAGATTATGGGGCGGATTACCAACGATTTGTTCGACGTGACGGAATTTGCCCATCATTGCCCGGAGGAATTTTTTATTGCCGGGATTAAAATAATAATCGCTTTTGTGATATTGGCGGGCATTCATCTTCCGCTTACCCTTCTGATTTTCCTTGTCGTGCCGGTAATGATGGCAGTATGTATGTCATTGAACTTTAAAATGAGAGGGGCATTCAGGAAGCAGAGAAACCATATCGGGGAATTGAATGCAAGGATAGAAGACAGTTTGCTCGGGCAGAAAGTGGTAAAGGCTTTTACCAATGAAGAGGCGGAGAATAAAAAATTCGAGAAGGATAACGGGCAGTTTTTGGATATTAAAAAAGAGACTTACCGTTATATGGCAGCTTTTCAGGCAACGACAAAGATGTTTGACGGTATTATGTATTTGACGGTGTTGGTGGCCGGCGGGATTTTTATGGTGAAAGGGATGATTGCGCCGGGGGATTTGGTAGCCTATATGCTCTATGTGACCACAATGATTGCTACCATCCGGCGGATTATCGAATTTGCGGAGCAGTTCCAACGAGGAATGACGGGGATTGAACGTTTCCTGCAGATTATGGAGGCTGATATTGAGATTTTCGACGAAACGGATGCGGTGGAGCTGTTGGAGACCCAGGGGAATATTGTGTTTGAAAATGTCAGTTTTGAGTACCCGGATGACCACAACATTGTGTTTACCGGATTGGATTTGAATATCCGGCATGGGGAAAAGGTGGCGATTGTCGGGCCGTCGGGCGGAGGAAAGACGACTTTGTGCAATCTGATTCCCAGGTTTTATGATGTTACGGAAGGTAGGATTCTGATTGACGGGGAAGACATCCGGCATTTTACGCTTAAGAGCCTGAGGCAAAATGTAGGAATTGTCCAGCAGGATGTCTATCTTTTTTCCGGAACCATTTATGAAAATATTATTTACGGAAGGCAGGGCGCATCGAAGGAAGAGGTGATAGATGCGGCAAGGCGTGCCGGGGCGCATGAGTTTATTATAAATTTGAAGGACGGCTATGATACTTATGTAGGGGAACGCGGCGTGAAGCTGTCCGGGGGGCAGAAGCAGAGGATAAGCATTGCCCGCGTATTTTTGAAAAATCCTCCGATTATTATTTTGGATGAAGCAACGTCGGCGTTGGACAATGAAAGCGAATTTGCCGTAGCGAAGTCTTTGGCAAGGCTCTCCGAAGGAAGGACTACATTGACGATAGCCCACAGATTGTCGAGCATACGAAATTCCGACAGGATTCTTGTCCTGACAGAAAAAGGCATCGTAGAGGAGGGGAACCATACGGAATTGTTGGAAAAGAAAGGGATTTATTACCAATTCTATACAATGGCAAATGAGCTGAAATAAAGAAGGATATATGCTTTTGCGATAAAATACAAATGTAAAGCATCGCGTAAACCCCTTTCTTTCTTGCTAATAGGAGTCGATTTTTGTATAATGGTTAAGCAAGCACGGCGCATGAAAAACAAGAATGATTCAAAGCGAGGAGAAAAAACGATGTGTAAGAAGAAAATTTGCGTTGTTGTTGGTGGCGCAAAAGGCAGAGGAAGCAATCTTGTTGAAGAGTATGCAGGACGCAGATACTATATTGCCTTTATGGATACCGACAAAGAACGTGGTAAGTTACTGAAAGAGAAAATGGAAAAGGAATACGGAAGAAAAGTGTTCTTCTTTCATGGAGATGCAGGCAGCGAAGAGGATTTGGAGCTGTTTGCAGGGGCGGTTATCGGTCAATACCGGAAGGTAGACTGCCTGTATTACCGGACAGACATTGCAGAGAATGCCGGGGAAATCGAAGGGTTGCTGAGAGACCACCTGAAGGAAGATGGAAGCGTAGAAACTTTTTGCTAAATTTGTACAAAAACGCCGATAGAAAAGAATGTATGAGGGGATTGTGGCGAAAGTCTGGCAGTGTGCCGGGCTAGATAGAATGGCTCGTAAATCGGGCGGAAAGGCGTTCATTATGAAATTAACTTTTATTGGGGCAGCCCATGAGGTAACCGGGAGCTGTCATTGTCTGGAAGTTGGAGATAAGCATATTTTGATAGACTGTGGTATGGAACAAGGCAGCCAAAGCTATGAAAAGGCGGATTTGCCTGTGGATGAGGCTATGGTGGATTACGTCCTTTTGACCCATGCCCATGTAGATCATTCGGGTATGCTGCCGGCATTATATGCGAAAGGCTTTCGGGGGCAGATATTAACCACAATCGCTACAGCAGACTTGTGCAGCATCATGCTGCGTGACTGCGCGCATATCCAGATGCAGGAGGCAGAATGGAAGAACCGGAAGGCAAAGCGCCATTCGGGGATGGAACCCCATGAACCTCTTTATACGATGGAAGATGCGGATGGAGTCATTAAAAGGATTATTTCGTGCAGATATAATCATGTGATTGATTTATGTGAAGGGGTGAAGATACGTTTTACGGATGTTGGGCATCTACTTGGCTCTGCCAGCATAGAAGTATGGATGTCCGAAAATGGCAAAGAAAAGAAAGTTGTGTTTTCCGGTGACTTGGGGAATATTAATCAGCCGTTGATTAAAGACCCCATTATGACGGAGGAAGCGGACTATGTGGTGGTGGAGTCCACCTATGGAGACCGGATACATTCTGCCGAACGGTCGGATTATGTGACTGATTTGGCAAAAGTATTACAGGAGACTTTTGACGCAGGAGGAAATGTGGTAATCCCTTCTTTTGCCGTAGGGAGGACACAGGAAATGCTGTATTTCCTGCGTCAGATTAAAGAGGAAAAGCGGATAAAAAGATTTCCTGATTTTCCGGTTTATGTGGATAGTCCTTTGGCAGTGGAAGCGACGGATATTTTCCAAAGGAATGTAAAGGAATGTTTCGATGAAGAAGCTATGGATTTAATCAACCAGGGGATTAACCCTATCCGTTTCCCCGGGCTTCATCTGACGATAACCAGCGAAGAGTCGAAAGCAATTAATTTTGACCATGCGCCTAAGGTGATTATTTCAGCTTCCGGCATGTGCGAGGCGGGAAGAATCCGGCATCATTTAAAGCATAATTTATGGAGGCCGGAATGTACCATCCTGTTTGTGGGATATCAGGCCAATGGCACGCTGGGAAGGATGTTGTTGGAAGGGGCGGAAGAGGTAAAGCTTTTCGGTGAAAAAATTGAGGTGCGTGCGGATATCAGGGCGCTGCCGGGAATCAGCGGGCATGCGGATAAAGACGGGTTAATCCGTTGGGTAGAAGGCTTTAAGAAAAAGCCGGAGAAAGTATTTGTGGTGCATGGGGAAGGCAGCGTTTGCGAGGCTTTTGCTTCTTGTCTGGAAAAAGAGCATAAAGTCAGTGCGTATGCCCCTTATAGCGGTACATGTTTTGATTTGCTTACCGGAGAGGCGCAATACATTGCCGCGCCGAAGCCGGTTCAGAAGAAACGCGTCGCATTGGATGTATTTAACCGTTTGGTGGCTGCAGGGCAGAGGCTTATGGCAGTCATCCGGAAAAATGAAGGAAGCGCCAATAAAGATTTGGCCCGGTTTGCAGACCAGATTAACTCCCTTTGCGATAAGTGGGACAGGTAATTGGGGAGAGGAAATCAATATATTTAGGCTTGCTCCTGTTTTGGGAGGATGCCTGAGTGGGAAAGGCATGGGTTAGAAATGGGTCTGGCGGACAAAATATTTATTGATATGTGTAAAGATATACTGGAGAACGGAACGAGTACGGAGGGAGAGAAAGTACGGCCTCATTGGGAGGACGGAACACCGGCTTATACGGTTAAAAAATTCGGTGTGGTAAACCGTTATGATTTGTCAAAAGAATTTCCGATTCTGACGTTGCGTAAGACGGCATTGAAGAGCGCTACGGATGAGATGCTTTGGATATGGCAGAAAAAGTCCAATAATATCAACGATTTGCACAGCCATATCTGGGATGAATGGGCGGATGAAGACGGCAGCATCGGCAAAGCATATGGCTATCAGATGGGAGTGAAACACCGGTATAAGGAAGGGATGATGGATCAGGTGGATCGTGTCATTTATGATTTGAAAAATAACCCTTTCAGCCGCCGGATTATGACAAATTTGTATGTGCATCAGGATTTACATGAAATGAACCTCTATCCATGCGCCTACAGTATGACGTTTAATGTGACGCAGGAAAAAGGGGAGGGTATGCTGATATTAAATGCAGTGCTGAACCAGCGCTCTCAGGATGTATTGACGGCCAACAACTGGAATGTAGTCCAGTATGCGGTGTTAGTGCATATGCTGGCGCAGGTATGTGGCATGAAGGCCGGTGAATTAGTGCATGTGATTGCGGATGCCCATATTTATGACAGGCATATCCCAATCGTGGAGGAATTGATAAAACGTGAGCCAAGGGAAGCACCGGTTTTCCGGCTCAATCCCGACATTCATGATTTTTATGAGTTTACACGCAATGATGTAACGGTGGAAAATTATTCGGCGGGACCCCAAATAGAGATTCCCGTTGCAATTTAGACATAGGGAGGAAGAGGCGGATGAACTTAATTGTGGCAGTGGATAACCATTGGGCCATAGGCCATAAGGGGGAATTGCTTGTAAGGATACCAAATGACCATAAATTTTTCCGAGAGGAGACAACAGGGAAAGTCGTCGTGCTTGGGCGGAAAACTCTGGAGACATTCCCGCAGGGGATGCCACTGAAAAACAGGACAAATATCATTTTGTCTTCTAACCCGGATTTTAAAGTGAAGGATGCCATTGTGGTACATGGCATGGAGGAATTACAGGAAGAATTAAAAAAATATGACAGCAAGGATATTTACATTATCGGTGGGGAAAGCGTATACCGGCAAATGCTTCCATATTGTGATGTGGCGCATGTGACGAAGATAGACCATCGGTACGAGGCGGATACTTACTTCCCGGATTTGGATCAGATGGAAGAATGGGCGGTTACGGCAGACAGCGAGGAGCAGACATATTTTGATATCGCTTATCAGTTTGTGAAATATGAAAGGGTTAGGTGATGAGCGGACAGCAGCCAAACTTTTGGCAACGGTTCTTTCCGTTTAGAGGGTGGAAGCGGCTGCTTTTATCGTTGATATCTACTACCTTGCGGCTTGTATTTTTCCAGGAAGAACGTCAAAAGAGCGTTACAGGTTCACGGGAACCGTTGAATAAATTGAAATAATTTTTAAAAACAGTAAAGAAGCAAAAATAATAGAAAAGTAAAAACAGCAATCCCCCATAAAGGCAAAATACGCTGCCTTATGGGGGATTGCTATTCCGTATAGCAGTATGCCCATTTTTAAAACCTTGTTTTGCTGCGTGAAATAATGCCGGCTCTGTTATTTTATAAATAGGGGTAGAAAAACGATAGGAAAATCCACATCCGGGTGATATAATATGGAATACCTTTTGTTGTATTTTATTTTTCCGCCCTTTTTCGCAGATGAGGGCCGGAATGGGGCGATGGAAGATATGGGCGGCGATGCTTTATGTATTTAAAATCCGGTATTTAACGGCGCTCGTACTAGCTATGTTTTTTCTGGGGCTGGATGCAGTGGTAGAATATTTATCCGTAGTCTTGGCAGAGATAATTTTTCCTTTGCTTCATGGAAATATCCGGAATGTTTTGGCTTTGCCGGAAGATACCCTGATTGTTTTGGGCGGCAGGTTGCTGCTATTTATCAGCACTTTTATCACGCTTATTTCGTTTGCGGGGATTGCGGCAAACGGCCGTTTCCATGACGTTTCTTTGTTCTATCTTGCAATGGCGGTGCTGGTGATAGATTATGTGGTGTATTATCTGATTGATGAAATTATTGGCAGGGAAATAAAGCAAAGGGAAGATGAGGTTTTCCGCGAACGGGTAAAATGTGAGACAGCTATGTATCACTCTATATCCGAAAACCTGGACCGCCAGAGGAAAAGGGCTCATGAGTATAAAAACCAAATCGCGGTGATTAGCGCCCTTGCCGCTGGCGGGCAGTATGAGGAGCTGTTGGCTTATGTAAAAAAAGTGGACGCTGTCCTTCAAGAAGAAATAAATGCCATAGATGCAATCATGTGATTGTCAATGCCATTTTAAATACGAGATATAAGGAAGCGACGGATAAGGGAATCGTATTTGTATTAAAGGTAAACAATTTATCGAATGTAAAAATTTGTGAAAAAGATATTGTGCTGATTCTTTCCAATTTATTGAACAACGCAATAGAGGTCTGTGAACGGGCTAAAGAGAAAGTGATAAAATTAAAATTTATGTTGGAAGAGGAACAGATTATTATTTCGGTAAAAATAGCATGGCGGCAATGCCAATGGTGGAAGATGGCAGGCTTCAAACGACAAAAACCGAAGAACCGTCGGAGCATGGCATGGGAATCCGGAATGTAATTGAAACAGTGGCGGATTGTGGCGGGAAATATACGATTCATTTCGATGAGGATGGATTTTTATTTTCTATCCTATTGCCTAACCCGGCGGATGCAGCATCGGAATAGGGAGAAGGAAGATTTCCAATTCTGCCACTTTATTTCCAAATCTGCATGGGATATAAAAAATCGGAAGAAAATGCCGATATTTATAAAGAGTTGCCGAAGAATGGATATAATTCAAAAATAGAACAATATGGGGGAGGTGACAGACCAAATGCCTGAAAATGTAAGTATGGGAAGGCAGCTAGCCCATGCCTATGCCAATAGGGGAAAGATCCTGTTCCATACAGCGATTCGTTTTGTATTGGCAGGAGTTGTTGTATTGGCAGGAATCCGGGGGAATCCGCTAAAAGGAGGGCCTGTTAATTTTCTGGCAGGTCTTTTGGCAGCGTGCATTGCGTTGGCCGCTCTGGCCTGGGTGTTTTTTCCGCTCATCCATTGCAGAGACTGCTTGGATTTTTATGAAACAGGCATTACAATCGGCAAACGGTTCTGGACATTGGAAACGCTTGGAAACATATCTTTTATGGATGTAAGGAGCAACTTTTCTATGTTTGAGCGTACATATATGTGTACGGAAGCAAGAAGATTTAACGTCACATATATTAAGGATGCAAAGAAAAATTATAATCGTGCATATTTTAACGAAATTTAAAAATGAAATGAGATAGGAGAAAGCGGTATGACTACATATATTATCATCGGAGTAATCGCAATTGTTGTTTTGTTTGTTATTGTATATGTCAAAATGTCCATTGATGAAAAGAAAGGCGCAGACAGCGAGGAAAAACGGAAAATACGTAATATTGTCAATAAAGTGGTTCCTAATGGAGAATCGTATACGGCCGCTTATGGTACCCGCGAAGAACTTACGCTTGGCGGCGGGGGCAGAACCGTGACCACCACTACGAAATACTGGTATTATGCGGTTGGTTTTAAGCCGGGGGATCTCTACCTGATACCGTTGTCCTTTGCCGGAGGAGACGTAAGCTACAGCGAGCCCATCCATTTTGGAAAAGGGGATCTTGGTATGGTAGAGGCGAAGAAGGGATATACTGTTATATATGATAAAGACAGGAAAGAGATACTGACTCTTTACGTAGTGGAGAGCAATACGAAAGACGATAAGTATCATCCGGTAAATATCCAGCAAAAAGAAGAGGCGGAGGCATTCGCACAGTTCTCCCAGGCGCTGATGCAAGAGGTCAATGCGGCCAATGGCATTACGGATATTAAAGCGGCGAAGAAAGAAGCGAAGAAAAATTAATAAATATCATTTCAGAACCGCGCAATTAGAGAAGTGATTGACTTTTACCATAAAAAGTATAATAATAAGATACGGGTGCTAAAAGGCTTGCCATGCTGTGTTGTCTGGCAAAATTTTTGACACCCGGATTTTTAATGAGGTAAGAAAAATATTGCGGTTGTGAATATGCAGAAGGTTGTGTATCCCGCACAAATCAGAAAGGATGTCATCATATGGAAAAGAAAAATTTGGATTGGGCAAATATTGGCTTTAACTACATTGAGACGGATGAAAGGTATGTTTCTGATTATAAGGACGGCGCATGGGATGAAGGCAGGATGACGAAAGAATCCACGGTGGTTATCAATGAATGTGCGGGTGTGCTTCAATATGCGCAGACGGTTTTTGAAGGGATGAAGGCATACACGACGCAGGACGGCCGTATTGTAACGTTCCGCCCGGATTTGAACGCGGCGCGTATGGTAGATTCGGCAAAGAGGCTGGAGATGCCGGTGTTTCCGGAGGAGCGTTTTATAGATGCCGTAGTCCGTACGGTAGCAGCAAATCAGGCTTATGTTCCGCCTTTTGGCTCGGGGGCTACGTTGTATATCAGGCCTTATATGTTCGGCTCAAACCCGGTGATTGGAGTAAAACCGTCGGACGAGTATCAGTTTCGTGTATTTACGACGCCGGTAGGACCGTATTTTAAGGGCGGGGTGAAGCCTTTGACGATTTGCATCAGCGATTTTGACCGTGCGGCTCCCCGCGGTACGGGACATATTAAAGCAGGGCTGAATTATGCCATGAGCCTTTATGCCATCCAGACAGCCCACAGGGCAGGTTTTGATGAAAATATGTATTTGGATGCAGCTACAAGGACGAAA
>Ga0137307_102303_pt1 | contig 13590 bp, 7 predicted proteins | sample NAcewD2O_March_2_FD_97180 | JGI IMG/M metagenome (GOLD analysis project Ga0137307, IMG submission 97180) | Mouse cecal microbial communities from Vienna, Austria - N-Acetylglucosamine amended D2O_March | ecosystem: Host-associated > Mammals > Digestive system > Large intestine > Cecum | place...
CTGAATGCATCGATTGAGGCTGCAAGAGCCGGCGAGCATGGCAGGGGATTCTCTGTTGTGGCGGAAGAGATTCGTAAGCTTGCAGACAGTTCGGCAGAGATGGCGAATTCCATTCAGAAAGTAATCGGTGAAGTGAAAGAATATTCCGAGAGCGCAATTTCTAAGGTGCATAAGGCGGAGAGTATTGTTGAAATGCAGGAGAAGAGCGTGGATAATACGGCGGCAGCATTCCGAAGCATCAATGAATTCATGGAGAAGCTGGTTGATAATATGGAACAAGTCAGTGAAGACGTTGAGGGAATGAACCAGAAGCGGAAGGGCACGCTTCATTCCATTCATGTCATCAGCAGGTTGTCGGAAGGAACCGTACAGTCGGCGAATGTGGTAGGCGAGTCCTTGAAGCAGCAGGTGGAATCAACAGCTACATTGGAAGAAGAATCCAGAAATCTTGGGGAGAACATGAAAGAATTAGAGATAGCGATTTCCAGCTTTAAGCTGTTGAAAGAGGACTTGACTGGGAAGGAAAAGAAAAGCAGAAAAGGAATCAATCTTCCAAAGATGCCGAAAAAGGAAGGCAAAGCTAAAGAGAAAAAGACAGAAACAAAAGAAAAAGCAGTAAAAAAAGAAAAATCTCCAAGGAAAGAGAAAGAAAGACGCTTTGGGAAGAAAGTGAAAAATAAGGAGACGAGTGGGGAGGAATCATAAGCAGCGTGGAGTCAAAAAGAGCAAGGGGAATTATGGCAGGATTTCTGCTGGGATTTTCGATACTTTTAGCAGCAGGATGTGCGATAATGACAGGACAAAATAAACAGATGAAATGGCAGGAAGCGGGGAAGAATACCTTTCAGAGTGAACTTTTCGGAGAGAATACGTATATATTCTCTCCGGAAGATGATCCGAAAGAGATAAGCCGTATTTTGGATGGGCTGTTTGCGGCACAGGAGGCAAATCAATTCGGCGAGGAACGATATGCCCTGTATTTTATGCCGGGGACTTATGACAGCTCTATTTCTGCTAAGGTTGGATTTTATATGCAGGTGGCAGGACTTGGCAAGCTTCCCACTGACACAAAGATTCCGGCGCTGGAATGTACGGCGAGGTGGTTGGGAGATGATCCTTCCAATCACAACGCCTGTTGTAATTTCTGGCGCGGGGTTGAGAATATTGAGATAGAGAGCAATACGGTCTGGGCGGTTTCACAGGCAACATTTATGCGGCGCGTTTATATTGACGGAGCATTATATCTTCATGATGATTATGGATGGTGCAGCGGGGGATATCTTTCTGATTCCATAGCGACGTTGATGGTGGATTCAGGCTCTCAACAGCAGTGGCTGTCCCGGAATAATGAGTTCAAGACGTGGATGGGCGAGAACTGGAATATGGTGTTTGTAGGAGATGCCGAAGGCTGTGATCCGACGGGAACCTGGCCGGCAAGGGCATATACATCGGTAGAGAGCGCTCCGGTAGTTCAGGAGAAGCCTTTTTTGATTTATGATGAAGAGGAAGGATTCGCGGTATTTGTGCCGGAGCTAAAGCGGGATGCAGCCGGCGTGTCGTGGAAGGAAGCTATGACAAAGGGCGAAGAGGCGTTGGGAGAGACGCTTCCGTTGGCTGGCTTTTATATCGCTAAGCCGGATACGGACAGCGCCGAAACGTTGAATGCGGCATTGGAAGAAGGGAAGAATCTCTTGTTTACGCCGGGAATTTATTCGCTGGAAGAACCGCTTGCGGTTAAAAAGGCGGATACTGTAATTCTCGGTATGGGATTGGCGACTTTGCAGGCTGTGAACGGTAATGCATGTATAGAGACAGAAGATGAAGACGGAATTATCATTGCAGGTCTTTTGCTTGATGCAGGCGAGACGGAAAGCGCAAATTTGATGACCATAGGCAGGGAGAAAAGCGATAAGGATCACAGTGAGAATCCGGCAGCGTTGTTGGATGTATTCTTCCGGGTCGGAGGCGCAGATGCACAGTATGCCGGAAAGGCGGATACTTGTATTACGGTCAATAGTAATCAGGTAATCGGTGATAATCTTTGGATCTGGAGAGCGGATCACGGTGATAATGTGGCATGGGATTTGAATACCGGAAGAAACGGACTTGTAGTCAACGGGGATGACGTAATGATGTATGCGTTGATGGTGGAACATTTTCAGGAATATCAGACAATATGGAATGGAAATAACGGCAGAGTCATCATGTATCAGAGTGAGATACCTTATGATGTTCCTGCGCAGGACATGTGGATGAGCCATGACGGGACCGTGAACGGATATGCATCTTTCTATGTGGATGATGCAGTGGAATGCTTTGAGGGCTGGGGACTGGGAATTTATTCCTATCACAGAGATGCCGTCGTGGATTTAAATTGTGTTATGGAGCTGCCGGATAAAGAAGGCGTAAAGGTACATAATATTTGTGCCATTATGATTACGGGAAATCCGGGTATCAGCCACGTAATAAATAATGCCGGTGAGGCGGCGGTAAGAGCCGGGGACAGGCGTCTTATCATCGAATATGAAAACGGACTAATAAAATAGCAGGAGGAGATAAGATGGGAACTTATAAGTTTATAGACGAGAAGGGCACTTTTGCACTGGAGAATCCGGAAAATTATAGCTATCTGTATTTTCCGGTAGCTGGCGAGCAGGGAATTAAAAGCGCTGTCACACCGAATTTGGGCGGAGATGCGAAATGGAATCAGAATGCGTTTCTTTTGGAACCGGTGAGTGCGGAAAATCTTCATAATAACCGTTCGACCAGAAATTTCTGGTGCCATGTAGAGAACCTTGGAAGCTGGTCTGCAACAGGAGTGTCTGCAGAAGAAGAGAGCAGAAGGTTTACGGAGAGTCAGGATAACAGTGAAGTGGTCGGCGGATTAATGTGGCAGACTATGACAAGAGAATCCCGAAAGTATCAGTTGAAATCAACGATAGTTTCATTTGTGCCGCTTGCACATGATGTTGAAATTATGAAAGTGACCATCACCAATACCGGTAAGATGCAGGTGAGCTTCACACCGACCGCAGCGATTCCTTTATATGGAAGGAGTGCGGACAACATTAGAGATCATAGGCATGTAACATCCTTATTACACCGGATCCGTACAACAGAGTATGGTGTGGAAGTAAAGCCGACACTGTCCTTTGATGAAAGAGGGCATCAGAAGAATGAGATTACGTATTTTGTATGCGGCGTCAGAGGCGATGGGAAAAAGCCTCGGGACTTTTATCCGGCAGCAGAGGATTATATCGGAGAGGGCGGCAGCTATACGCGTCCGCGCGCTGTATTAAAGAATATAGAAGGCGTTCCGGCAGGCAGCAATATTGCCGGTAAGGAAGCGGTTGGCGGACTTCATTTCGATAAGGTGACGCTTGCTTCGCAAGAGAGCATGACATACACTATCTTGATGGGGGCAACCGAGGATCCGGAAGAAATCAAAGAAATAATATCGGCATATGAGACTGTGGAAAAAGTAGACGCCGCATTGCAGGAGGTTCGTGATTACTGGCAGGAGAAAGTAAATGTAACTTATAAGACTGGTGATAAGAACTTTAACAACTATATGCATTGGGTGAGCTTCCAGCCGATTTTAAGAAGAATATACGGATGTTCGTTCCTTCCTCATCATGATTACGGCAAGGGCGGAAGAGGCTGGAGAGACTTATGGCAGGACTGTCTTGCGCTCTTGATTATGAATCCGGGCGGCGTGCGCCAGATGCTGCTTGATAACTTCGGCGGTGTGCGTATGGACGGAACCAATGCAACCATTATCGGTGCGAAGCAGGGCGAGTTCATTGCAGACCGTAATAATATTACAAGAGTCTGGATGGATCATGGCGTATGGCCGTTTATCACAACCAAGTTCTACATGGATCAGACCGGTGATTTAGCGCTTTTGGATGAAAAAATAGCATATTTCAAAGATAAACAGGTGGAGAGAGGCTGCAAGGTCGACGAAGAGTGGGATGACGCTTATGGAAGCATTCAAAAGGATGCGGAAGGAAAGATTTATTACGGAACTATCTGTGAGCATCTTCTTTTGCAGAATCTGTGTGCATTTTATGAGGTCGGCGAGCATGGACATATCCGTTTGCGTGGAGCGGACTGGAATGATGCGCTGGATATGGCAGATAAACGGGGCGAGAGCGTGGCATTCACGAATGCCTATGCCGGAAACTTAAGAGACTTAGCCGACTATATGGAGAAATACGCAGCCATTTCCGGTAAAAAGGAGATTGAAGTTGCAGAAGAAATGGAGATTCTTTTTACAGATGATGCTGCATTATATAACGATATCAAAGCAAAGAACGAATTACTGGAGAAATATGGAAAATCCTGCCGTCATAATATCAGCGGCAAGACCGTAAAGATTCCGGTAACCGAAGCTGCAAAGAGCCTGCGGAACAAATCCGAATGGATGATGGAACATATCCGTAAGACAGAGTGGGTAACGGACGAAGAAGGAAACGGTTGGTTTAACGGGTATTACGACAATAACGGCAGACAGGTGGAAGGCGTCATTGACGAGCAGGTACGGATGATGCTGACTGGAGAAGTGTTTTCCATTATGGCAGGAACCGCTACCGAAGACCAGATTAAGGCAATTACAAAGAGTGCAGATAAATATCTCTATGCAAGGGAAATTGGAGGTTACCGTTTAAATACTGATTTCTGTGAGGTAAAGACCGATTTAGGAAGAATGTTTGGTTTTGCTTATGGTGAGAAGGAAAACGGAGCGGTATTTTCGCATATGGCGGTCATGTATGCAAATGCGCTTTACAAACGCGGCTTTGCAGCGGAAGGATATAAGGCTCTTTCTTCTTTATACAATGCGGCAATGAATTTTGAGGTGAGCAGAATTTATCCGGGAATTCCGGAGTATTTCAATGCAAGCGGAAGAGGTTTGTACCATTATCTGACAGGAGCTGCAAGCTGGTATATGCTTACCGTAATTACAGAAGTGTTCGGTGTGCGCGGCGAAGCCGGAGATTTATGTGTGAAACCGCAGTTAATGACGGAACAGTTTGATGAGGACGGAAAAGCAGAGCTGACGTTGTATTTTGCAGGGAAGCATCTGCATGTGACCATAGAGAATCCACAAAAGAAGGAAGCCGGAAATTATCAGGTTCTGGAAGCCTCACTGGATGGAAAGGAAGTAACAGAAATCAGCGGCTGTAAGGCAATCATAAGTAAGCAAAGTGTTGACGCACTGGAAGACGGTGTGATGCATGAAATATCCGTGATATTAGATTAAATATCACGAAATAAATATAAAGGAGTGCGAGACATGAATCAGACAGACAATTTTGAAATGAGCAACTATGGGAAAGAATCTACATTTGCAAGCTTTCTGCCAGGAATCTCCGGTATCCGGGGAATTCCGATTTGGTGCTACTATGTCAATCGCGGACAGTGCGTAGTCAGCTTCGGCGTAGATAACAAGGATCATGCGATTATGGAGTTCTATCCGGCGCATACGGCATATATGACCGTAAAACGTACCGGTTTCCGTACTTTTCTCCGCAAGAACGGAACATATCTGGAGAGTTTTTCGGATGAGTCTATCAGCCATAAGATGAGTATTGCAATGAACGGTCTTACGTTGGAAGAAGACAACACCGAAGAAGGCTTAAAGACGGTGGTAGATTACTTTACGCTGCCGGGAGAAAATTTAGGCGCTCTGGTAAGAAAAGTAACTGTGACAAATACGGGTTCCGAGACGATAGATCTGGAAATCTTAGACGGTATGCCGGCAGTTATCCCTTACGGTGTTGGTATGGAAAGCATGAAGAATATGGCGCAGACGACTAAGGCGTGGATGCAGGTCGAGGATGTGGAGGAAAAGCGCCCATATTATCGTGTGCGCGTCAGCATGAACGACAGTGCGGATGTTAAGAAGGTAGAAGGCGGTAATTTCTCGATTGGATGCTTAGAAAATGGTGAAATGCTTCAGCCGATTGTAGATCCGGATGTTGTATTTGCTTATGATTGTTCGCTGGAGACTGCGGTTAATTTCAAAGAAAACGGTCTGGACGGGGTTCTTTCAGCGAAGCAGATTACTATGAACCAGCTTCCAAGCAGCTTTTATGGGACGAAGAAGACGCTGAATGCAGGCGAGTCTGTAGTTATCTATGAGATGGTAGGACAGGTAGAGAATAAAGAAATTCTAAAGGCGTTCTTTGAAGAGGAAAGGGACGGAGCATATTTTGCGGCAAAGAAGAAAGAGGCAGTAGAATTAGTAAACGATCTTTGCAAGGTGATTGAGACAAAGACTGCGTCGAAAGAATTTGATGCTTATTGCAAATATACCTATATGGACAATGTGCTTCGCGGCGGTTTCCCGATGAAGCTTGGAAACAACAAGATTTTCTATGTGTATTCCAGAAAACATGGGGATTTGGAGCGTGATTACAATTATTTCTCCATGCTGCCGGAGTTTTATTCACAGGGGAATGGAAATTTCCGCGACGTCAATCAGAACAGACGCTGCGATACGTTCTTTGCGCCGTTTGTAGGAAGAGAGAATATTAAGGAATTTTATAGCTTGATTCAGTTAGACGGATACAATCCGCTGGGCGTGGAGAAGCTGACTTATCAGTTGGAGAAAGAAAAAGCGGAAGCGGTATTTACCGATGTGGAGAAGGATAAAGCGGAGGAACTGGTGAAATTTGTCACCAAAGCATTTACTCCGGGCAGTCTGTACCGTACATTGGAAGAAGTTCTGGGAGCTGATTGGAACGAGGCGCTGTTCTTCCAGATTATTGATTTTGCAGACAGCATGGTAAATGGAAACTTTGGCGAAGGTTACTGGTGCGATCACTGGACTTATAATCTGGATTTGATTGAAGATTACTTGGAAGTAAATCCGGAGAAAGAGAAAGAAATGCTTTACGAGGAGGAGTACACGTATTTCCTTGGACAGGTAAAGATAAATCATCGTTTCAAACGTTATGCGGAGACGCCGAACGGTTTGCGTCAATATCATGCATTGGACGAATCTAGTAAGAGAAATACTGAGGAGAAATTGGTTCGCTCAGACTACGGTAAGGGTGAAATATTAAAATCCAGTCTGTTTGAGAAGCTGATTTTGATGTGTGCGGTGAAGTTTGCAGCATTGGATGCATATGGAATGGGTATTGAAATGGAAGGCGGCAAGCCGGGCTGGTATGATGCGTTGAACGGAATGCCGGGTATGTTCGGCTCCTCCATGTCCGAGACCTACGAGTTATGCCGCATGCTGGAATATACGGTTTCTGCATTGAAAAAATATCAGGACAAGGTGAATGTACTGGAGGAGCTTGCAGATTTGCTCGATAAATTGAGCGAGATTAACCGTCAGGAAGAGGAGAACCTGAAAGGAGACGGCGAGGTTCTTTCCTTCTGGAACAAAGTGAATGATGCAAAGGAAGCATACAGAGACAAGACATTTGAAGGCGTGTCCGGCAAGAAGGTCAGCCGCAGGACAAAAGAGCTTGCAGAGATATTGGAAAGCTTCCACGCAACGGTTATGCGCGGCATAGAGAAGGCTTGTAAAATCGGCGGCGGTATCTGCCCTACGTATTTCACGTATGCAGTACCGGAATATGAAGTAATGGAAGACGGTATTAAGCCGTTAGAATTTGCAGTAGTTCCTGTTCCGTATTTCTTGGAGGGACCGGTTCGTTACTTGAAGTTAAATCAGCCGAAGGAGAAGAAGTTAGAATTATATCATAATGTTAAGAACAGTGACTTATATGATAATAAGCTTTCTATGTATAAGGTAAATGCATCTTTGGCGGAGGCGTCTTATGAGCTGGGCCGTGCGAGGGCATTTACGCCGGGATGGCTGGAGAATGAGTCGATCTGGCTTCATATGGAATATAAATATTTGCTGGAGCTGCTAAGAAGCGGTCTGTATGGGGAATTCTTTGAGGATTTCCACAAAGCGGCAATTCCGTTCTTAGATCCGAAGGTATATGGAAGAAGCATCTATGAGAACTCGTCCTTTATTGCAAGCAGCAAGAACCCGAATGAGCGTTATCATGGAAAAGGTTTTGTTGCAAGATTAAGCGGTTCTACGATCGAGTTTATCAGTATGTGGAAGCTCTTGATGTTTGGACGTCATCTGTTTACGGAGAAAGACGGAGAACTGGTATTTTCACCGCAGCCGGCAATTCCTGCATATCTGATTTCGGATAAAGATATGGTAACGGCAACGCTTTTGGGTGAGACAGAGGTAGAGTATCTGCTTCAGGAGAAGAAAGATTATGTGCCGGGAAGCTATAAGATCAGCAGTATGCATTTTGTATATAAGAATGGAAGCTCTGCGGATACAAACAGTGAAACGGTAACGGGACAGATTGCAGAAGATGTCCGTGACGGCAGAATCAGTAAGATAGAGATTACCTTACAATAGGGGACGGGAATGGAGCAGATTACAAGAATTGCAACGAGTGAGAAAGAAAAGGAGTATTGGAAGGTAACGGATATGAAGGCGGACATTGCCGGTGACTGTATGCATGTGGTAAATGTATATCCGGAAGTGACTTATCAGCAGTTCAAGGGCTTTGGTGGAGCATTCACCGAAGCCTCCGCCCATAACTATATGAGAATGAGCGAAGAGAATAAGAAGCAGGTGATTCGGGATTACTTTTCGGCGGACGGGTTAAAGTATAACTTTGGACGCATTCATATGAATAGCTGTGATTTTGGGCTTGGCAATTACGCTTATATTGAAGATGGAGATAAAGAATTAAAGACCTTCGACATTGCGCATGATTTTGAAGAGATCATACCGTTTGTGCGGGCAGCGCAGGCGGAAGCCAAGGAGCCGATACGGTTTCTGATGTCTCCGTGGTCGCCGCCGGCATTTATGAAAACGAATGGCGAAATGAATCATGGAGGCAGCTTGAAGAAAGAGTATTACGAGAGCTGGGCAGAGTATTTCGTGAAATTTATTCAGGCATATCAGGAAGCGGGGATTCCGATTGGATATCTGACAGTGCAGAACGAGCCGATGGCGGTACAGACTTGGGATTCCTGCGTCTATACGTCAGAAGAGGAACGGATTTTTGTGGAGGATTACTTGGGACCGAAGCTGGAAGCCGCAGGACTGGATGTTAAGATTTTCGTGTGGGATCATAATAAGGAAGAAGCATATCAGCGTTTCAAGGAAGTGACTTCCGGCGAAAAGGCGATGAAATACGTAGCCGGATGTGCGCTTCACTGGTATACCGGAGATCATTTTGAGGCGGTTGAGATGATTGGAAAGCAGTATCCGGACAAGGAAGTATTCTTTACCGAGGGCTGTGTGGAATATTCCAGATTTGCCGATTCCGGTGAAACGCAAAAAGCGGAGATGTATGGGCATGACATTCTGGGAAACCTGAACGCCGGCATTCATGCATCCTTGGACTGGAACTTAATCTTAGATGAAAAGGGCGGTCCGAACCATGTAGGCAATTTCTGTGCGGCGCCGATTATGTATGATACGAAGGGCGATACATATGAGAAGCGGCTCGCTTACTACTATATCGGACAGTTCAGCCGTTATATCAGAGCAGGGGCAAAACGCATAGGAACGACTAGGTATACCGATAAAATTGAAGTTACAGGCTTTTTGAACCCGGATGGAGAACGTGTTATCGTGATCTTAAATAAAACAGATGAAGATGTTCTGATAACCTTAAGGGAGACGGGACATGGGGTGGAAACTGTGGTAAAAGCGCATTCTATTAGTACATTTTGCTATAAATAGGGCGAAAAAATGCAAAAAAGGTGTTACTTTTTTTAGAACCATACTAAAAAAATGACACCTTTTTAAAATTTGAAGCATTATAACGAAGGGGTAAAGAAGATATAATGCATATATCAACAACACAGTTGAAGAAAAAAGGAGGATATTTTTATGAAACTGAAAAAAGTAGTTTCTGCATTATTAGTTGGTACAATGCTTTTATCATGCGTGGCATGTGGTAATAATTCCAGCAACAATGCAGACAAGAAAGATGAAAACAATGATAGCAAAACACCTAGCACAGAATCCGCTGACAATAATGAAGGCGACGGCGATGATTCCGCTGATGCAACCGGAGACGGCAAATTAGTTATCTGGACATTGGCAGAAGATTTAGGACAGTTTGCAGACCACTACATGGAAAGCCATCCGGATGTAGAGATTGAGACCAGAGTTATTCAGCCGGCTGATTATGTAACGACAATTCAGACCGCTTTGAATGGTGGAGCAACTGAGCCGGACGTTATTGTTGGTGAGCCTCAGATGTTAGAGGATATGTTTGACGCTGGTTACTTTGAGGATTTGGATCAGGCTCCTTACAATGCACAGGATTATGCAGATCAGATCGTAGATTACGTATGGGAAGTTGGTCAGGACGCAGACGGACATCAGAGAGCAATCTCCTATCAGATTACACCGGCTGGTTTCTATTATCGTAGAGATATTGCAGAGACAGTTTTCGGAACTTCTGATCCAGAAGAAGTTGGCAAATTATTTAAAGATTATGCAACAATCCTTGATACAGCTCAGAAAGTAAAAGCAGCTGGTCCTTACAGATTATTTGCTTCCGATTCTGAACTTGGTTTCTTCTCAGGTCAGGCACCTTGGGTTGTAGATAACACATTGAATGTTGATCAGGTAAGATATGACTACATGGATCTTGTTGTTGAGTTATATCAGCAGGATTTGACAGCATATGCTGCTCAGTGGGCAACACCTTGGTATCAGGCAATGAGCGGTCCAGTACCTCTTTTGACAGCTGAGACACAGTGGGGTAATGATGACTTGAATGTTTGGGACGCTACACAGTTCGCTAGTGCAACAGAAGGAATGGATACTGTAGAGGTTATGGCATACGGACTTCCTGCATGGGGCGTATTAACATTAAGAGACAACGTTGGCGATACATCCGGTAAATGGGGCGTTTGCTCTGGTCCGGCTCCTGGATTCAGTGGTGGTACATACATCGGTATCTCCTCACTGTCCGAGAGAAAAGATACAGCATGGGATTTCGTGAAATTCTGTACACTTGATGAGGAAACAGCAGACTGGTGGATTGTACAGTCAGAAGGAGATACAGTTTCTTTGAAATCTGCATTAGAGAAACATGCTGATGATGGAAATGAGACATATGGCGGACAGAAGTTATATGAATTCTGGATGAACGCAGCTGAAGATATTGATTACTCTATCGTAACAAGATACGACAAGGCTATCGGCGATGCTTGGGGTAATGCAATCAGCAGTGTTAAGAACGGAGAGAAGACGAAAGAAGACGCAATCAACGCATTCTATGATGAGGTTGCTTCGGTATATCCGGAACTTACAATCAACAGAGAGTAATGGATAATATTTAATAATATGGGCAGGCCCAGCCTGCCCATATCGAAATTTAAATGGAGGTAGAAAGAATGGCTAATACTCAAGTGGCAAAACGGACAAAAAAAAGAAATAAAGATAATATAGCCTATCTCTTCGTGTTACCCTTTGTAATTGTCTTTCTGATATTCAGTGTGTATCCGGTTCTGAGAACTTTATATTTGAGTTTTACGAGTTATAGGGGATTTGGGGATCCGGTATGGATATGGCTTGATAACTACAAGAGAGCATTGACAGACAAGTTTTTCTGGAGGGCTTTCTGGAATACTTGTAAAATCTGGGGTGTAAATATCATCGTCCAGTTAGGGCTCGCATTTCTTTTGACAATCATATTCAGTGATATTAAGTATAAAATGAGAGGTTTACCTATCTTTCGTGCTATATACTATCTGCCGAACTTAATTGCAGCTACATCTGTGGCGTTTCTGTTCAAGACCTTGTTAGACTGGAGATTCGGAAGCGTAAACCAGATTCTTGTGTCTGCAGGAATCACAAGTACTCCAATTAACTGGATGGGAGATGCATCGATTGCGCCATATGTAATTTCTATCATAGGTGCGTGGATGTGGTTTGGAAATTCATTCATTGTTCTCATGGCAGGTGTACAGGGAATTCCGACTGATTATTTCGAAGCTGCAGCCATAGATGGCGCCGGAAGATGGACACGGTTCTTTAAGATAACGTTACCGTTATTGAAACCAATTTTGTTATATACCTTTATCACATCCTTGATTGGTGGTTTGCAGTTGTTTGATTTGCCATACTTGATGGCAGAAGGCGGAACATTAGGCAATCCGTCCGGATGTATGCAGACCGCAGTTATGTATCTGTTTAGATTTGGATTTGAGACAGGGCAGGTTGGTTTTGCATCTGCAATTGCGTATACTTTGTTTATCATCATTCTGATTCTATCGGTTATTCAGTTCAAATGGCTTGGCGGAAAGGAGGACTAAAAAGTATGAATACGATTGGATATAAAATTAAAAAGACAATTATTTATATTTGCTTGATTCTGCTTGCAGCAGCCTGTCTCCTTCCGTTCCTTTTGATGATGATAAATTCAACGCGAAGCGGTGTGGAAATTACGACCGGATTTACTTTCATTCCAAGTACGCATTTGAAAGAGAACTGGGAACAGCTCTTTGATTACATGAATCTGTTCCGAGGCATGGGAAACAGTTTGTTGATAGCAATCCCTGCGACGATTTTATCGGGTTATTTTTCTTCAATTACAGCATATGCGATGGCTATTTATAAGTTTAAGGGGAATAAGATAATTTTTGGAGTTATTGTCGTATTTATGATGATACCTGCACAGTTGAGCTTGATCGGTTTCTATAACTTATGTATGACATTGAAACTGATTGATTCCTATATCCCTTTGATCGTACCTGCAATTGCTGCACCGGGTACCGTATTCTTCTTAAGACAGTATGTGCAGGCTACGTTATCGCCGGCATTGCTTGAGGCGGCAAGAATTGACGGAGCAAAAGAAATTGGTATTTTCCATAAGATTGTACTTCCGATTATGATGCCGGGTATTGCAACCATGTCTATCGGAGCATTTATCGGAAACTGGAACAACTACCTTGTACCGTTGATCTTACTGAATACACCGAGTAAGATGACGCTGCCGGTTATGATATCTACATTGAGAGCTGCAACAAACTTACAGGCAAATCAGGGCGCAATTTATTTAGGAGTTGCAATTTCGGTTTTACCGATTCTGATTGCGTTCTGTTTCTTCTCAAAATATATTATCAGCAGTATTTCTGCCGGTGGTGTAAAGGAATAATTATTATTTTGACCCGAATGGGTGTAACATAGCCAGATAATTACAATTTTGTAATTTTCTCTCCTTATATAATTTTATGAAAACAAGGCAGTACCTTACCCCAGGTATTGCCTTGTTCTATAGTAAACGACAAATAAATTTGCCGTTTGATATAATTTTTCGATACAATTCAATAGAAAGAAGGACAAAGATATGGGACAAGATATTGAAATTATTGATTTTCCGGCAGAGGATTATATGCCGTTGAAGGATTACGAAGGCTGGCGCGTAGCGGTTTTGAAACATTGTGAGAATACGAATCTGGAAAAGATAAGCTGGATGCAGAAGCATATGGAGACGGATGAGGTATTTGTGCTCTTAAATGGGAATTGTACCTTGATACTGGCAGAAAATGGAGATAAGCCGGGAGTGT
>Ga0137307_102304_pt1 | contig 13581 bp, 10 predicted proteins | sample NAcewD2O_March_2_FD_97180 | JGI IMG/M metagenome (GOLD analysis project Ga0137307, IMG submission 97180) | Mouse cecal microbial communities from Vienna, Austria - N-Acetylglucosamine amended D2O_March | ecosystem: Host-associated > Mammals > Digestive system > Large intestine > Cecum | place...
CAAAAAAAGCAATAATAACAAGTACGAAAAGAACCACCGGAAACACCAGGAGCATTTCTTTCGACTTGGACATAGAGAGATCTATCACACACAATTTCTTTGAAAGATGAAAAAATAACACATATCCTCCCGCATCTCCAACCAGCCCCCCCAACAAACCAAATCCAAGGCCTTCCACCAATGCCTTGACAAAAATATCTTTTTTCTGCATACCAAATATTCTAAGCATTGCATGGGATTTTTCCATAGAAATGTTCTGGAAAAATAAAATACTGGTACACCCCCACACTACAATTAATATACTTCCAAGAGAAAACAAAGTCATAACTTTTTCCATAGTTCCAAAAAGAAGGTCATATTCCTCCTGCTCCTCATCTCCCTCAATCAGATTTTCCCCAACAATGTTTTCTATCTGCGCCTTGCCGTAAACTTTATTGTTTCTTTGAACCAAGAGGGAACAGGAGAGAATACTCCCTGCAAAGGCAAAAATTAGTACCAGGATAAAAAACTTAAGCTTACAGGTTTGATAGAATTTTAGAAAAAAAGACAATCTACTCATACGCTAGCACCTCCGTCTCTGTAATACCTATCATGGCATTTTACAGTATCTTTTTGGTACAATTATTGGATTTTAGCAGTCTTTTGTCTACCAAATAAGGGTTGCGCTTTGTCACTTCCTCTGTCAATTTTAACGGGCGAAGGCAATTTATACAGAAATCCATGCATAAATCTCATTTTATTATTGACATGATATTTTTTCAACGTTAAGATGGAACAAAACATATGATATAAAAAAACGGAGACCAAAAATGAATTCAGAATATAAATCAGGACGCAATTCCTTTTTACTCATACTGACAGCTTTCATCTGGGGTATCGCCTTTGTGGCCCAGAGCGCCGGGGGAGACGCCGTAGGGCCTTATACCTTTAACTGCATCCGCTCTCTCATTGGAGGCATCGTACTCCTTCCGGTGATAAAACTTTTGGATTATTTTCATCTGACAAAACAGAAACCTAAGACAAAAAAAGAAAAGAAAAACCTGATTGCAGGGGGAATTGCCTGCGGAATGGCCTTAGCCTTGGCCAGTAATTTACAGCAGATGGGGCTTTACCTTGGGTCCTCTGCGGGAAAAGCCGGATTTCTCACGGCTTGTTACATTTTAATTGTTCCGATACTAGGAATTTTTCTGAAAAAAAAGTGCAGCATAAATATTTGGATTGGAATTGTGATTGCTGTAATCGGATTGTACCTTTTGTGTATCCACGGAGATTTTTCCATTCAGCTTTCCGATATCCTCCTGCTGCTCTGTGCATTTTCATTTGCCATACATATCTTAGTTATCGACCATTTTACTGTATTGGCAGAGGGAGTGCGCTTATCCTGCATCCAGTTTTTCGTATGCGGCGGCCTCTCCTCCATCCCTATGTTCTTTATGGATATGGGACATTCTTCCTCTGGAATACAGGCATGGATTCCGGCCCTTTTAAACCCCTCCGCCTGGATTCCCATACTGTACGCAGGCGTTCTGTCCTGCGGCGTGGCCTATACTTTGCAGATAGTAGGGCAGCAGGGGGTAAATCCCACGGTTGCCTCCCTATTGATGAGCCTGGAGTCTGTGTTCTCTGTACTGGCAGGCTGGGTGCTTTTGGGGGAGTCCTTGTCCCCCCGGGAACTCCTTGGGTGCGTGCTGATATTTGGAGCGGTAATTTTAGCCCAGATACCAAACAAAAGTAAACCTTAAAACGTCACTTCCCCGTCATGTGACACCAGGGAACACCGGAGAATATGTTCCATTCCTGCCATTTTCTCCATAAACTCTTCCTCATTTTTTATCCTTACTTCCACAATAAAATCCACCCTGTCAGGCTCCATGGTCCTGGATTTTACCTTATAAGCGCTGCTGTACTCCTTCACCAGCCCTAAAACCTGTTTTTCCGCACTAAATTCTGTGGCATTTACAATGAGAAGCATGGGAGCTTTCGCCACCGGAAATAACTCCAGGATAAAAATCCCCACAGTGACAATAGCAGACTCAAATATTGCAATTCCTGCCAGCCCGGCGCCGCAGATAATACCAATGGATATTGCCCAGAACAGAAAAACCAAATCCATGGGGTCTTTCACCGCCGTCCGGAACCGGACGATGGACAGCGCACCTACCATACCAAGTGAAACCACAATGCTGGACTGAATTGTCAAAATAACTGCCGCCGTAATCACAGTTAAAGCTGCCAGGGAAATATTGAAACTTTTGGAATAAAAAGTTTTTCTGGTAAAAGACCTGTATACGATAAATATATACAGGGCAAAAGCACTGGCAAGCAATAAAGAAAATATAATGCTTTTTGTTGTCAATCCGGAGGCAGCATAGCCTTCCAGAAAGGATTTCTTAAAAATATCCTGAAATGTCGTCATTTCGTTTCTCCTCCTGTAATAAAGCTTATTTTATACTGAAAATTCCCTGCTGTATCTGTGGGAAGCGCCAAATTTCCTGCATAGATAATACTTGGAAAATGTGGTCTGCCTTAATCCCCGCATCTGAATACTTCGATAAATGTAATCCGGCAGAAATTCATCATATTTTACTTCCAAAAGATGCCCTCCCACAGGCATAATAGGTCTTGTGAGAATTTTTTCCCCCATAAAGTCTTCCACACGGCCGCTGGAACGGATATTGATATCCAGAGTAATTCTTACATTTCCCTCCGGGCAGATAAATGGGATTCTGTCATACTCCACAATAACCTTAGGCTTTAGATCCTTTAACTCCTGCCATAGGAAAAACTTTGCCAACAAAGGATTATCTTTTGCCTCCTCCCAGGAAATTCCTCTGCCATCCATCAGATTTGCACACTGTTCTATTGTAAGGGGGCAGGAAGTTTTTAAGGTCTTGCCCCTCTCCTTCCTCTTAAGTTCCAGCCGGATACGCTCTGTGCAGCCATTGTATATGCGGATGCGGAATTTTTCCCTTGGGTCTGTCCCGTTTTCATTCTCATAATAACAACGGTTATCTATATCATCAAAATAAAGGCTCCTTATCTCATAGAATCCTTTTTCCCCCACATGGGGGTCTAAAGGAATAACTGCCGGAATGCGCAGTTTCAGTGTTTCAAGTTGTCTTTTGTCTATGGAATATTTCAACTCATGCCGGTATTTATCCGGTTTTTTTTCCAATTTCGTCTCCATTTTTTACTCCAATACATTCTAAAGTCTGCCTGACCATTCCTGAAAAATCCCATCCGTTAAATAATGCATATATATATCCGGATATTCCCATCCGTCGAACATCAGGTAACGGGCAATATAAACTTTCACATCAAAATCTTCACACCCCTGATGTGCCTGATTCATGCCCTCCGTGACAAAATATTCCAAAACCGCATCATCCTCTGTTCCCACGAAATCCACCACTTCCGGATAGTGGGCCAAATAGTATTCCTTATTGTAAACAGGAGCATAATTTACCCCTTCATACACGGTATCTGTAACTTCCGGCACACCTACATTTAAGACAACTTCCATCATGCCGTTTTCCAGCATGTTCTGGGATTCCACTTTTCCAAGGTTTGAGGTGACAGCCACTTTATCTGAAAAACTGCTGCCATACTGGCTCATAAGGAGAATCCTGTAATGATATTCTTTCAAAGGCTCAAAATATTTATCCTGCTCTAAAATATCTGCAGAAAATATTTTTCCGCCGCACCATTTATCTGATAGAGATATCTGTTCCTCCAAAGGCATTCCCGCCAAAGGCTTTTCCACCACAAGGCCCACTTCCTCTGCCTCCCGGCATCCTGCCCAGCCCTCTATGGCCCGGGAAAGCCAGTTATGACGTTTTTCCACAAAATCCTTTAAATCAGCCACGCTGTCTTCATAGGACTTATACAGAGTGGTCATTCCTGTCTGGTTAAAATCCCACAGCTTATAGTTCATTTTCTGGGAGGCATAAATCTCCTCATTATATCCCGCCAAAGATTTAATATAGTCTCCTTTTTCTTCCAAGTCCCCCAAAAGAATATCTTCCACAACAGGATACATTTCTTCATCATATATGTCTTTTATCCTCTGGGCTACCACGGGAATTGTTGAAATGTCGGAACCCACATTATCGGGATAGTATCCATTGGGGTTTAAAAGCTCCGAAACCTGGTGGTCTATACCATAACACAAATCAAAATCCCAGGGGCTGCAAAAATATATCTTGTCCTCATCTGAGGGAATATAGCAGTATGTGGAAGAGCTAAACCCATCTGGATTCTTGGAAAACTGCTGAACCAGGTAATACCTGGCATAAGAATCCAAATCCAGATAATCCTCAATGGTTTTACCGTTTGTGGGATGAACCCCCCCGTATGTTGTTAACTCCGCCAATTCCTCCCAAATTCCCCTCACATATTCTATCTGTTCCTGGGAACAATGTTCCGGCTCTTCCAAAGTTACAAACATACCATTGCTAAGTTCCAGGTAATGCTCCCTTTCCATATAATGGGAGTAGTCTATCTGCATAAAATAACTGCCGTTTTCCTCTATAGCCACATTGGTCCTAGAAATCCCGGGAAGTTCTGTCAAAAGATAATTTCCCGCATACTCCCCGTCATAATACACGTCCACCGGACGACAGTCCGGAGAATCCGAAAGCCCCAGCTCTTTCCCCAGATGATAAGTTATGGTATTGTGCTGTAAGGTAGTGTCATAGGAATTTGCAAGAAGGGCAAAACTTTTTCTGGGTTCTCCGATTTCCAGCATATCTTCCTTGGCCCTAAGTTTCATCTGATATGCTTTCTTTTTTGCACTGGCCGTAAAATTTCCCCGGATTCTCAGCTTTTCTGCCTTTTGCTTGCAGATAAGATTCCCTTCTTCATCCATTTCATATACGGAAGCCTCCGCCACGTTGGAGTGGTTCGGGGTAGATTCCACCCATCCCCTCCCCTCATTTTCCGGGTCGTCACTGACAAGAAACACTGCCGGAATATATTCTGACTGCATAATCCGAAGCTTAAAATCCTTGTTCAGGCCCTCTGCATTACATACCTGAAAGGAGAGCTGATAAAACTCTTTTTCCTTATTATATGTGCCCTTATTTAATACATCAATCAAAACCTTATCCCGGATAAGTGTATCCTCAAAGGTAACCCATTCTCCCAGGGGACAGGAAAAATTTATCTGCAGTGCGGACAAATCCATTCCCGACGGCAGAAAAAGATAATTCTTTTTATCCACCCGCTGGGAGAGGATTCTTGTTCCCTCAATTCCCTCCCTGCCGTTTACATAACAATACATCTCTTCCCCATGCTCCGTCTCCTTCTGGGGAGATGCAGCCGCAAAATGGCGGGCACAAAAAAGATATATTCCACATAGAATGAAGCTTGCCGCAAGCAGCGTAATTCTTTTTCTTGTTCTGTTTATCATATTTTGTTCCTTTTCGATGCACTTTCCTGATAAAGCACAGCAAATGTTAAGTCTTTTCCTCTATATATACCATTTTCACCTGGATATTGCAATAATCTTGTCCATATTTCTTAATTTTCTCTTAAACTTTTTATCCCAGCAATTCCAGTAATTCCTCCCTTGAAAATGAGCCGCTCTCCATCCCTGCACCCCCTAAAACATTGTCCGCAAGCTGTTTCTTTTTCTCCTGCATTTCAATAATTTTCTCTTCTATAGTCCCTTCTGTCACAAGCTTGTACACAGTCACCACGTTTTTCTGCCCGATTCTGTAAGCCCTGTCTGTGGCCTGATTCTGCACCGCCACATTCCACCAGGGATCGTAGTGTATCACAATATCCGCCGCCGTAAGATTTAAGCCTGTCCCCCCTGCCTTTAAAGAAATGCAAAATACCTGAGTATCATCTTTGTTAAAATCCTCCACCATGCGCATCCGCTTTTCCTTACTCACAGAGCCGGTGAGCATATAATATGAAATCCCTGATTTTTCAAATTGCTCCCTTATATGGTCTAACATAGAAGTAAACTGGGAAAACAACAAAATTTTATGTCCGCTGGCCACAGCTCCGGCAACCAGTTCCATGCAGGTCTCCATCTTTGCAGATTCCCCACCATACCCTTCAAATACCAATGCCGGGTCACAGCAAATCTGCCTGAGCCTGGTAAGTTCCGCCAAAATCTCTATTTTACCTTTGGCAAAATCCGCATCATCTTGTTTTTCCAGCATAATTTTCATTTTCTGCACATGGGCATGGTACAGGGCTGATTGTTCCCCTTCCAGCCGGCTGAATACATTTTCTTCTATTTTTTCCGGCAAATCCTTTAGCACGTCTGTCTTTAAACGCCGAAGGACAAAAGGACGGATCATCCGCCGGAGACGCTGCATTTTATTTTCGTCCCCCGCCGATACAATAGGAATTTCCATATCATTGCGAAACCTGTTGTAACTGTAGAGAAATCCCGGCATTAAATAGTCAAAAATACTCCACAGTTCACTGAGACGGTTCTCAATCGGCGTTCCGGTAAGGGCCAGCTTAAAAGATGCATGAATCTCCTTTACGCTGTTCGCCGCCTGGGTCACAGGATTTTTAATATACTGTGCCTCATCAATCACCTCTATGGCAAAAATGTGCTTTTCATATAAATCCACATCCCGTTTCAGGGAATCATAGGAAGTAACTACCACATCCCCTGGCTGTATCCCTCCAATCTGCTCTTTCCTCTCCTGGGCAGCTCCGGTAACAAGAACAGGGACTAAAGAGGGTGCAAACCGCTTCATCTCTTTTTTCCAGTTGTAAACCAAAGAAGCGGGACACACAATAAGAGAGGGTTTCTGTTCTTCCCCCTTCCCTTTAAAATCCTGCTGCTCCGACAAAAGCAGGCTGATTACCTGTAAGGTTTTCCCCAGTCCCATATCATCTGCTAAAATACCTCCGAACCCATACTCCCGCAGGGTTTTTAGCCACCGAAACCCGTTTTTCTGATATTCCCGCATTACTTTTTTTAAAGAACCAGGAATCTCATAATCACTGTCCTCAATGGTTTTCATATTCCGCACAACAGCTTTAAACTCTTTATTCTTCTCCACATTTAAAGATTCGCTGTCCTTAAGGGAACTGTCTAAGTACATGGCCCGATACATGGGCAGGTCTATTTTCCCGCTTTTTATCTTTTTGTCAGAAAACATCAGGTCTTCTTTTAAATCCGCCAGGCTCTCCAATCCATTGTCCTTGTTTAAATTAATAAAATCCCCGTTTTTCAGGCGGATAAACTTCTTCTTCCTGTTATATTTCCCCAGAAGATAGGACAATTCCTCCATGGAAACTTCCTCTGACTGTAAAGTAAGTTCTAAAAGACCGCTTTTTAAAGAAATTCCCACTGCAACGCTGGGAGAATTGTGGACTTTCATATTCTGAAAAGCATCGGAAGCATAAATTGTCATTAACTCATCTAACCTTTTCAGTCCCCCGGAAATTAGCTGATACAAAAGATTCTCATCTTTTTGTATAATAAAAAACTCTTCCGCCCCATCGGTTTTTTCAAAATAGGACTCTACAATACTGCGAATCCTCATCTCCTCTTTCAAATCCCGGACTCCGTCAAACCCCTTTTTTTCCAGAAGATTATATTTATGCTCTCTGTAGATACACATCACCTTGCCGGCCACCACATCATGCTCCATCTTATCCACATATAATTCAAATTCCGGTTTTTCCGGCAGATACATTTCCTCCTCAAAATTTTCACACTCCAAAACCGTAAGCTCTTTGATTAGAGGCAGAATCTCCTTGGAAAAAGCCGTTAAGTCTTCCTGGGCAATATAACACTGATGTCCCTCTTCCTGAATGAGATACTCAAAAAAGCTCCCAAGCTGGCTTTTCAGCCTTTTGCTGCCGGGGGCGATTTCCCCATTTTCATAAAAAAAGTAGCAGTTTCTTCCATATAATATGCTGCTGTCTTTTAGATACACTGTGATGCCATACCCGTCTCCCTTAATTTCCATCCCCGGCTTCTTCTTTTCCTCCTGTACATGCCACACCGTATCTTCCGTTTCCGGCAGTTTTCCTTCAAAATACTCCCCGGCCATAAGAAAAAGAAAATCCTCCATTCCCGCTTCCGATAAATCCAGTCCCCGTTCTCTGTCCATGCTCATACTGTAGCGGTAATAGGAATGACGCATATTCTCCTCCTGATGCCTGCGTACAAAATCAATTAGATTTAAGGACACTGAGGTAAAAGCTTCTGCATTATGGCAAAACTCCAGCCTTTTTCCGTAGACTACCTTCTCACAGTTATCCACTGCCCGGATAAAATTCATAAGATTTTTCACCACATATTTATACTCCATGCCCACTTTAAAATCCACATACATACTCTTTTTTGAATAACACTTTACATAGGGAGTAAACTCCATTTTCCCCCTTATGTTCTCCGGAATCAGATATTTAGAATTGCTTTTTGCACTGTAATCTTTTAAAATTCCCTTTAGGCGCATGGGGGTTTTAGAATGAAATTCCTTGGAAAATCCTTCTTTTTTCTTCCACTTTATTTCCAGTACTTCTTTTGCCTTCCTTTTTTGCAGATATTCCACCAAAAGTGCAACACAATGGCTGCACATCCCGTCCCAGCTCTCCTCACAGCTGCACCTCCACTCCCTCACTTCACTGTAACTTTCATCCACCACGGCGCTTACTGTGTAATCCGTATCAAAATCCCCGCACAACTCTCCCTGCATATCGGCAACCACACTGTTGTCCGACTCCTCAAATATGCTGTATTCAAAATTTTTCACTAACTTGTAAGACTGAAGCTCCAGGCCTTTTCGGTATATCCTGCTGGAAGCCGTATCCCGTATGTCTGATAAAGTAAGCATCATTTTCCCCCTAAATAATTGTTACTTCTTATTTTACCAAAAAATAAGAAAAAGAAAAACAGTTGACAAACCAATTCTTCACCATTATAATACTTGATATCAAAAACAGTTAAGGCTATGATAAGAACAAGTAGCAAAAAACAGACACATACAGAGAGCAACCGGATGGTGAGAGGTGCATGGAGAGTTTTTTGCGAATACATCTTTGAGCTTCACACCAAACCCTGAATACAGATCAGGCAGTAGGCTGTGACGGTTTGTACCCGTTATGGTACAGGGTATTGATAGATACCTGCTAAGGCAGAATATGTGAGTCTTCTGTAAACAAAGGTGGTAACGCGAATATAATCTTCGTCCTTTACGGGGCGGGGATTTTTTTATGCGCAGGCCCACATATGGAAGTTTACCGCTGATGCGGTATGCGGGCCGCGCGGCGGGCAGGGTCAGAAAATCTTCCCTGCCCGATTACACAGGCCACATACAGAATATCATAGGCTTAATAATATAAAGAAAGCAGAGGTAAAAAATAATGGAACTGTATGATGAATTAGTTGCCAGGGGCTTAATCGCCCAGGTCACAGACGAAAATGAAATTAAAGAACTAATAAACAATGGAAAAGCCGTGTTTTATATTGGCTTTGACCCCACCGCAGACAGCCTTCATGTGGGGCATTTCATGGCCCTTTGCCTGATGAAGCGCCTGCAGATGGCAGGGAACAAGCCCATTGCTTTAATCGGCGGAGGAACCGCCATGATTGGGGACCCTTCCGGCCGCACAGACATGCGGCAGATGATGACAACGGAAACCATTGCCCACAATGTGGACTGTTTTAAAAAACAGATGAGCCGTTTTATCGATTTTTCCGATGATAAGGCACTTCTTGTAAACAATGCGGACTGGCTTTTGGACTTAAATTACATTGATGTGCTCCGGGAAGTGGGTTCCCATTTCTCCGTAAACCGTATGCTCACCGCAGAATGCTACAAACAAAGGATGGAAAAAGGATTAAGCTTCCTGGAATTTAACTACATGATTATGCAGAGTTACGATTTCTATGTGCTGTACCAGAAATACGGATGCAATATGGAATTTGGGGGAGACGACCAGTGGAGCAATATGCTTGGGGGAACAGAACTTATCCGCCGGAAACTTGGGAAAGACGCCTATGCAATGACGATTAACCTGCTTTTAAACTCCGAGGGAAAGAAAATGGGGAAAACCCAGTCCGGCGCTGTCTGGCTTGACCCGGAGAAAACTTCTCCCTTTGAATTTTACCAGTACTGGAGAAATGTCTCTGATGATGATGTGTTAAAATGTATTAAAATGCTGACCTTCCTTCCCTTAGAAGAAATCCAGGCCATGGAATCTTGGGAGGGAAGCCAGCTAAACCAGGCAAAAGAAATTCTTGCCTTTGAACTTACCAACCTGGTACACGGAGAAGAGGAGGCAAAAAAAGCCCAGGAAAGCGCAAAAGCCCTTTTCGGCGGCGGAAATGCAGCAGATATGCCCACCGCAACTATCACGGAAGGGGATCTTCGGGAAGGAAAAATTGACATTTTAGGACTGTTGGTGTGTTCCTCTCTCTCCAAATCCAGAGGGGAAGCCAGACGTAATGTGGAGCAGGGAGGGGTTACCGTCAACGGGGAAAAGGTGACAGATATTCATACTTCTTACACCTTAGAAGATATCAAAGCGGCAGATTTTATCTTAAAACGTGGGAAGAAGAATTTCTGCCGGATTACCTCAGAATAGGGATTTATCATGGAAAACGACACGCTGTTTACACTGATTGGGCTGGGGGTGATTCTTTGCCCCCTGCTCGTTGTTCCTTTTGCATTTATGAAAACCAACAACTACATGGAAGAGCAGAAAAACTTTAACAGCGACAAAGTTCTTCTGCTAAATTCCATGCAGGCTGTAATGAAGGAACAGTACGGGGATTTTTCCTATGTATTAGGGTATTATTTTAAAACCAGATACGAATCCTATAAATATATTTTGGCTTTTCGCCCCGGAAAAATCATAGTTATGCCCTACGTCATGGATGGGGACAGGATAATCATAAAAAGTAGTTTCCCCGCAGAAATTTCCGGATATAAAGTCAAACCAAAAGAAGTGGTTCTTTTCACACGGGAAGGAAAAAGAAAAATCAAAATTACCCTGCCTAAAATAGCTGACAGCAGCGGGGACAGACGTTCTGCTTTTCCCTTAGCAATTTTCCAGGAAAAAGAGGTAGATAGTTTTATAAATATACTAAACAATATTAATACATAAAGGAGATTTACATATGTCACAATGGTTACAGGAAGAAATGAAAAAGCTGGGGGAACAAAGACAGCAGTCTGCCCCAGGTTCCAAACACATTATTATTACCGCTGTTGTCTTTATCCTGATTGAGACAGCTTTACTGGTATACAACCAGCTTACCCCGGATTACAACGCACTCCCCCTCTGCGGCATGGTCGGCGTTATGGGGGTATTGATTATCGTTATTTTTGCCGCAAAGTCAAAATCAACGCCAAATAAACCCAAACTTCCCAATGCTGCAAAATGTATCGGGGAACTTTGCTTTTCTCCAGAGGAATTAAAGCAGTTTGACTCGGAAATGATGGCTGCGCCCCTGGCCCTTATCCACAATAACAACCGCTCCGACCTGCCAATTATCATTACCAAACATTACATGGCCTATGCTTACGTGGAAATGGGAGATATGGATTACAGAATTTACCGCCTTTCTGACATTGCCATGACCTGCTATGCCTCCGGCAGAAGCAGCGCAACTGCCAATCCTTTGGGCAAAGCATATTTTATTGACTTATTAAATGAAAAAGGTGAGAAGTTCGGAGGGCTTTCCATTGACGGGAAAAAATATTTTGTGGAATTTAATGAGGCATTGGAAAAATATGCATCTCATATAAAGCTTAATGTTTCCATGAAGGAAGTGAAGAAAATCCGTAAAAATTCTTAAGATATTATACTCCCACTTTTATTGGGTTTTAAGCACAGATTTTCTGAATTTTATGTACCATAATGCTGTTACAAATAAAATACTACTGATTCCATAATAAACTGCCCTGATATCTGCAAAAGTTAAAATTTTCCCTACCATTAAAGAACCTGCTGCCCGGGACAAAAGAATCGTAAATCTCCCCGCAGTAAACGTCCTTCCCACAGTGGCAGGATTGCATTTCAACTGAATTTCTGTTTTAAATCCCAAAGGGCAAAATGTTGCCGTTATACCCACCAGACATGCCCCCACAAAATACATCCAGATATTCTGTGATATCCCGATAAAGAGATAGCTGGCCGCCGCACTGAAAAGCCCAATTGATATGATATAAGCCGGTTTTAACTTTCGGATAATACCTAAAATAAAAACTGATGCAAGTACCATTCCAATTCCCTCTACCGTATTACCAAATCCATAATAGGCTGAAGGCATCCCCAGGGTATCTTCTATCATGCTGATTTCCAAAGGCGCTGCCAAACCGATGCAGAGCATAAAAATATTCCAGTAAATAATCGTTTTCAATACATTCTTATTTTTTATTATGTCTTTCCAGCCATTTTCATTTTCCGGCCCTTTATTTTCATCTTCCTCACTGGCAGAATTTGTTCCCATGCATAAAAAACATACCGCTGTCAGTAAAAACAGCAGAACATCTAATATGATATTTGCCTGAATGGGAAAAGACATTGCAATAAAAGCCGCAATCGCAGGTGCCGTCAATAATGAAGCAGAATCCAAAAGATTTATCACTGAAGAAACTTTTAACAATCGCTCTTTTGAAAAAGCATTTACCATAAATGCGCTTAATGTATTTCCTTCAAATTCCAAAATTAGGTTCATGAGAAATGTAACCAGATATATTACCCAAATATTTTGAGAAAACAAAAGCAAAACAAATATCAGACCCTTTAAGAGATTTGCCATCGCCATTAGTTTCTTTTTACTGTGGCTGTCAATCACTTTTCCTGTAAATAAAATAATAATTGCCGGCAGAAGCTGTGATACAAAAAAACCTCCCACAATCCCTACCGACTGGGTATTGGAAAACAGATAAATTACGATTCCCACATCATATATGTAGCTGGCAAAGCCGGACAGGTACTTTGCCATAGCCAAAAAAATTAAATTTTTTTGGTCAAAGTGTTTATCAGTCATCAGCAACTATTTTTCTTCCTTCCTAATTTTTATCCTTGTATAATATTCCTTATCATCCTCATGATGTATATAAGCCCCGTTATTCAACTGTACCTTAAGAGACGCCCTATTTTCTTTTCTCACCGACATATAAATTTCATCCTCTTCAATGATATCTTTTGCAATCGAAATCATCATCTTTAAGCCTTCCGTTGCATATCCTCTTTTCCGGTATTCGGATTTGATTCCATATCCAATATGGCCTGCCCCGTTTTTAAGCCCATCATTTAGACTCTGCCGCAGCCGAAACCATCCCACGATTTCCCCTTTATCCCAGAGAAAATACTCCGTACAGGGTACAAAGCCCTCCGGCAAGTCAATGCCCCTGGCATGGTTTAACATCCTTGGCAGTGCATAATCCTTAAATTCTTCCAAGGAAACCTGAAAATAGCTGTTGGTAAATCCATCCTCATTCTCCGGCGTATTCGTCACATATAGAAATTCCTTTTCCCAATCTTCCCAGTTTGCTTCCCTTAATTCCATTCTCTCACCTCGAAAAAAATTTCTAATTTTTTATCAGCACAGACTCTTCTTTTTCAATTACAGCCTGGACTTCT
>Ga0137307_102307_pt1 | contig 13578 bp, 15 predicted proteins | sample NAcewD2O_March_2_FD_97180 | JGI IMG/M metagenome (GOLD analysis project Ga0137307, IMG submission 97180) | Mouse cecal microbial communities from Vienna, Austria - N-Acetylglucosamine amended D2O_March | ecosystem: Host-associated > Mammals > Digestive system > Large intestine > Cecum | place...
AGCATTATTGCAGGCTTCCACCCGGACGGCAGCGCCGTCAATCTTCCAGGTCGGGCTGACAAGAATCCTTGCTGCTGCCGTCTCCGTTTCCATCGGGGCGGCCATCCGGAAGCAAATAACGGTTTCTTTTTTGGAAAACGTCCAAATCCGCGTTGCTGCTGAAATTCCATCAGAGGCTGTTACGCGGAGCTGATGATTTCCATTGGTCAGCTTCAACCAATTTTCGCGAGAAATCGTAATTGCACCATCTTGTCCCAGAACTGCCTGATAACTGCGGATCACCTGATTATCTACATATTCTGTAACAGTAACTGTGTTGTTCTCAGCATCAGAGACCGTATATGCCTGGGAAAAACTGCCCGTTTTCACGCCAAGCGCAGCGTCTTCTCCCGAAATGACCGGTGCGGTGTTATTATTGACCGTGCGCGTTTCAGAAGTAACATACGCGCTGGAGGAATTGTAAGAATCATATGCTTTGACACGATAAGCAACCGTTTTCCAACCCTTTATGATGCTGTCAGTATACGTCTGCTCCGCGCCCTCGTAGAGTTTTGTCCACGTACCTCCGTCCGTCTGTCGTTCTAAGATATAGCAGATTGGATCACCGTCAATATCAGTGGATTGTCCCCATGTAATCGTCAGCGGTTCTCCGCCAGATGCAGAATCTGGTACATTTATGTTTTCCGGGACAGTTGGCGCAGTATTGTTATGTACGTTAACCTGAGAACTGGTACGCCAACCCGATTGAAGCCCTGCATCATCATATGCTTTTACACGATACATGACGCTGGCAGTTCCAAAGGGAATAGAGTTCGTTGTGCTGGTTCCGCTGCCTTGATAAATCTGCTTCCAGGAGCTGCCGCCATCCGTACTGCGTTCAACGATATAACCTTCAAGATTTCCTTCGGAATCGGTACTTTTTGCCCATGAAATTGTGATCGAACTGCCGCCGTTTACACAGTCCGGAATGGTAATGCTGGTTGGAACAGAGGGAGCCGTGTTCGGGATAATGGAACCATCGTCAGAGACCAGCAGTGAGGATGGGAGGACAAAAGCTGGACGGATACCAAGATGCCAGGCGCAGCTTATATTACCGGCATAGCCGTCAACCTTGACACCCCATACGTCACGGTCTCCAGTAATATATGGAGTCCGTAAATACCACTCTTCAGCAGCGCCCTCAAACTTGGCAATCTTTTCACTGGTACCGTTGCTGCTTTTGAAGTAGGATAATTTTGCGCCATCGCTGACAAATCCATCTCCGGAAACAAACCCTACTGCGCAATTACTTTTTGTATAGCCAACTTCGCTGGCAGACAGAAGGAATACCCTTGCGCTTAACCCATTCGCTTTACTGTTTACTGTTTGACTTGTGCCACTGCCGGGCCGATAAGGTATTTTTACCTGTTTGATTTGTTCTGCAATCCGCCAATAGATGTCATCCAGAAATACTTGAAATCCAGATTTTTCTTGCAGGTTCCTATGAATGTCACTGTAAGCATAATCATTGACTGTTCCATTGTCCCAGCTGGCTTTTTTATAAATATCCTTCATCAATAACCAGGTTCCATCACAGCTTTCGTCATAAAGGCTTGAAGGCTTTCCCTGGTGCACTATGATAAACTCACGTTCTTCTTGCTTTACCTCAATTTTTACGATACTTCCAACTGCTTTGCTGCCTAATTTCACATTTGCCATGGTATACCTCTCTCAAAACATCAGACGTAGATTTTCCTTAAAACTGCATCATAAATTCCAGATGTAATTGCAACAGAATCCACTTTCGGAAAGTTGACTGTAAAGACATTTCCAACGATGTTATTACTTGTCGCTTCCTTTAGTGCAATGATTTCACGTTGGAGGTCTTCAATCAGGCTAAACTGCTGCATGAGCAGCTGCCGATTGATGAAAATCCCTTCGTCCATATGATTCATATTTTTCTGACTGACCGGCGTACCTTCCTGAATGACTTTGCCTGAAATGATATCAATAATATGGTCAATCCATCCAACTTTTTCATAAGGTTCCATCTTCCTCCGTGACCTCCATTTCTGAGATATTGTACTTGAAAGCGATATACAGACCCTTTCCCGGCGTCTTTGTGAAGACCCGATCCCCTGCACTGGCAACTACGTCCCCATCCGTATCAATCAGCTCAACCTGTGATACATCTCCAAGAAATGTATCATCAAAATAGATGTAAATGCGGATTTCATCATTATCCGCCGACTTGCGGAATAGCGGGATTGTCTGCGGTTCACCGTTCAGCGTATAAGCTGCGTGGTCGATAGAATCCACGAACCGCCGCCCTATCTTCTGTACTCCGGTGCTGGTTAAAGTTCTTATCATTTGTCAGCCCTCTTTCCCTCTTCGATTTCGCAGGCTGCACTGTTCAAAACGATTTCAGATTCAAAGCCTGCATAAAGTATTTGGTTATCATAATGGTAGCATTTTTCGGAAGCAGTAATTGTACCAGTCCTTGGAAACTGTACTGTACCTGATTCTGTCTGATGATGTATCGAAATCCCAGATTCCAGTAAATAACCGGTCGCTGCAAGGGACGGCCAGACACCGCACACCAGCTGACCGCAGCGCGGATAATCTGATAAACCACATTCCAGCCGCGAACGAAAAACCAAACGGTTCCCGCTTTCCATGCCATAGGCGGGAAGGCTGCTGCCTTCTTTGATTTTGCATATTTCATCATCAATGACTTTCAGATTATAAACGCTGCTCGGCTTCTCGCCCTTGAGCCAAACAATAAACTCCGCCCAGCGTTCCGGGTCGCGTTGGTACATCGGCTCCAGACGGCTTAGCTCGTAACCAAGTGCGGTAAGTGCATACAGGATTCCACGCCGTGTGCCGCCCCATTCTGAGATAATGCCCTTCATTGCGAGCCGGGTACGATAGTGCTCGATATCCTCGCCCAGCAATCGTGGCATATCGCGATCCTGTCCATGTACCGGAAGCATCACCTCAGACGCGCTGGCAACATTGGCCTCATCACGAACCCGGAAAAACATTTGTTTCAGGTCGTCAAACTCGCGTCCGACAACTCTAAAAAAGATGAAAAACTGATTCAAAGTCTGTCTGCCTTTTTTAAGCGGTGCGAACAGCAAATCAAACATATACTCACCGAAATGCTCAAACCGTTTCACGCCATCACAACCTTTCCACTGTCACCGATATCGTGCCCGGGATAATCACTTTATCCCTGCTTAATCGGACATCGGCAGCTGGAACCGTAACCACGGCATTTGTGACCGTATCACAGCCGCTGCGAATTGCTAAATTGATATCGGAACAGGTTAGCTCATGCAGCCTGCGGCCCTTCCGGACAGCGAGCAGCCCGGTCAGGATTGTCCGCACGCGGTTCTCAATCTGCGAATTATCCGGCGCATTGCTGACTGTAACCGTAACTGCGATATCCTGCGGAACTGTGACAGACGACTTCACAAGGATATTATCATAAGGCCCCGCAATCTGTGCAACCGCCTTGCGCACATCATTTAACAGGCCTTCTGTCGCTTCGCCAGCCGTGCCTGTAACAATCACATCGACCGTGCCCTGTCCGCGCGGATGCAGGCAGTCCGCCTGCGCAAACAGCACCCCCGGAACGCTTTCGGCGGTATTGACGAAGGTGTCTTCTATTGCCCGCTGTGCCAGCTCCGACCACGAACGCAGGGTACGGGTTCGGGCACTTTCGTCGTCCTCGGTATCGCTGCCCTCGCGGGTAATCCAATCTCTTGCATTGCTGACCGAAATTTCGCCGAGATAGGTCAGGGTGCGGGTAATCTGCTCCTGCGGGACATTATAGCGCGTGCCCTCAATCTCCGCCTCAACCGGCACCTCTACAGTTTGAGCGCCTTTTTGCAGCACCGCAGCCTCCAGCGCAAAGAACCGCAGCTCTTCACCATTGATATCCTGCACCGTTTTGAATACTGTGCCTTTTGGAATCTTGACCGCTTCACCCTCTGCATCCAATCGTGAGACTGTGACCAGCCCCTGCGTCTTTTGCGCTTTCTTCCGTTTCTTGGAATAGTCCGCCATTTTAAGGTCAAGCCATACGCCGGTCGCGTGCGATACAAATAGATTGTTTAGCACTGTCCGCAACAGTTGCATCAGCTCGATTTTAATGCGCAGTACAATCATAAGCATGGTATAAAAAATACCACCCGAATGAAAGTTTGTGATTACAAATCCTTCTTCTTGCAGCTCAGCAATCTTTTTATCGCGCAGCGTATCCATATCAGGGACAGGCAGGACTTCATCCAGTATACTTTTATCAATCATTTGAGACCACCTCCACGCTGACGGAATCCACCACAATATTTAACTGCCGAGGTTCGTTCTCTTCTGCAAACTGGAAGAAAGTACGAACTATAAGATTGTCATTTTGAAGGTCAAGCGTTACCGCTATGCTTTCCGGCAGAATCACCTTACGCCGTTCGAGTTTGCTTCTGACCCGCTGTGTAATTTCCAGCTGAGTTAGTTCGTCAAATTCGGACTGGATAAATTCATACAGCCCCCAGCCCCATTCTGCATCATAAAATAAATCGCCTGGCTGCGTCAGTGCTTCAAGGACAATATTTTGATAAAGACAGTCAAGCCCCGAACAGAGCGGCGCGTCACCATCCGCAGCCTGCGTAAGCTGCCAATTATCACCTAATTTGATATCTATATCATGCAGACCAGTCATAGCCGCACCTCGCCAATAATGGAAGGAATAAGCTCACCATACGGCAGGGCAACCGCAACGATACTGCCCGTCTTAAATTGCCTTCGGGATCTGATTTGCGGCAGCACTGGGAACGCTGAATCAATATTGCCGAATCGGTCAAGTACAGTCAGCGTACATTCATACCAGTTCGCTTTGATATGCGCCCGATAGCTGCCGCCGCTTTCATCGTTGTAAATCACCAGCTCATGCCATTCAAAAGCATCCAGTTTCCGGGCTGCTCTGACTTTGGCATAAACGATTGCCGGGAGTTTTAGATGTGGGTAATCCTCTGCAAACAGTTTCTTTACAACAGATTTTATCATTTCCGGCAGCATGAAAAGCTCCTCCTTTAGAAATAAATATATGTACGGATAAAACCGGATTCATTTGTAGTGGAAACAACCTTTGAAACCTCAAATTCGCCATTGATACGCGGATGAATTACATTGATTTTATGCGAGTGCTTTACGAAGGGAGCAGAAATCGTTTCAAGCTCCCACACCCCGCTTGTCCGGCTTAATCTGATAATGTTTACGCCGTATTCAAAAGTATAGACCTTTGATTGTTCCGGCTTTTCATCCCAATAGAACACACCGCCCGAAAAGAAAAACGGAACCCGGATATTCCATGCTGCATTTACTGTGTCGATCGCCTGCCGGGCGGTTTGCTTTCGGATGGAAACCAGACGGCGCACCGGGTAATGCCTGCCGGACAGCTTCGCCTTGGAAACGCCCGCCTTTGCAAGAAAAAATGAAATCATTTCCTGTGGCGTGGTGTCCATGAAAGTATCATTTATAATCGTGCTTTCAAGAAGCATCATTTCATCTTTCATGGTGATTTCATCGGCATAAGTACCTCTGTCATATGGCCTGACGGCATAGCCGGTAAAGACCTCATTCAGCACGCCGTTATAGCCCATTTCAATCAAGCAGAGGGACTGGGGATTCAGACTGATTTTTGGCTTATACTGCTTGGTAAAGCGGATTTTTGCCCAGTCAAAATATGATGTTTTTGCCGAGTGGATTTCTACCTCAATCCCTTGTGTAAAGCTGTACGGCCCTACATGGGCCGTGACCTGCGGATAATAAAGCTCTGTCGTTTTCAGGGAAAACACCTCCTAAAATGGCATTTTTGCAACTGTTTCAAGTGCCGCCTTACTTTTTGCATCATCTACAGCAGGCGATTTCCCGCGTTTTGTTTCCAGATACTTTTGATAGTCAGGGGTTAGGGTGCTTTGTGTGTCGGACGAATCTGCCGTTTCGCTGCCGGAGTTCTTTGATGCAGCAGCCGAGGAAGCAGAAACCGCCGTAATCGTCTGCGGAATATACTCCCATAATTCGATGTTTACTGAAAGCTGTGATTTCTTATTTTCACCCTTATGTGTGAGCTTCTTGAAAATCACTTTTTCAATACCATGCGCCGCTGTATCCTCGCTGATAATTGGAATGGGCTGCGGGACAGTCTGCCCGGATGACCGGAAGATCGCCCGCAGCACGGCATATCGTTCGTAGCGGGTTTGCGTCTGCGTGTCGTCAATAATCAGTTCAATATTGACCTTTGCGTCTTCATAGCCGGTGGCCTGTTTGGGCTTGACCGCGCTGCCCTCGACTTCCTGCTCGTCAACTTTTGCGGTTTCAGTAACTTCAATACTTTTCACAAGCCCCGGGAGGACGACCCCGTTTAATTTGATTCGTTCATCTTCAACGTAAATCATTGCCGTCCTCCTTTATGCTAAGGCAAATGCGGCATCGGGATCATCGTCCGGCCCCATTTCGCCGTTGCTGCTGGCATAGTCTTCGACATCCTTCAAAAGATTTAACAGCAGCTGCAAATCCTTAATTTTCTTTAGATCAACCTGCAAAAGCAGCTTCTGAATAATCACATTTTTGCCGCTGCTTTCGCCGTTGTTGGAGTCTTCATCAGACTGTACATTATCGGAATTTCGAATACTGATTTTCTTGGGTTCCTCACGGGTCAATGCAGCGCGTGTTCGCGTAAGTCCTTGCTCTATTGCTTCTGCCGGAGCATTCTGCGCCAGCGTCAGGCCGTGTGCATAGGTCGTCATAGTGCGCTGCCCGGAAAGCGTTAAGGTTGAAAGCGGCCCTTCCTTTGCATCAGAAAAGGGAAGCATATTGCGAATATTTTGCAAGCCGCCTTTTACCGCTGAAACCGCAGTCCCAAAGGCAGAACGGATACCATTTGCAAAGGTTGTCACCACCCGCTGGCCAGACTGGAAAAACCAGTTTACAGCTCCGGAAATCATATTGCGGATATTATTGAGACCAACTGAAAACGCTGTCCGTACATTCGTAAAACCTTGCCGGACACCCTGCACAATCCCACTCATTGCGGACGAGAATTTATTCCGAATTTCGGAAAGCCTGCCGCCCGTGGCAGCATCCAGCGCAGAAAAGCCCATACTGTAAATGTTTTTCACGCCCTCGATTGCTGCCGCTGCCGCACCTTGAAGCCCGCCGCCATGGCTCTGGTATACCATCTGGATATGGTTCAGCTTTTCGGAAACAACTGCCTGAACCGATTCCAGCGCCGAGCTGACCGCATTGCCCGCTGCCGTCAATTTTTCAGAAAACCTGTCTCGGATTGCGGATAGTTTACCGTCTGTCAGGTTGTCAAGGAAACTAAAGCCGGAAGTGAATACCGCTTTCACGCCTGCAAGACCCGCAGCTGCTGCTCCGCGAAGCCCGCCGCCGTTGCTTTCAAAAGCGGTGCGGATGCTGTCAAGCTGCTGGGAAACCGTTGTTTTTGCCGCATCCATAACCGCACCGACCATGCCGGAAATCGGAGCCAATTTCTCAGAAAACTTGTCCCGGATTGCGGACAGCCTGCCGCCTGTCAAATTGTCAAGGAAACTAAAACCTGTGCTGAATATGTTCTTTATGCTTTCAATCGCAACCGCAGCCGCACCACGGATGCCGCCGCCATTGCTTTCAAAGGTCGTCCGGATGTTGTTCAGTTTTTCGGAAACTACCGCTTTTGCGGATTCCAGCGCTGAACCAAACCAACTGCCGATTGCACCAAAAATACCCTTTATAAAGTCAATCGCTGCACTGATTTTCTCTTTGACGGTACCGATCAGTGCAGTCACACCATCACGAAACCACTCGCATTTATTCCACAAAAGAACCAATGCGGAAATTACTGCAACAATGCCGATAACGACCCACGTAATCGGATTTGCCAGAAGCGCCCCAGCAAGCGAGCCAAGGCTTGAAACCATACCGCCAACTGCACTGGCAAACGGCCCTGCAATGCTCCGAATGGCAGATACCGCCACGCTTCCGCCTGAACGGATTGCGCTGAATGCGGTTCGAACTGCACCTCCTGCGCCCACCGCAAAAGTCCGTATTGTTGACAGCGTTTTTGGTATCCCTTTGATTGCAGAAATAAAGTTTTTTCCAAGTGCAGCAGCCCGTGTAAATGCAAGCCCGATTCCGCCAATTACCGTAAGCGCCGCGCCCCCAATCGTAAGGAAACCGCCAATGCCCAGCACAATCATCATGATTACCCGGACAAGCTCCTGATTCTCTTCGATCCAAGCGCCGACCTTTGACAGCACCTGCTCTCCTAAACTTAGGAAATCGTTAATTGCAGGCAGCATGGAACCGCCTATCGATTCTGCCACATTATGAATACGCTGTTGCAGCCGTTCAAACCGTTCCGGTTCGGTTTCCTGCATAGCACTCGCCATCTTTTCTGCAACGCCGGTGCCTTGCCCCATTGCATCATAGAGGTTCAAAATATTATCTTGTAAGTCCCCGGTTTTGGAATACATGAGGTCAATTAAAGCGACTGCTTCCGTATCTCCAAAAGCCGTTTGCAGCTGCATTTTTTCGGCGGCGTCCATAGTCTCGCCGAACTTCCCACGAAGGATTTCAAGGATTTCCGGCATAGACAGGAGCTGGTTATTAGCGTCAAGGAAGGAAAGGCCTAATGCCTCACCGCCCTTTGCCGCCGAACGGAGAAAGGCTTTGTATTTCGTGCCAGCCTCCGAACCGCTCATTGTCGCTTGCAGCATACCCAATATGGCAAGCTGTTCTTCCAGGGGTACGTTTGCGGTTGTGGCTGACGCGCCGAGCGTCTGGATGCCCTGCGCCATGCCGGAACCGCTGGTCTTAAATGCACGCACGCTTTCAGAGATTCCCGCCGAAAACATTTCGCCAAATTCGATATCACTCAGGTCACTATAATACCCTTTATAGATACCGTAACCAGTGGCAAAAAGTGAAGTCATTTCACCCGCTGTTGCCTTGGTTGCCTTAGCAGTCAGGGCGGCAAGACTGGTGAACTCTGCAACGCCCTCATCACTCAGGGAAGAGATACCGCTTTTGATATCATAAGCCGCACTTATAAAATCGGCTTTTGACGTACCGCTCCACTGGTCGGAGAAGCTGCGGGCAGCAGTTTCAAGTGCATCTAAATCCTGCACGCCGAGGGAAGACAGCTCGCCAAGTGCCCGCTGTGTCTCGAAAGTTGCTGCGACTGGGGCAAGTGCAGCGTCGGCGATCTGGCTTCCCATTGCAGTCATTGCCGCGCCGGTTTTCGCCATGCCGCCGAAGCGTGCGCTCAGCGCATCCAGCCGGGAAACGCTTTCGCCAACGCGTGACGAAATATTTGCCATCGGGCCGGAAAGGTTGTCAATCATGTTCATGATAAGCGACAATTTGAAAACAGATTCAAGGCTCACATGCGTTTCACCTCCCGTGCGTTATTCGTCTGAAAACAGCTTGGAAATTGCCCGTGCAATTAAATTTTCTTCCAATTCCTGCACAATCCGTGCCTTTGCTACATAATCAAGAAATTCGTTAAAGTCACTGATTGTCTCCGGGTCAAAGCGCTCCAAGAGGGGCGGAGGGAGAAAACGGTAGATTTCTAAAAGTCCATATTCTATGACGCTTTCCCGCAGCTCCGCGACCCGATCTCTTAGAGCCGTTTCAAATTTACAGTCTTGGTCAGTCCGAGAAGTTCAGTCAACTTATCACCAATCGTAAGGCTGACGCCGGGATATTCTTCCATGTCTGCAATCAGGCGTTCTCTATCTTCCTCGACAACCGCATCCAGCATAAACGTCCGGCTCGCCTTAACCATTCCGGTCTTTGCCGCACTCGCGATATAACGGTCATAACTCGCTACGCTGGGTCTCTTAAAATGATAAGTAAATTCTCTTTCGCTTTCATCATCGTCGGGAATGGTCATACCCACGCGGTAAACCTTGCCGTATTTTGCTTTCAGTACGTCCTCGCCATTGGGAACGATTACATTCTTTTCATCCATTTTAGAACCTCCAAATTCTCATTTATCTTGTCCCTAAATCGGCTCTACGCCATCCTCAATAATGCCGCCGACAATCATTATATCAATATCGACTTTAAGGCTTTTATCGCCCTGTGCGGCTTTGTGAGAACGCTTTGTAAAGTGTACCTTTTTCAGCTCATCCTGCACAATAGCCGCTCCGTTATTGGCATAGGATACCACCATGGAAGGGATTTCCAAGGCGTAAAATTTAATGCCGTTTGCCCTGCAATATTGCAGCAGTGCCTGATAATCATCCCGCAGCATACTGATCTTGCCAGAGGATTTATAATTGCCGCGACCGTAACCGCGTGGCCTGTGGCCGTAACCGTAAACCTCTTCTTTTTCCAGTTCGTCATCGTAGCTGATTTCCTGCGGCTCGAAGGGCATTCCGGGAATTTTAACGTCTACATCGCCCCAGTCATAACATTTACCATTCACGATAAGGGGATTTCCTTCAAATGCCATAACTTCAGCCTCCTTTCATTACGTAATCGCTGCACGTCCAATATCGATATCAACTTCACGAATATATCCACGCGATAAATAGCGGATTTTCAGGCGCAGCGTTTCATCGTCAAGAAATGTTTCTTCGTGACCGGGTAAAACCTCTGTTTTATAAGAACTGATTTCCTTTTGCTCCACCATACGGTCAAGCGGAATACTGACAAACTTCGCCCGAGCCTCCAATTCGCCCTGAATATCCTCAAGGTCAATATCGTCATTCTTGAGCAAAAGGCCCTTTTTTCGCACTTCACGAATAATCTTATTGCGAACGCGCACATCCTCCGCATACCGATAATCACTGCCCTCCGGACAAAGCATTTTCGCGTGATAAACATAGATATCACTTAACCCATCATACTCGCGGAAAGTCAGATATCCGGCAACGTCAAGCAATTCGATAACGGAATTGTTATAGCCTGCCGGAAGCAGCTCGGTCAGCCGTGCACCGGAGAATCCGTAACCGGCGTCAGGCCGTGTTTTACCGATGGACTCCTGCACTGGCGCTTTCGCATATCTCCCCGAAACCAGCCCTGCAAGATTGGCAATCTGCGTTCGGCCATCCAGCCGGATAATACGGCCCCATGCGGCGCACACTTGGACATCTGTATTTGCAATCTTCTTTCGGTCGGTTTCCATCTGTGCAGCCCAGTCGTAAATACCGCCGCTGCCGTCACTGTCCTCGGTCGGAAATGCCGCCTCTAAAAGGACAAATGCCGGTTTATGATATATCGCCGAGAGTTCCTTTTGGGCTTCGCTGAGCGCCAGCCAAAGCGGCAGCGTGCTTTCTCCTACAACGTGGATAAACTCGAACTCTTGATTGAACTGTTTCAGTTTATCAACTGCTGCCAAAACATCACCATTTGTCATGATTGGCGCAGTTGTTGTGAATGAATAGGTGTCATCCACTGCAAAAGAATTCAAATAAACTTCATCCGTTTTCTCTGCAAAATGAAGGGTCAGGCCTGTTCCTGTAAGTTCATAATCTCCGGTTAAGGGGATCGTGATTTCATCCGAAAAATGATAACCGCCGTCAATCGAAACAGCAAACGCCGCCGTGTTCAGTTCGCCGGAAACGGTGATTTTTGCAATTACTGAAAAGGCGTTGTTTGGCGAGCCGGTTACAGTCAGCGTACCGCCGCCTTTACCGGTCTTAGAAACCTCGTCCACCGTGCCAGCCGTTGCGGCGGCAACCGGGATGCAGTAGATTTTTGCAGCGCCGCTTTGCACTGCATCCATAGCAGCGTCAGCCAAAGGGGACAGGCCAAGCCGGGCTTTAATTTTCTCCGCATCCATATCCCCGGTAATGAGAATGGATGTTCCTGCTTCGATGGGGGACGCACCAATTTTAATATGTACGCCGTCACCGGTTGCAGTCGTGAAGCCCATCAGCCCATCTGAAACATGCGTATTAACGTCTCTAAGCATCTCATTTCACCGCCTTTCTGTTCATCGGTGCACCTGTGAACGCTTCGACTGCGCGGCGGAATTCTGCTTCGGTCATGACCCTGCCGGGCTTCCAGCCGTTTACAGCACATACTCCAATAAATACAGGTATTTTGATTTTCAGCTGTTCCCGATGCTCTTCTATCGGAAGCAGTTCCGGGAACGGTGTACTGGGCTGCCCATCTGTCTGCTGTGCATCAGGTACAGCGTCTGGTCTGTTCGTTTTAGTCGCCATTTGCAGGCTCCTTTCTTGTGCTTTTCTCAATTTCTTTGACTTCAATATGCCGCAGCGGTGCAAAGCCCGTGTCGCGGTACAGCCCGCCGTGGAAGGTGATGAACGTCTGAACAGCAACCTTCGCTTTCAAAATGGAATCATCTGCGTCAACCCACTCGGAACCCTCAAAATCAATGCTCACAAAATTACCGTCCACGTAAAGTCCAGCATCCAGAAGGGAAAGGAACCGCTCGAAAATTGTTTCCGCCGCATCGTCGGAATATTCACCGATAATGACGCTGAAAGTGATATCCCGGTCGAGGACTTTCCGCCGTTTGTGCTGCGCTCCCACGGGGTCTATAAATCGTTTTTTGGAGCCGTTTCTGACGTTTGTCTCGCGTTCAAATATCACTGCGCCAACGTGCGATTCCATGCACTTTTCCAGCGCTTTTCTTGTGGTATAAGGCCGGGTTTTAATACCTGCTTCTTTCAGCTTGTCTATCAGATATTGCTTGCACAAAGCATAAAGCATGGTTTAGCCTCCGCTTTCGATGAAATCCTCAATAGTTGCTTTTATTTCCTGCATATCATCCTCCGACAGGCCGAGATACGGGCGGGCCGGGATTTTAATACGAACCTGCTTTTTCGTAACCCAGTGCCCGTTCACCTGAAACCGCAGCGCTTTTGCCCTGCGTGCGCGGATAGTGCGTCCCGGCTCGCCAAATTGATGGGTGGCTGCGTGCTTTGCATTCGTGCCGACTGCAAAGCCGCTGTCGTCCGAATAAACGCGGATGGAGTTTCGCAGCTGTGCGGTGTCGACCAGCGTCTTACCGCCGGTCTGCGCCGCGCGAATGGAGGTTTTCCAGCGCCTACCGTCCGGGCCTCTGCTCTGCTGAAAGCGCTCCAGCGTGGACTCCCGTATAGCCTGGCCGAGTGCTGCATTGATGCCGCGCCGGTCGATTTCCGACAGGCTGCGAATCCTGCGCAGTGCGGCCTGCGTATCGCCCTCCAGGCGGATGCTGTACATCTTAAAGCCCCCTCATGCTTGCCCGGCTGAACAGGCGCGGGCTTGACTTTACGGTAAAACCAGCCGCCGCTGCACGCGCCGGATCTTCGGCCTCTGCGCCGATGGAGACCTTCCCGTCTGCAACCAGCGTCAGAAATTTAATTGCTGCATCATGTCGCGTTAAATAGATTTTTTGCTCGCTGTCTTCACTGATTCCCAGCCTTGAAAACAGGTTATAAATCGCAATATCCTTCGAGTATTTGTTGATAACCTTCGGGACTGGGGAAAGCGGCACCTGGTATCGCTTGGCGAGATAACCGTCGATTTCTCCGTCCGCATCGGCGATTGCTTCATCAATGACAGGCCCGGCCAGTTCTT
>Ga0137307_102308_pt1 | contig 13568 bp, 10 predicted proteins | sample NAcewD2O_March_2_FD_97180 | JGI IMG/M metagenome (GOLD analysis project Ga0137307, IMG submission 97180) | Mouse cecal microbial communities from Vienna, Austria - N-Acetylglucosamine amended D2O_March | ecosystem: Host-associated > Mammals > Digestive system > Large intestine > Cecum | place...
AGCGGGCATGAAGCTGCGCTTGCAATTATGACAACGGATACACATGAGAAGGAAGCCGCAGTACAGTTTGAAGCGGACGGCAAAGTAGTGACGGTCGGCGGTATGTGCAAGGGTTCTGGAATGATTCATCCGAATATGTGCACCATGTTAAGTTTTGTGACGACAGATCTGAATATCTCGAAGGAACTGCTGCAGGAAGCTTTAAGTGATGATGTGAAAGATACCTATAATATGGTATCCGTAGACGGTGACACCTCGACGAATGACACCTGCCTTGTGCTTGCGAACGGCCTTGCCGGCAATGCAGAGGTGACGGAGAAGAATGCAGATTATGAGAATTTCAAAAAGGCTTTGAATCTTGTAAATGAGAGTCTTGCAAAAATGATGGCGGCAGACGGCGAAGGGGCAACCGCACTTTTTGAGGCGAAGGTGATTCATGCCTTAAATAAGGAACAGGCGGTTACATTAAGTAAGTCTGTCATTTCCTCGAATCTGAGTAAGGCGGCAATTTTCGGGCATGATGCGAATTGCGGAAGGTTTATCTGTGCACTGGGCTATTCCGGCGTTCAGTTTGACCCTGAAAAGGTGGATTTGTTTTTTGAGAGCGCTGCGGGCAAGATACAGGTGATTGAGAACGGAGCGGCAGTAGCTTACGATGAAGAGGAAGCGACAAAGGTGCTTTCTGAAAAAGAGGTAACAGTGATTGCCGATATGAAGCAGGGAGAGGCGCAGGCGACGGCATGGGGCTGCGATCTGACTTTTGATTATGTGAAAATCAATGCGGATTACCGCTCTTAGGCGGCATGATATAGGGGCGGTAGATATTATACCGCCCGAATGGGCATCGTCTGCCATGCGCAGCGCCATATGCAAAGCATGAGCACATGAGATAATAAAAAAGAAAGGGAAGAGCAAAGAAAATGGAAGAAAAATATATGAAAGAAATTTTGGAAAAAGCAGAGGTCCTGATTGAGGCATTACCTTATATTCAACGGTTCAACCGGAAGATTATCGTTGTAAAATACGGCGGAAGCGCTATGGTGGATGAAGAGCTGAAAAAGAGCGTCATTCAAGATGTGACCCTGTTAAAGCTGGTTGGTTTCAAACCGATTATCGTGCATGGCGGCGGCAAGGAAATCAGCAAATGGATAGATAAGGTTGGCATGGAGACGGAATTTGTCAACGGTCTTCGCAAGACCGATGCTGCAACGATGGAAGTTGCGGAGATGGTACTTGGCAAGGTGAATAAATCGCTGGTCCAGATGGTCGAAGAGCTCGGCGTTAACGCAATCGGAATCAGCGGAAAAGACGGCGGGATGCTAAAGGTGGATAAAAAGCTGTCAAACGGAGAAGACATCGGATATGTGGGGGAAATCAAAGAGGTAAATCCAAAGATTTTGTATGATTTATTAGAAAAGGATTTTCTTCCGATTGTATGTCCGATCGGTCTGGATGATGCGTTCAATACCTATAATATCAATGCGGATGATGCGGCGTGTGCAATTGCAAGAGCAGTATCTGCGGAAAAGCTGGCATTTTTGACAGATATTGAAGGAGTTTATAAGGATCCGGAGGATAAGAGCACGCTGATATCCGAGCTCATGGTGAAGGATGCGAAGAAGCTGATCGGGGACGGCTATATTGGCGGAGGGATGCTGCCGAAGCTGAATAACTGCATTGATGCGATTGAAAACGGCGTTTCAAGAGTCCATATCTTAGACGGACGGATCGCGCACTGCCTGCTTTTGGAAATCTTTACGAACAAAGGAATCGGAACGGCTATTTTAGGAGATAAGGAGATGAAATTCTATCATGAATAAACAAGACTATATGAATGGTGCAGAGAATACACTTTTACATACGTATAACCGTTTCCCGGTTGTACTGGAAAAGGGTGAGGGCGTATATCTGTATGATACGGACGGAAAAAAATATCTGGATTTTGCCGCCGGAATTGCGGTCAATGCGTTTGGCTACGGGAATGAGGAATATCTGAACGCGCTAAAAGCACAGGCGGATAAGCTGATCCACACCTCGAATCTATATTATAACGTGCCGATAGGGAATGCGGCACAGCGGTTTTTAAAAATTTCCGGAATGGATCGGGTATTTTTCACCAACAGCGGTACGGAAGCAATCGAAGGCGCCATCAAGGCGGCAAAGAAGTATGCATATACCAGAGACGGTCATGCGGGACATGAAATCATTGCGATGCAGCATTCCTTCCACGGAAGAACAATCGGGGCGCTTTCCGTAACCGGAAATGCGCATTATCAGGAGCCGTTTGAGCCGTTGATGCCGGGGGTGAAATTTGCAGAATACAATAATTTGGATAGCGTAAAGGCGCAGATTACCGAAAAGACCTGTGCAATCCTGTTTGAAACGGTACAGGGCGAAGGAGGAATCTATCCTGCAGCGCCAGAATTTATGGAGGGTGTGCGCAGACTCTGTGACGAAAACGATATCTTATTGATTTTAGATGAAATTCAGTGCGGGATGGCAAGAACCGGCTACATGTTCGCATGGCAGAAATACGGTGTGAAGCCGGATATTATGACGAGTGCGAAGGCGCTTGGCTGCGGCGTTCCGGTAGGTGCATTTGCAATGACAGAGACAGTGGCGGAAAAGTCGTTGGCGCCGGGAGATCACGGAACCACTTACGGAGGAAATCCATTGGCGGGGGCTGCCGTAGATAAAGTGATTGAGATGATGGAACGGGAAAATATAGCTGCACATGTGCAGAAAATCGGCGCTTATCTGGAGGAAAAATTAGATGCGCTGGTAGAGAAATATGATTTCCTGACGGCACGCAGGGGTATGGGTCTTCTTCAGGGCCTGGTGAGTACAATGCCAATCGGAGAGATTGTGTTAAAAGCATTGGAGGAGGGCTTGCTGGTGATTTCCGCCGGGAGCGATGTCATCCGTTTCGTTCCGCCGCTTGTGATTGAAAAAGAGCATGTGGATGAAATGCTAGAGAAGCTGGAAAAGGCTTTTAGTCAGTTTATTTCATAGTTTCGGTGGTTTTATGAAATTTCTACTTGTAATAGTGAAGAATTTTCGTTAGAATAAGAGTAATCAGGCATCAGGAACTCCTTATACAGATAAGGAGAATGTCTATGAAGAAGAAAATCATCAGTATGTTTTATGGGATACTGGTACTGGCAGTGGGTTTTTCTGCCTGTGCAAGAGAGGAAACTGTCTATCTGGAGCAGATACAGGAGGCTTCGGAGGAGACGGAAGCAGTAACGCCGGACGAATCGAGAGAGCCGGCTTTCTGTTGTGTGTATGTGTGCGGAGCGGTAGTAAATCCGGGGGTATACACACTTCCTGCGGATGCAAGAATCTGCGACGCCCTTAAGGCGGCAGGCGGGTTTGACGAGACAGCGGCAAAGGAAGCCGTGAATTTAGCGGGGCGGATTCAAGACGCTGAGCAGATTCGTATCCCGACGGTGGAAGAGTTTGCGTCAGAAACAGCGGCAGGAGAAGAAACAGCGGCATACGAAAATGCTTCCGGCATTGGAAGCGGCGGCAGGGTCAATCTGAATACGGCAACGAAGGAAGAGCTTATGACGGTTCCGGGCATTGGAAGTTCCAAAGCAGAGAGTATTCTGGCATACCGAATGGAACACGGCTGTTTTGCCGATGTCAGGGATATTATGAAAATAGCGGGAATCAAAGAGGGAATTTTTGAGAAAATCAAAGACAGCATTACGGTTAACTGAGGTGGAAAATGGCTAAGAAAGTTCTTGTAGTAGATGATGAAAAATTAATCGTGAAGGGAATCCGTTTCAGTCTGGAGCAGGACGGAATGGAAGTGACCTGTGCCTATGACGGAGAAGAGGCGCTAAAGCTTGCGACCGAGAATAAATTTGACATGATTTTGCTGGATATCATGCTTCCGAAGATGGATGGTTTTGAAGTATGCCAGCATATCAGGGATTTTTCCAATGTGCCGATTGTTATGCTGACTGCCAAGGGCGATGATATGGATAAGATACTGGGACTGGAATATGGAGCGGACGACTATATCACAAAGCCATTTAATATCTTGGAGGTAAAGGCGAGAATTAAGGCGATTATGCGCCGCACCAGCCAGAGCGAGACGAAGCAGGATAACTCTAAGCTGATAGAGAGCGGAGACCTGAGGCTGGATTGTGAGAGCAGAAGGCTGTATGTATCGGGCAAAGAAATCAATCTGACTGCTAAAGAATTTGATTTGTTGGAGCTGTTAGTGCTGAATCCGAATAAAGTATATGGCAGAGAGAATCTTTTGAATCTGGTCTGGGGCTATGAGTATCCGGGGGATGTCAGAACTGTGGATGTGCATGTGCGGAGACTGCGGGAAAAGATCGAGCCAAATCCAAGCGAGCCGAAATATGTACACACGAAATGGGGGGTCGGCTATTTCTATCGGCATAGTTGACGAATAAAGGGACAGTGGCATGAAGAAACGAAAAATACGTGATTTTGTAAGAAGTCTGAAATTTCGGCTGATTCTCATCTGTATGATGGTCGGAATCGTATCCGGGCATGTGATTCGGATAGGAATTCTGCAGGCTTATGAGAAAAGAGCCGTATCTGTAAGAAATATTGATATTCTCAGTCAGGGAAAGATTCTGGCAAATCAGATTGTGGATACGGGGTATGTCTATGATACCTCGTCGGAGGCAATTACCGCACAATTGGAACAGCTCTCACAGATATATGACGGAAGAGTGATGATTATTGATTCCACTTTCCGTATCATCAAGGATACCTACGATTTAGATACGAATAAAATTATCATTTCGGAAGAAGTGGTAAAGAGTTTTTCCGGAAAAGGACGGGAAATTTCTAACTATGATGCCAGAAACCGTTACATTGAGACGCTTGTCCCGTTAGTTTATACCGATGCGGAACCTGAGCAGCAGGAGGTAATCGGCGTTATTCTTATCAGTGTGTCGACAGATTATATAGAGGCAAATGTAGAATATCTACGAAATCGCGCATTGATTTTCCAAGTAGTGATGGCAGTAGCATTGTTCGCAATAGTAGTATGGCTGTCTGTTCGGATTACAAGACCATTGAAGCGGATGTCAAAGTGTATTGAAGAGATTCAGACCGGCTATGGAGACAGTGACGGAACTTTAATGATAGATGAATACACTGAGACCATGCAGGTGTCGGAGAAATTTAATAAACTCTATAGCCGTATGAAAATGCTGGATGATTCCAGACAGGAATTCGTTTCAAATGTGTCTCATGAGCTAAAGACGCCTTTGACCTCCATGAAAGTCCTTGCAGACTCCCTGAATGGACAGGACAACGTTCCGGTAGAGCTTTACCGGGATTTTATGCAGGACATTGGAAACGAGATTGAACGGGAGAACAAAATCATCAATGATTTGCTGTCTCTGGTGAAAATGGACAAGTCTGCATCAGATTTAAATATTACCTCCGTAAATATCAATGAAATGGTGGAGCAGATATTGAAACGTCTGCGCCCGATTGCAGAAAAACAGCATGTGGAACTGGTCTTGGAGAGCTTTCGTCCGGTAACGGCGGAGATTGACGAGGTGAAGCTGACGCTTGCGATTACGAATCTGATTGAAAACGGTATCAAATATAATAAAGAAGAGGGATGGGTACATGTGTCCTTGAATGCAGATCATCAGTATTTCTATGTGAAAGTGGATGATTCAGGAATCGGTATCCCTAAAGATTCGCTGGAACATATTTACGAGCGTTTTTATCGTGTGGACAAGTCTCATTCGAGAGAAATCGGAGGGACCGGGCTTGGTCTTGCGATTACCAGAAATGCAATTTTGATGCACCGCGGAGCAATCAAAGTGTTCAGTACGGAAGGGGAGGGAACCATGTTTACGGTAAGGATTCCTTTGAACTATATCGCATAGGAGGTGCAGGAAATGAAAAGATTTTTACTGGTAATTATGGCTGCACTTTTTTTGGCCGGGCTGTCGGGCTGTCTGTTTTCCACGGAGGAGGAGAGCCGGTATCATGCTTATTATCTTAATAAAGAAAAAACCAAGATTATAGAAGAAAATTATACGCCGGAGAGTCTGGATACAGAAGATTTGATTATTGAGTTTATTGAGCTGATTCATATAGATGCAGAGAGCGTAGAATACCAAAAACCGCTGCCTCAGCATGTGGGGGTGGTCAGTTATAATTATGACGGGAACCAGTTGTCACTCTATTTTAATGAGGCGTATGCGACGATGGGAGTGGCGGAGGAAGTGCTGTGCCGCGCTGCAATTGTACGTACAATGGTGCAGATTCCGAGAGTGACCTGTGTTTCCTTCTATATAGGAGATACGCCGCTTACCGACCAGAGAGGGAATGTCGTGGGGCTTATGACAAATGAAAGCTTTGTTGAAAATCCGGGCGAGCAGATTAATTCCATACAGACGGCGTCTATCAATCTGTATTTTTCAAATTCTACGGGAGATGGGCTGGTCATGACGACGGAAGAGGTGTCCTATATCAGTAATATTTCTATGGAGAAGCTGGTAATGGAGCATCTTTTGGAAGGACCGCATGAAGAGGGCATGATAGCGGCGATTCCAAGCGGAACGAAATTAGTAAGTGTTGCTACGACAAATGGAACCTGCTATGTGAATCTGGATGAAGGATTTCTGAATCAGGTCTATGAGGTGCAGGAGCCGATTGTCATTTATTCTATCGTAGATTCTCTTTCTGAGATTCCGGGAGTTGCCAGAGTTCAGATATCCGTTAACGGAAATACAGCGGGTATCTATCGGGATACATTTGCGCTGGATACTCTATATGAGCGGAATCTGGATTATGTAGTGAGCGGAGAGACGATAGGTACAGAGCTAAAGGAGAGTGAAGAACCGTTTGAGTAAAAGACCGTTCGTCTGGACGGCAGTGTGTTTTGTTCTCGGAACTTTATGGGGGTTATCCCGGCGGTGGTATCTTCCGGTCTGTCTGCTGTTTCTGTTAGGAATATGGCAGGCAGACGGGTGGAGAATCCAAAGAAAGAAAAAGCGTGAAGCCCAAAGAAGAGGAGGACAGTGGAAAGGAATAAGCCTGAAAGTGTTTCTTATTTTCTGGAGTATGGCTTGGATTTTGGCATTTGTGTCCGGCAGCATTCACGCAGGGAGGCAGCAGGAATACCGGGAGGCATATCTGCCGAAACTAAAAGAGGAAGCAGAAGCATCCGTTCAGGGCGTTGTCTGCAAAAAAGAAGCAAAGAATGATGAGTATCATATCTATCTGAAAGATGTCATCTTACAGATTTCGAATCATAGGTATCAGACTAATCAAGTTCTGGTACATCTGTCTACCGATGAATATTCCATCGGAACAACCCTTGTGTTAAATGGGACAATACAAAGATTCCGCCATGCCGTAAATGAAGGCGGATATGAAGAAGAACAGTTTTATCATGGAAGAAAGGTGGATTATGCCTTTGTCACAAAAGAGGTTATCGGCTGCTATGGCAGGAAGGCGGCAGTCAGGGAAGCGCTGTATCAATTGAGGAAGAGGCTAAAGGACAGTTTGAAAAGCAATGCACATACCAAAGACGTGGGAATCTTGGCGGTAATGCTTCTGGGGGAGAAAAGCCTCATGGATTCGGAAGTAAAAAAGCAGTATCGGCAGGCGGGGATTTCACATATTTTGGTAATCAGCGGTTTACATATATCTATGCTTGGTATGGGGATATTTGGATTGCTTCGAAAAGGGAAGAGGAGTATCTATTTTTCTGCGGCAATGTCCGTTCTGGTTCTGGCAGGCTATGTCTGTATGACCGGAAACAGCTCTTCGGCAATACGGGCGCTATTGATGTTTGCACTTGGCATGGGAGGCAAATGTCTTGGCAGAACGTATGACAGGGCGACCGGACTGGCATTTGCAGTACTTATTCTGCTGTGGCAGAATCCGTTTTTGATCGGGGACAGCGGTTTTTTGTTTTCTGTTGCCGCGGTAATAGGCGTAATTGCTTCGGGGGAAGACGCGAAGACATGGCAGGTCAATGCGAAGATTCAGTTGATGACACTGCCGCTTGTCGTCTGTTATTATTATGAAATTCCTATTTATGCCCTGCTTTTAAATCTTTTTGTACTGCCGCTGGTGGCTCCGATTGTAGTATCTGGCATATTTGGAAGTGTAATGGGTCTTTTCTGGGCGAAGGGAGCAAGGCTTTTGCTGTTCTTACCGCATATGCTGTTGTACGTTATTGAGACGGCAGGAAAATTGCCGGGGCAGCTTCCTTATGCGTATCTGGTCGTGGGACAGCCTGAAATCTGGCAGGTTTGCGGATATTATGTGTTGTTGGTATTGTTTTTAGTATTAGAAAACGGATATTGGAAGAAGCGTAGGGAAGACGCTGCATTCTTCCAAAATCGGGTGAAAAGATGCGCTGCGGCAGCGGGAAAGGTGACGGCATTATGGTTCTTCCTTACCTTCCGTCAGCCACAGGATACGAGAATAGATGTCCTGGACGTGGGACAGGGAGACGGTATCTGTATCCAGACAAAGGGAGGCGTAAATCTCTTTTTAGACGGCGGAAGCAGTGATGTATTTCAGGTGGGCGCTTACCGGATAGAGCCTTATTTGAAATGTAATGGGATCGGGGAGATTGACTACTGGTTTCTTTCACATGCGGATACAGACCATATGAGTGGGCTGCTGGAGCTATTGGAAGAGGGATATACGGTAAAACATCTTGTGATTAGCGCATATGGCGTGGAAAATGAAAATCTGGAACGCCTGCTTGGACTGGCTGAAAAAAACGAGATTCCCGTTATCTATTTGAAGGAAGGAGATGTGCTGAATCTCTTGGAAGGAAAAATGAAGTGCCTGTTTCCGAATGCACAAGCGCAGTCGGACGATATCAACGGGAACTCTATGATTCTGCTCTATGAGGAAGGGAAGTTTCAGGCATTGTTCACTGGAGATACAGGGATTGCACAGGAAAAAGAAATGTTGAAAGAGAAATTGACAGGGGAGGTGGATTTCTATAAGGCGGCGCATCATGGTTCTAACTACTCGAATTCTCCGGAATGGCTTTCTTATCTGAAACCGAAAATATCGGTTGTATCCTGTGGAGAAAAGAACCGTTATGGGCATCCCGGCAGGGAGGCGGTAGAACATATGTCGGAGGCAGGCAGCGATATTTATTACACAATGACGGGAGGGGAAATCAGCTTAGTGATAAGGGAAAATGAGATGGAAATCAGAAACTATCGAAACCCGCTTGAAGCCCACCGTTATCCTGTGGTAGAATGACCCTATGAAAACGATTGATGATGATATTAAAAACGAAAACATACGTCAGGTCTATCTGCTGTATGGGGAAGAAAATTATTTAAAACGGCAATATAGGGATAAGCTAAGGCATGCACTGGTGGCAGAAGGGGACAATATGAACTTTTCCGCTTATGAAGGAAAGAATATCAATCCGAAGGAATTGATTGATTTGGCGGAAACACTTCCTTTTTTTGCTGAAAAGCGGCTGATTCTGATAGAAAACAGCGGATTTTTTAAGAATCAGGCGGAGGAACTGGCGGCATATTTAAAGACTGTACCGGAAACAACTTGCTTCGTATTTGTAGAAGAGGAAGTAGACAAGCGTTCGAAAATGTATAAGGCTGCGAAGAACGCCGGAAGCGTCGTGGAATTCGCCAGGCAGAAAGAGGAGCTTTTGACTCGTTGGATTACCGGCAGAATCCGCAGGGAGGGCAAGAAGATTACTAATCAGGCAATGCAGCTTTTTTTGTCCATGACCGGCAGTGATATGGAAAATATTGATAAGGAGCTTGAAAAGCTTCTCTGTTATTGTATGGATAAGGACGGCATTTATCCGGAGGATGTGGAAAGCGTTTGCAGCGGGCAGATCAATAACCGGATTTTCGATATGGTAAATGCGATTGCCGCAAAGGATCAGAAACAGGCATTGCTGCTCTATTATGACTTGCTGGAATTGAAAGAGCCTCCTATGCGTATCCTGTTTCTGATTGCACGCCAATTTCAAATTCTGTTTCTGGTGAAATCCATGCGGATGCAGGGACTGGATCAGACTGTGATTGCGCAAAAAGCCGGGATTCCGTCTTTTGCTGTGGGGCGCAATCTTAAGCAGGCAGGAGGATTTACGATAGAGCAGTTGGAGAGAGCGCTGGAAGACGCCGTGGCAGCGGAGACGGATATCAAGACGGGACAAATGGCCGATCAGCTTGCCGTGGAGCTGTTGATTGTGAAGTACAGCAAGGCGGCATAAGCGGCTGGGGAACATTGTAAATGCAGGCGGATACGGCTATTGGGAATTGTCCTCGGTTCTGTTCCACGGTCCGTTGTGATAAAAAATAATAGAAAGAACCATCGCAATTGACCAGCCAATCGGCCATGCACACCATATTCCAATATAGCCTGTTTGTTTTGCAAGTATTTCAGCGAGCGCCACTCTCAAAATCAAATCTGTAAAGGTAGTAATCATGAACATTTTCATGAGCCTGGCGCCGCGCAGGATACTGTCGGCAACCAGCTTTATGGATATGACAAAGTAGAATGGAGCTACGACGTATAGAAACTGCATACCGGATGCCAGCGCTAAATCTGAGGGAGAATTGATAAAAAATGTGATAAGCGCTTTTGCAGCAAATAGATATAGTATTACAATTGGGATGCAGAGCAGCCATACGATTTTTACGCCTGCCTTAAAACCGCTTTTTACCCGGTGTAATATGCCGGCTCCCATATTTTGTGCCGTATAATTTGATATTCCATTTGCTAAGGTAGTAAATGAAGTGATTACCAAGTTGTTGAGCTTAGCGGCAGCCGAATATCCAGCAGTAACCCCCACGCCGCAATCGTTGATAACGCTTTGAATTATGATATTTCCCACAGAAATAAAGCTCTGCTGTAAAATACTAGGGACTGCTATCACGGCGATTTGCTTTAACATTTTGCCGGAATATATTTGGAGCTTTCCGTCTGTGTGGATGCCTGCAAGCCTTTTTAAAACTGCGATTATTGCCAGTACGCAGCTGACGCCCTGACATAAAAAGGTTGCCCATGCAACGCCTGCAACGCCCATATCAAGTCTAGCTACAAATAAAATATCTACCAGAATATTTGATGTCGAGGAAATTGCCAAAAAGATAAAGGGCGTTTTGGAATCGCCGAGCGCCGAGAAAATTCCCGTCGAAATGTTATAAAAAAACAGAAACGGGAGTCCGCCGATATAAATATCCAGATACAATTTAGAATCGGACAATATTTCTTGCGGAGTGTGTATCAGACTAAGGAGACCATTGCAGCAGATGATACTAAACAGCATGAGAGCTGCGCATAGAACAGCGCTTGAAATCATGGTTGTGTATACGGATGTTTTCATATCTTTATATTTTTTTGCTCCAAATAATTGGGAAACAATTACGGAGCATCCTATATTGCATCCAAATGCGAATGCAATAAAAATCAGTGTTATCTCATAACTGTTGCCAACTGCAGCAAGGGCGTTCTCGCCTATAAATTTACCTGCTACCAGACTATCCGCAATATTATATAGCTGTTGAAAAATAATGCTTCCAAACAGCGGAAGGCAGAATGCCCACAGTACTTTTTGCGGGTTGCCTGAAGTTAAGTCTTTATTCATCAGTATTCCTCCTGTTTTATTTTTCATAATTTGTATTTCGTGTTCTTTCTCTGGTCTATTATAGAAGAAAAATAAAATTTGTAAAGGGAAAAAATAGATGAAAAGTTGATAAGGATGGTTCCTGTTGCTGTGAATGATGGGAACAGGAACCTTTTTTGCCTCAAAAGCAGAACAATCTATTTTTTATTCATGGCTTTTGGAAGATAGGGGTATAATTCCTCGTAGGATTCCTGTTCGGCATCGCTCTGCGGAGGAGTGGGAATCAGTCCTGTGCAGTCGCCCGCGGAACAGACCGGAACATCCAGGTCATGAAATTCCCGGTGAAATCCCATTTCTCCCACGTCTTTTGCCGAAAGATGATCGGGTTGCTTCTTATTAAAATGCTGATCTTTTGCACACTGGCCTTTTTTGGGTTTCTTTCCATCCGTTTTTATCATTTCTTTTACCTTGTCCTTTCTTTGCGTTTTGCTCCTGTTTCCTGCATCATTTAGTATGGAACCCGTCATTTTTTTTATGCGTTAATAAAAATTTTAACTTTTTCCACTTTCTTTTCCTTGATTTATGGAGAAACTGACACTATAATAGTATGGAATAGCGCAAAATGGGCGTATTCAGGTTACTATGAAAGTCCATCGCCGACTAGGCGATTTCATTCAGGTATTCCAAGTGCGCCCAGCAGACGTTCATCTGTGGTGGTGCGGCTGCTTGTGGGCGCATGATGGTTTACTGTGAATCTGTGAACAGTAACGTATTCAGATGGAGGAGTAAAAGATTTATGGATAATAACAATACACCCGAAAATAATAACAACAGCAAAATCCCCAAGGGCGGTCAAACCGTAATTGTTTGGCTGGTGGCGGCTGTGATTACCTTTCTGGTTATCGGTTTGATGAAGGATGTGGTGACAAAGAATTCAACCCACGAGTTTACCTACAGCGAGTTTTTGGATATGATTGAAAACCGCCAGCTTGAATCTGTAACCTTCACCGGGTCGGAGGCCAAGTTAGAACCGACGAAGGAGATTACTTCCCAGTATCCGCTGGTTAAGTATTACTATACGGTGCTGGTTGCCAGGGACTTTACTCTGACCGAGCAGCTAAAGGAAGCCGGTATTGAGATGAAGGAGGAAAAGCAGGATACCAGCATGATTCTGGAATCCATTATCAGCTTTGTGATTCCCTTTATCTTTATCGTGATCTTAATGAATTTTATGATGAAGCGCATGGGCGGCGGCGGAATCATGGGCGTGGGCCGGAGCAACGCCAAGGTTTACGTGCAGAAGGAAACCGGAATTACCTTCCAGGATGTGGCCGGAGAGGATGAGGCGAAGGAGTCGCTGACGGAGATTGTAGATTTTCTGCATAATCCGGCAAAATATACCCAGATTGGTGCAAAGCTTCCCAAGGGCGCACTTTTAGTCGGCCCTCCGGGAACAGGAAAGACTCTGCTTGCCAAGGCGGTGGCGGGCGAGGCTCATGTGCCGTTTTACTCGCTGTCCGGTTCGGACTTTGTGGAAATGTTTGTGGGCGTGGGTGCTTCCCGTGTCCGTGACCTGTTCAAGCAGGCTCAGGAATCAGCACCCTGTATTATCTTTATTGACGAGATTGACGCAATAGGAAAGAGCAGAGATTCCCGTTACGGCGGGGGAAATGACGAGCGGGAGCAGACCTTAAATCAGCTGCTTTCCGAGATGGACGGTTTTGACTCCTCTAAGGGACTTCTTGTTCTCGGTGCGACAAACCGTCCGGAGATATTAGACCCCGCACTTCTTCGCCCGGGACGTTTTGACCGAAGGGTAATTGTGGATAAGCCGGATTTAAAGGGCCGGGTAAATATCCTGCGGGTACATTCCAAAAATGTGCTTCTGGATGAAACCGTTGATTTTGAAGAAATTGCCCTGGCTACCTCCGGTGCCGTGGGTGCAGACCTTGCCAATATGATGAATGAGGCG
>Ga0137307_102310_pt1 | contig 13563 bp, 15 predicted proteins | sample NAcewD2O_March_2_FD_97180 | JGI IMG/M metagenome (GOLD analysis project Ga0137307, IMG submission 97180) | Mouse cecal microbial communities from Vienna, Austria - N-Acetylglucosamine amended D2O_March | ecosystem: Host-associated > Mammals > Digestive system > Large intestine > Cecum | place...
AAAGAAGGAGTGGTGACGGCCATACAGCCCCAAAATCCCACGGTTGCCTTTTACGGTGACAGTATCACCGAGGGGGTGAGGGCATTAAACATGGCGCTTCTGCCCTCCGGGACCAGTGCTACCCACAGTTATGCCTGGTATTGCGCCGAACAGTTGGATATGATTCCTTACTATGCCGGGTACGGCGGTTCCGGTATCGTTAAAACAGGCTCATTTAACACCTGTTATAACGCCATCACATCATTTTCCTCCGGCAGGAAAGCGGAAAAGTTTGATGCAGATGTGATTGTGGTGGAGCACGGCACTAATGATGTGGATGTGAGCGGTTCCGTATTTACCAGTGAGTACAGGAAGGTTTTGACAAAGCTTCACAGCGACCATCCGAAGGCGTACATTATGGCCATGATTCCCTTAAAGCAGCGACATGCCCAGGATATCAAAGATGCTGCAAAAGGGTTAAAATATGTTACGGTGGTAGAGACGGCATCCTGGGGAATTTCTTATACAGACGGCCTGCACCCCAATACAGAAGGGGGCAAGGTTATGGGAAAGAACCTGGCAAAGAAAATAGCATCAAAAAGAAAGGCAGTTTTAAAGTAACAGATGGTTACAGATTATATAGCAGTAGATTTAGAAATGACGGGATTAAATCCCAAGAGAGACAGAATATTGGAAATCGGAGCAGTGAAAGTGCTGGGTGGGGAAGTGAAAGATACCTTTTCCCACCTGGTGAATCCCAAGATCCCGGTCAGCGAAACTGTTGTAAAGCTGACCGGGATTTCTAATGAGATGGCAGGGCTTGCCAGGGACATAGATGAAGTGATGCAGGAATTTTTAGCCTTTGCCGGGGAATTTACCTGGGTTGGCCACAATGTAATATATGATTACGGCTTTGTAAAACAGTGGGCGGTAAACCATAATATCCCATTGGAAAAAAGGGCTGTGGACACATTAAAAATTGCCAGAAAATGTTTGGTTTTCCCGGAAAAAAAATCACTGGATTCCCTGTGTATGTTTTACCACATTGAAAGGGAAGAAAGGCACCGGGCTTATATGGACGCCCTGGCCGCCCACAGGCTGTATGAAATTCTAAAGAAGGAGTTTTATGAGGGGGAGAAAGAACTGTTCTTGCCCCGGGAACTTCAATATCACGGAAAAAAGCAGACAAAAGCTACTCTTTCCCAAAAAAACTACTTGAAGGAATTGTCAGAATATCATAAAATAACTATTGATATACCGATAGAGGAACTTACAAGGAGCGAAGCTTCCAGGCTGGCAGATAAAATTATTCGCCAGCATGGGAAGATTCCAGATGCTTTAAGACATAGGAACGGAAATTTTCATCCATAGCGTCCAAGGCAGCATAGATGCCTGATATTTTTTCCGGGCATCCATTTTCCTGATAAAGTTTTGCCAGGAGAAGATAAATCTGGCTGATATCGATTTGCAGGGAAGACGCATATTCCAAAACAGTGATGGCTTCTTTTGGAAAGCCAAGGTCCGAGAGCACCTTGGCATACTCTAACAGCGTCTGGGAGAGGGCGTGGTAATTGTCGTCGCATTCCCAGAGCGTGTCCAGGTTTGCCGGGCCGTACATCATTTTCAAATCGGTATTGGATTTATCCGACAAGTCAAGGATTTGCTTTTGGGACAGCTCTGTTAAGGTGTCCTCCAGTTTTTTTATAGAAGGATCCTGTGTTTTGCCCATAGGGAGAAGGGATAAATCCAAAACCATGTAGTCCAGATGTGAAATATCCTGTTTCCTCGTGGAATTGGCTAGGCGCTCCCGCTCAAAAAAATCTTCCATAGTTTTGGATTGGGAAGATTTGTGTTTGTGGCGGCTGTGGGCGATGAGTGAGCCCACAATGAGAAATAAGGGCAGTCCGATTGGGATGCTGATATGTTTTAAAAAATCCATGGCGTATCCTTTCTGTAACAGTAGTTTTATATAAAAGAGGTGATAAATATGATTAATTTTTTTAATTCCAAAAGAAACCGTACCATTGCAGGGGTGATTGTAATTATCCTGATTGTGTGCATGGTTTTAACTACTATTTTATCTGTTTTCCTGTAAAATACAACATTATAGTACAAATATACAGAAATAAAGAAATTCTGTCAATTATATTCGTGGATATGCATCTTGAAAACAAGGTGTGAGATGTTTTAAAATACATGTTGTATCCTAGAAAAACGGGGTTAATGAATAGTTCAGAGAGGAAAAAAAATGAAGAAATATTTAAAAATTTTCCCTGCTTTTGCACTGGCAGTTGCAGCAGGCGTGTTTGGGCGTACCGTGATTACGGCGCAGGCCGGGGAATCCGAGGCTGTCATTCCAGAAACAGTATACATTGAGGACAGAGATGTGAGCGGAATGACAGAGGAGGAGGCACGGGAAGAACTGGACTCTTATGTAAGACAGTTGCAGAATACCGTGTTCACCCTGACTACAGGGGACACCAGCATTCGTGTTTCCGCCCAGGATTTAGGGATTCAGGTGGAAAATGAGGAAGTGGTGGAGGAAGCCTTAAATATTGGAAAGACAGGAAACCTTATCACCAGATATAAAGATAAAAAGGATCTGGAAAAAGAGCCCAGGGTTTTTGAACTTGTCTTTGGCGTGGATCAGGACAAAGTGGAGAGGCTTTTAGGTTCAAATCAGGAAAATCTTGGACAGGAGGCAGTGAACTGCAGCCTTACCAGGGAAAACGGAAGTTTCCGCATTATTGACGGAGCCAATGGAATCAAGGTAAATGTTTCAGATTCCGTAAAAAACATTTCCGAGTTTGTGGGCAAAGAGTGGGACAAGGAAAATGCCAGCATTGAACTGGCAGTGGAAGTGACGGAGCCCCAGGGCACCAGGGAAGAGCTTTCTAAGGTAAAGGATGTGCTGGGAACGTTCCACACGGATTTCAGTTCCTCTTCAGCGGGACGTGCCACGAATGTGAAAAACGGCTGTTCCAAAATTGACGGAACGCTGTTGTATCCGGGGGAGCAGCTTTCTGTGGCGGAAGCGTTAAATCCCATGACTGCGGAAAACGGGTATGAGCTGGCAGGATCCTATGAAAACGGAACTACAGTGCAGACTTACGGCGGCGGTATCTGCCAGGTGTCTACCACCCTTTACAATGCAGTGATTCTTTCAGAACTTCAGATAGATGAGCGTTACAACCATTCCATGATTGTAAATTATGTGGAGCCTTCCATGGATGCGGCCATTGCAGGGACAACAAAAGATTTTAAGTTCTCTAACAATACGGATGCTCCCATCTATATCGAAGGGTATACGGAGAATGGACAGATTTATTTTACTGTCTTCGGGGAAGATACAAGACCTTCCAACCGGGTGGTAAGCTATGAGTCTGAGACTTTGAGCGAGACACCTCCGGGAGTGACTCTCCAGGCAAACGGCGGCTATCCTATCGGATATATTGCCCAGGCCCAGAGTTCCCATACGGGATACACGGCAAGGCTGTGGAAAGTGGTTACGGTAAATGGCGTGGAGCAAAGCCGCACAGAGTTTAATAAGAGCAGATATAACCCTTCCAATAAAATTTTGGTGGTAGGCGTGGGTACGGATAATCCGGAGGCGTCTAACCAGATTCATGCGGCCATTGCCACAGGGGACGAGGGCACGGTGAGGGCTGTTGCAGCCGGATTGGTTCAGAATCCGCCGCAGCAGGAGGCACCCCCGCCAGACCATCATGATGATGAGCCAGATGAAGAGGATTTATCTGCAGCAGTTGGCCGGGATGAGAGCGATGACAGAGGGGATGATGACGGCGGAGATGATGATTAATTCTGCCAGGAAATAATAGTAAATATAAATATACAGTTTAATATACGGTAAGGCTGTCTTTTGCGGACAGCCTTGCACTGTATACAACAGGAGTTTTTCATGAAGACAGGGAAATTGCCGGAGAGCGTGTTAAAGCGTTCCGTTTTAAGACAAATACATACAAAGCGGGAAGAAATAATTCTCGGCGCCGGTGTGGGAGAGGACTGTGCGGCTATAAAACTTAAGGATGACGAGGTCTTTGTGCTCTCCACAGACCCCATTACCGGGACGGTAAAGGATATTGGGGAACTGGCAATTTTAGTGAATCTAAACGACCTTGCCTCTGCAGGGGCGGAGCCTTTGGGGGTTTTGCTATCTGTCCTGCTTCCCCCGGAGATTACGGAACCGGAAATCAGGGAGATGATGCAGCAGGCGGAAGAAGCCTGCGAAAAGGCCAATGTCCAGATTGCAGGAGGCCATACGGAGGTTACAAAAGCGGTAAACCAACCGGTGATTACCGTCACCGGAATCGGGAAGGCGAAGGAGGGAAGCCTGATTTCTACTGCCGGGGCTTTGCCCGGGATGGATATTGTGCTCACCAAATGGGCGGGCATTGAGGGGACTTCTATTTTGGCAAAGGAAAAAGAGCAGGAGCTTTTGACAAGATTTTCCCCTGGATTTATCCGGAAGGCCAAAGAGTTTGACAAAATGATATCTGTGCTGCCTGAGGCGGCTGTGGCAGTTAAGAATGGGGTATCTGCCATGCATGATGTGACGGAGGGAGGTATTTTCGGTGCATTGTGGGAAATGGCGGAGGCTTCCGGTGTGGGGCTTGAAATAGAATTAAAGAAAATTCCTTTAAAGCAGGAGACGGTGGAGATCTGCGAATTTTTCGGTATCAATCCCTATGGGCTGATTTCAAGCGGTGCCATGCTCATGGCATCTTCCGATGGAAACCGTCTGGTGATGGAACTGCAGAAGGCGAAGATCCCAGCGGCAGTCTTAGGGAAAGCAACTTTTGGCAATGACCGTATCCTTATCAACGGTGAGGAGCGGCGATTTTTGGAGCCGCCCAAGGTGGATGAGCTCTATCAGGCATTAGGGAGAGAATAGAATGAGAGAAAAAATTTTAACGGTAATTGAAAAAAACAGCCGGATTGATTTGAAGGAGCTGGCCATTATTTTAGGGGTGGATGAGGCCGCCATTTTAAACGAGCTGGCGGCGATGGAAAAGGAACATGTCATCTGCGGTTATCACACTCTGATTAACTGGGAGAAAACCGGAGTGGAAAAGGTAATGGCCATGATTGAGGTGAGGGTTACCCCTCAGAGAGGCATGGGATTTGACAAAGTGGCGGAGAGAATTTATAATTACCCGGAAGTGGAATCCGTGTATCTGATTTCCGGAAGTTTTGACTTTATGGTGGTTTTGGACGGGAAAAACTTAAGGGAGGTTTCCCAGTTTGTGTCAGAAAAACTGTCTACCTTAGATTCGGTTTTGTCAACGAAAACAAACTTTATTTTAAAGAAATACAAAGACCATGGAACGATTATGGCAGAGCCTCCAAAAGATGAAAGGATGAAGATTGCACCATGAGAAACCCACTTTCCAAACAGATTGTAGAGATAGAGCCCTCCGGTATCCGGAAATTTTTTGATATTGTAAACGAGATGGAAGACGCCATCTCCTTAGGGGTGGGGGAGCCGGATTTTGACACCCCCTGGCATATCAGGGAGGAAGGAATTTATTCCCTGGAAAAGGGACGGACCTTTTATACTTCCAATGCGGGGTTAAAAGAACTGAAAATAGAGATTTCCCGGTATATGGACAGGAAATTTCATCTGGATTATGATTATAACCATGAAATAATTGTAACCGTGGGGGGCAGCGAGGCCATAGACATTGCCATGCGGGCCATGATAGACCCGGGGGATGAAGTTTTGATTCCCCAGCCCAGTTTTGTGTGTTATCCTCCCTGTGCCCTTTTGGCAGGGGGAAAGCCGGTGGTGATTGAACTTAAGGAGGAAAACGAATTCCGCCTGACAGCGGAGGAAGTTTTAGCCGCAGTTACCCCAAAGACAAAAATTTTAGTGCTTCCCTTCCCCAATAATCCCACAGGCTCCGTTATGGAAAAGAAGGATTTAGAGGAGATAGCAAAAGTGGTGATCGACCATGACCTTTTTGTTATCAGCGATGAGATATACAGCGAGCTGACTTACGGTTCTTCCCATGTTTCTATTGCGTCTCTGCCGGGAATGCAGGAGAGAACCATTACCATAAACGGTTTTTCCAAGTCCTATGCCATGACAGGCTGGCGGCTGGGCTATGCCTGCGGGCCAAAGGAAATTATTGAGCAGATGTTAAAAATTCATCAGTTTGCCATTATGTGTGCCCCTACCACCAGCCAGTATGCCGCAGTGGAAGCTTTAAAAAACGGGGACGGGGATGTGGAGAAAATGCGCCAGGAGTATGACGGCAGAAGGCGTTACCTCCTCCACAGGCTTCGGGAAATGGGCATTGAGTGCTTTGAGCCCTACGGTGCATTTTACATGTTCCCAAACATCAAACAGTTTGGCATGACTTCCGAGGAATTTGCCAAACAGCTTTTGGAAAAAGAAAAAGTGGCGGTTGTACCGGGAACGGCCTTTGGGGAGAGCGGGGAAGGATTCCTTCGGATTTCCTATGCCTACTCCCTGGAGGATTTAAAAGCGGCTTTAGGGCGCATTGAGAATTTTGTATGTACATTAAAGAGAGAGCAGTGAACCTATGTCAAAAATTAATATCGTGTTATTTGAACCGGAAATCCCTGCAAATACCGGGAATATAGGACGTACCTGCGTGGCGGCAGGGGCCAGGCTCCATCTCATTGAGCCTTTGGGCTTCCGCCTTACGGAAAAAGAACTGAAGCGGGCGGGGATGGATTACTGGCAGGATTTGGATGTGACAAGATATATAAACTGGGAGGACTTCCTTTCCCAAAATAAGGGCGCAAAAATTTATATGGCTACTACAAAGGGAAAACATGTATATTCCCAGGTATCCTATGAGCCGGATTGTTATCTCTTGTTTGGAAAAGAGAGCGCAGGAATCCCGGAGGAGATACTTGTAAATTACCCGGAAAACTGTGTGCGGATTCCCATGGTGGGGGAGACACGCTCCTTAAATCTGGCAAATTCCGTGGCCATTATGTTGTATGAAGCTCTGCGGCAGAATGAGTTTAGAGATATGAAACTGGAAGGGGAGCTGCACAGACTGAGGTGGTAGTTGTCATCAAAGCAGCGCGAAGCGACCTTTGATGACCGCCGTCCCCAAAGGTCACTATGTGCTGCTTTGAGGACAAGGCGCGAAGCGACCTTTGATGACCTGCGCACGCATCAGCGTGCTTCCTTACGAGGTGTAATATGGGAATTATTAAGGCAAGTAAAGTAGTATTTGAGTATATCCGGCGGGACGAGGAGGGCAATGTAGACTCAATCCAGACTGCCGTTGACCATGTGGATTTGGATGTAAAAGAAGGGGATTTTGTTGTCATTTTAGGACACAATGGTTCCGGGAAATCCACCCTGGCCAAGCAGTTAAACGCTCTTTTGGTTCCAAGTGAGGGAACCCTATGGGTGGACGGGAAGGACACGAAGGAGCGGAAAAATGTACGGGATGTGCGGAGAAAGGCCGGAATGGTTTTTCAGAACCCGGACAACCAGATTATCGCCAGTGTGGTGGAGGAGGATGTGGGATTCGGGCCGGAAAATTTAGGCGTGCCCACAGAGGAAATCTGGAAGAGGGTGGGGGAGAGCCTTACTTCCGTTGGGATGCTAAAGTTCCGCAGGCATTCTCCAAATAAATTATCCGGGGGACAGAAGCAGCGTGTGGCCATTGCAGGGGTTATGGCTATGGAGCCCAAGTGCATTGTCTTAGACGAGCCAACCGCCATGCTTGACCCAAAGGGAAGGAAAGAGGTGCTTTCCGCTGTCCATGAATTAAACCGGAAAAAGGGAATCACTGTGATTCTTATCACCCACTATATGGAGGAAGCGGTGGACGGGGATTATATCTATGTGATGGATGAGGGGAAAGTGGTGATGGAGGGACTTCCCAAAGAAATTTTTTCTAAGGTGGAAGAGTTAAAGCGCCACCGCCTGGATGTGCCCCAGGCAACCCTTTTGGCTTATGAACTGAAAAAAGCGGGACTGCCCCTTTCTGAGGGGATTTTAACAAGGCAGGAGCTGGCGGAGGAACTGGAGAGGTGCTATGTCAATTATTCTAAATAATGTAAGCTTTACCTATGGGGAGGGGACTGCCTATGAGATGCAGGCCCTAAAAAATGTCACATTAAAAATTGATGACGGGGAGTTTATTGGGATTATCGGCCATACGGGGTCCGGGAAATCCACCTTAATCCAGCATTTAAACGGGCTGATGAAAGCTGTGTCCGGGGAAATCTATTTTAACGGAAGGGATATTTACGAGGAGGATTTTGATTTAAGGGAGCTTCGCACCAGGGTGGGCCTTGTGTTTCAGTATCCCGAGCATCAGCTTTTTGAAACCACGGTTTTTAATGATGTGTGTTTCGGCCCCATGAATCAGGGATTTGATAAAAATGAGGCGGGGCTTCGGGCTTTTGAGGCTCTGCGCATGGCAGGGGTGCCGGAAAAGCTCTATTACCAGCCGCCTTTTGACTTATCCGGGGGACAGAAGCGCCGAGTGGCTATTGCGGGAGTTCTTGCCATGAAGCCGGAAGTTTTAATCTTAGATGAGCCCACGGCGGGACTTGACCCTAAGGGCAGAGATGAGATTTTAGATTTAATTGCCGGGATGCATAAGTCTAAGAAAATGACGGTGATATTAGTATCCCACAGCATGGAGGACGTGGCAAAATATGTGCAGCGCATTATTGTGATGGACGAGGGCCAGGTGTTTTTAGACGGCGCTCCCAGGGAAGTTTTTAAATACTATAAAGAGCTGGAAAAAATCGGCCTTTGTGCCCCGGAAGTCACCTATCTCATGGAGGATTTGAAGGCCAGGGGAATGGCCATTGACGGGGATGCAACTACGGTGGAGGAAGCCAAACAGAGTATTTTAAAACTGTTTCAGTGAGGAAATTTATATGCTTAGAGATATAACCTTAGGACAATATTACCCGGGAAATTCCCCGGTGCATAAGTTAGACCCCAGGGTGAAGCTTTTCGGGGCTCTTGTGTATATTGTGTCTCTTTTTGTTTTCCGGGGGATTTTGGGATTCCTTTTGGCCACTGTGTTTTTAATATTTGTAATTAAAATCTGCCAGGTGCCTTTCCGTTTTATGGTAAAAGGGTTAAAGGCCATTGTGATTTTAATGGCATTTACCGCAGTATTTAACCTCTTTTTAACACCGGGGGAACATGTCCTTTTTCATTATGGGATTTTCACCATTACCATGGAGGGGGTTAAAAATGCGGCCTTTATGTTAATCCGCCTGACCTATCTGATTGTGGGCACCTCTGTTATGACACTAACCACTACCCCCAACCAGCTTACAGACGGGGTGGAAAAAGCCTTAAAACCCCTGTCAAAAATAGGGGTTCCGGTACATGCCGTGTCCATGATGATGTCCATAGCCCTAAGGTTTATCCCTATTTTAATCGAGGAGACAGACATCATTATGAAAGCCCAGATGGCCAGGGGGGCAAATTTTGAGGAGGGCAGTTTAATTGTCCGGGCAAAAAATATGATTCCTCTTTTAGTTCCTCTTTTTATCAGCGCATTCCGCAGGGCGGACGACCTTGCCATGGCTATGGAGGCCAGATGTTATGAGGGGGGGGAGGGGCGGACGAAAATGCGGCCTTTAAAATATCAGGGATTGGATTACGGGGCGTATGTTTTGCTTCTTGCCTATCTGGGAGGAATTATTTTCCTGAGGTTTTTCATAGTTTAGTGTGAGGGATTAAAATGCGGGTAAAACTTATTGTTGCCTATGACGGGACAAGATACCATGGCTGGCAGCTTCAGCCCAATAACGTTACCATAGAATCCGTGTTAAATCAGGCTTTATCGGAGCTTTTAGGAGAGGAAATTTTTGTGACCGGGGCCAGCCGTACCGATGCAGGGGTACACTCCAGGGGAAACGTGGCAGTGTTTGATACGGACACAAAGATTCCGGCGGAGAAAATTTCCTATGCCTTAAATCAAAGGCTTCCGGAGGATATTGTGGTGCAGGCTTCCTGTGAAGTGCCAAAGGATTTTCATCCCCGGCGCATAAACAGTAAAAAGACTTATGAGTACAGGATTTTAAACCGGAAATTCCCCGATCCTGCACGAAGGTTAGATACTTATTTTTACCATCACAGCCTGGATGTGGAAAAAATGCGGGAAGCTTCTTTTTACCTTGTGGGAGAACATGATTTTAAAAGCTTCTGCTCTGTGAAAACTGCGGCGGAGACTACTGTTCGCACCATTTATGGCCTGGAGGTTACAAGGCAGGAGGACATTATTAAAATCAGAATTACAGGAAGCGGTTTTTTATACAATATGGTGAGAATTATTGCAGGTACTTTAATCCAGGCTGGCGGAGGAAAAATTGAGCCGGAGGCGGTAAAAGAAATTTTACAGGCAAAAGACCGCAGCGCAGCAGGCCCCACTGCCCCGGCCCACGGCCTTACCATGCTGGGGATAGAATATGAACAGATGAAGAGTGTGTGCCTATGAGTGATAAGAGAGAAGAAAGAAGAAAAAGAGATAAACAGCTTTTCACCGGACTGATATGTCTGTTTGCCTTGATGCTCCTGTGCGTATTTGCCATCACGGTAAAAACCGCAGTGAAAAACAGCAGAAAACATGCACAGGCGGAGGAAGCGTCGGCAAAACAGGCGCCAGAGCCGGAGAGGGAATCGGAGCAGGATATTTTAAAGGATTTTGTGCTGGAGATTCCTACGGAGGAAGAGATAGAAAGCCGGGAACCGGAAACCGAGACCGAGACAGAAACCGAACAGGAAATGGAAACAGAAACTGAGACAGAAACAGATTCGGAGGAGGAAGCCGCAGAAAAAGCAGCGGATAAGAAATCCGGGAAAGTTCCAGAGACGGTGGAGGAAATGTTGGCAGAGATGACGGTGGAGGAAAAAGCGGCCCAGCTTTTTATGGTAACGCCGGAGGCTTTGACTGAGAGCGGCAGGGTGACGGCAGCCGGGGAGGCTACGGAAAAAGCCCTGGAAAAATATCCCGTGGGAGGTCTTGTGTATTTTTCCGAAAATTTTGTTAATCCGGAACAGACCCGGGAAATGACAAAAAATGTACAGGGTTATGCAAAAGAGATTTCCGGGGTTCCACTGTTTCTCGCCACCGACGAGGAGGGAGGCCGGGTGGCAAGAATCGGGGAAAATTCCGCTTTTGGCGTGGAGCATGTAAAGGATATGGCTTCCATCGGTGAGACGGGGGATGTAAAGGAAGCTTATCAGGCAGGAAAAACTATTGGGAAATATCTCTGGGATTTGGGGATAAACGTGGACTTTGCACCGGTGGCGGATGTCCTTACCAATCCGGAAAATACAGTGATTGGCAGCCGTTCTTTCGGCAGCAGGCCGGAACAGGTGGCTCTGATGGATTTATCTGTGATGGAGGGATTAAAGGATGAAAATGTGTTACCCTGTGTGAAACATTTCCCAGGACACGGGAGTTCTGTGGGGGATACCCACAGCGGATATGTTTCTCTGGATAAAACCTTAGAGGAACTTACCGCCACGGAGCTGTTACCCTTTCAGTCCTGTATTGACAGCAATGTGCCTTTTGTTATGGTAAGCCATATCGCCCTTCCCAAGGTAACAGACAGTGAAGTTCCCGCATCCCTTTCTAAAAAAGTGATAACAGAAATTCTCCGGGGAGAAATGGGATACCAGGGGATTGTGATCACTGATGCCATGAATATGGGGGCTGTTACATCCCGTTACGACAGCGCAAAAGCGGCTGTTATGGCTATACAGGCCGGGGCAGATATGGTGCTGATGCCTGAAAATTTTAGTGAAGCTTACCAGGGCGTCCTCACTGCATTGGAGGAGGGAACCTTGGAGGAGGCAAGAGTGGACGAAGCTGTGACAAGGATTTTAAATGTAAAATATAAAATAGGAATCTAAGAGAGAACGGAAATTTAAAAAAATCTTGACACACGGGGAAACGTGTACTATACTATAAAAGTCTGTGAAAAGTATAAAAATGCGAGCCAAAGCCCCGGCAAGCATTTTAGAATAAAAATGGCGGAAGGATAGCGTCCGGACATACGAGATTCTTTTGCCCACAGTGATTTTTAGGAGTACCCGCAGGGCATAGACTATGCTGCGCTTCGCGGGCAAATATTAAGGAGGGAAAACCAATGAAAACATTTATGGCAAGTCCTGCTACTATTGATAGAAAATGGTATGTAGTTGACGCTGATGGAATGACATTAGGACGTTTGGCATCTGAGATTGCTAAAGTATTGAGAGGAAAGAATAAACCTATATTCACCCCCCATATGGACACAGGTGATTATGTGATTGTTGTAAATGCCGAGAAGGTAAAAGTCACCGGAAAGAAATTGGATCAGAAGATTTATTATCACCACTCCGAGTATGTAGGCGGAATGAAAGAGACTACTTTAAAAGAAATGTTGGCAAAGCATCCTGACAGAGTTGTTGAGATGGCGGTTAAGGGTATGCTCCCCAAAGGGCCTTTGGGAAGACAGATGTACAAAAAGCTTTTTGTATATGCCGGGCCGGATCACAAACATGCAGCTCAAAAACCGGAAGTTTTAGCATTTTAATCGTTAGGAGGTAAAGAAAAGTGGCTAACACAAAGTATTACGGAACAGGAAGAAGAAAATCATCTGTTGCCAGAGTATATTTAGTACCGGGAACAGGTAAAATTACCATAAATAAAAGAGATATCGATGAGTATTTGGGTCTGGAGACATTGAAGGTTATCGTTCGCCAGCCATTGGTTGCAACTGAGAACGTTGATAAGTTTGACGTTTTGGTTAATGTAAAAGGCGGCGGCTATACGGGCCAGGCAGGCGCTATCCGTCACGGCATTGCAAGGGCTCTGCTCCAGGTGGACGCTGATTACAGGCCGGTGTTAAAGTCCAATGGATATTTGACACGTGACCCGAGAATGAAAGAGAGAAAGAAGTACGGCCTCAAGGCAGCTCGTCGCGCTCCGCAGTTCAGCAAGCGATAATCGGCTGGCGGGAGCGTATCAAAATTGCTCAAAAACCCCGGAAAATCAAATGTTTACGGTTAGAGGGAAGTAATTTCAGATTAGGCGGTATAGCCCCAATTACAAGGGCTGTACCGTTTTTTCTTGCGCTCAACGAGCGCATTTTCCTTATGCACCTTGCCGTTTCGGTTGCGTGGCAGAAAGGAAATTGATTTCCCCTACAAAGTTGAAAACAATATCTACTTTCTGTACCCGTTTCCCGTTCACCTTTTCCGGCGCATGGACTATGATTTTCTTGATAAATTCATTGACGATTGCAGGGGTGAGTTCCTTTATCCCCACATACTTGCGGATAATCGCGGCGAAGCTGTCAAAATCGCTTTTGTTCTGTTCGTAGGTATCGACTTCCTGCTGGTCTGCCTTGACCTTTTCTTCCAGTTCCCGCTGTTCCGCTTCATACTCTGCGGACAGCTTCAAAAATCTGTCGTGGCTGATTGCGCCGCTTATGTCGTCCTCATAAATCCGCTTGAAAATACGGTCAAGTTCCGCTATCCGCTTCCTCGCCTGTTCAACTTCACGCTTCCTGCGTTTCATTTCCTTTTCCGTTTCAGCGGAGCGTTGCTGA
>Ga0137307_102315_pt1 | contig 13540 bp, 14 predicted proteins | sample NAcewD2O_March_2_FD_97180 | JGI IMG/M metagenome (GOLD analysis project Ga0137307, IMG submission 97180) | Mouse cecal microbial communities from Vienna, Austria - N-Acetylglucosamine amended D2O_March | ecosystem: Host-associated > Mammals > Digestive system > Large intestine > Cecum | place...
AAACGCTTATGTGGAACAGGCACAGGCAACCTACGACATGCAGAAGACTTCGTTCGACTTACGGGTTGCAAGCGGCGATCTCTCTTATGTGCCGGCCGTCGATATGACGATTGTTCTCCAGAGACCCGGCGTGTCGTTCGAGTATATGGGAGGATTCAATTATGTACCGCCCAGTTGGTCGCCTGTAGGTGAATATGTAGATATGGTATTATAGGAGAAGTACGGATTATGAATTTGATTACCACAGATTATGGTGATATTCAATATAGCAATGAAGATCTGATTCTATTTACCGACGGGATATTCGGGTTTCCGGACCTGACCCAGTATCTGTTGATCTGTCTTGATGAACAGGACAGCTCACTGCTGGTTTTACAGTCTGTCCAGAAACCTGAGATATCCTTTGCCGTGCTGAACCCCCTGCTTTTGTATCCGGATTACTCACCTGCGCTCACTCCGGAAGAACTTGTATCTCTGGAAGTGAGCGATGTGGGTGATCTGTCCTATTATGTGATTTGCGTGATCAAACAGGATTTTAAAGAGAGCACGGTTAATCTCAAAGCGCCTTTGGCTATTAATCCGCAGACATTACGGGGAATGCAGGTGATTCTGGAAGGTTCCCAGTATGGTTTCCGTCAGAAAATGGATGATTTTCTTCCGGATTCAGACAATTCAGAAAACAGGAGTGACGCAGATGCTGATACTGAGACGGAAAAAAGATGAAAGTATCCTGATTGGGGATAATATCCGAATCACAATCGTGGAATGCGGTTCTGAGGGTGTGCGGATTGCCATTGATGCGCCGAAACAGATTTCTATCCTGCGGGAAGAACTGTCAAAAGCAGAAGTGGTAAATAAGGATGCGCTGGCTCCCCAAAGCGAATATCTCCATACAATGCGGTCGTTCCTGAGCCAGCGCCTGCATCAGAACGAGGGAAACGAGCAAAAATAACAGCCACAGGATAAACGAATCATTATTGCGGATTGATTCGTTTATTTTTTGTGGCTGTTCTCGTATATTCTATCATCTTTTTCAATTCATTTATTTTCGAATCAAAGAGAACCGAAGCAGACGCATGATCCAGCAAAAGGGTAAAAACAGCGGCATCTTTTCCAGAATCGGATACATCGTACACATATAGCGGTATTCCGGGAAAGCCCAGCGTATCTTGCGGAAAAATTCCTGCCTGCGCTCCGCATTCCGCTGTCTGCGTCGTTCCGCCCGCTCACTTCGTCTTTCTTTATTCTCGCTTTTTTCAATCATTTCCCGCAGGATCACCGCCTGCTGATCTGTCTCACGGTCGCTGCCGCCGAGAATTCCTCTGCTTAAAATCCGCTCTTCCAGCACATCATACTCTTCCGGCTCGAAGCGCTGGCCTTCCTCCAGATTCAACTCCTCCATGGAGCCAAACCACATATAAGCCAGATGCAGAAGCTTTCCGGCCAACTGTTCCACACGAAAATCAGACAGGACCTTTCTCACATGATCCAGATTAATCTGCTCCTGCCAGGTTCTATGATAGAGATACAGATCCATCAGCTCCCGAATTACCAGTTCATCCTGCGCATAACGGTATGCACAGCTTGCCATGTAAAAAATAAACCGATCTTCTAAATTCAATGTCCGGACGGTATGGTAAGGCTCCTTCACAAACGCGCGCCGAAGGAGAAACTGCATCTGTTTCTCATATGCAGGGGTCTGAAAAGGCGGCTTCCGGTAAATCTCCACGCGGATACCGGACACCCGTTTCATACGTTCGCCAAAACCGGTGTAAAACCGGTCTGTCTCATAGCCCAGATCAATCAGAAAACCTTTTGCAAGCGTATAGCTCTCCTCGTCCATCAAAAGACGAAGCGGCACGTTGGAAGCCGCTTCGGGCACCTGATACAGATTACGGAACTCACAGGATTCCAGAATCGCACAGGAAATCTCCCGCATATCCAGCAGCATCAGGATCTCCTGTTCGGCTTCTTTACATACTTCCCCATACTGCAAACCCTGCCAGTAGCGTTCCGCAAAGGCATCCTGCCATTTGGGCGAAATCTTTTTCCCGGTGCCCAGTGTAGACAGATAAACCATATTGGTAATCTTATGGTAATCCGCCACACGGTAGATTCGTTCCCAGTCCAACTGGCCGCGGATCGGCCTCTGATCGTCCTGCCGGATAAAGGCTCCGGCCATATTCACAAGAAAACGTCCTTCAACTATCACTCGGTTATTCATAGTCATCTACTTTCATCCCAAAATTGCCCCGCTGTACTCTTTGTCTCAGCGAGGCTGGCCGGCATTAAGCCGGAGACCCAACTGCTCATTCAGCCGCTGGACCTCCGGGATTAAATCCACTGTTTTTTTTCGTATCTGATATGCCAGCTTTTCTTCCGGTTCCGCCGCAGCAAGACCTTCTTCCGGATCTGTATTCATAATCCGTCTTACTGCTTCGGATTCCTGGGGACCTCTCGCTGCTTTCTTCCAGATTTCTTCCTGGCAAAGCTCATACTTCTCAATCTCCTCCGACCGCATATCCAACATCAGAGACAGAGAAACCTCGTCTCCCCTGGAGACCGTATCCAACATCTCCTGAGTCAAACGTTTAATCTCCCGAAGACAGTTAAACCGCCGCTGTAATAAAATTTCTATTTCTGCCATATCCAGTGCCATATCGACTGCCTCCTGATTTTCGCTCTTTCCTATCCACGGATCCCTCTTTCCTGCGCCTGTCTGCCAAGGGACTGCACATCGGAAACTTTCCTGCTGGCCTCGTCAAAGGCGCCGCCCAGCTCCGAAAGGATATTACGGATACGGGGAATTTCTTCTTTCTGATGCTCACGCCCCGCCTTGACTTTACTCAGGTCAAGAATCAGATAATTGTAAATCCGCCGCAGATCCCGGCTGACGGGCTGCTGCATATCCAGGATATCGTCCAGATAACGGACGATCCTGGATACCCGAAACAGACAGTCATCAAACAGATCATAGGCCTGATCTTCCAGGGCAATCTCTGCTTTTGTCAGACGACTGACAGCCTCCTCGTACAGCATCTTTAACAGCTCTGCGCCGCTCATGGAATAGATGCTTGCCTCTTTATACTTCTGGAATTCATTCATGTCGTTTCATCCCCAGTCTGGTTTTTTACCCCTGAAGCTGAGACAGATAACCGGCCTGTGAGTTAAACTGATTGATCATCGTTTCCATCATCGTAAACTGCTTAATATACTGATCCTGCTCTGTCTTCAGCCGGGACTTTAATGTATTGATCGTTTTTTCCATTTCCTGCAGTTGCTTATAAATCAAGTTATTGGATATACTCGTCGGAATCTTCTCAGAACCGGCTTCTTCAACCAAACGTCCGTAGGAACCTTTGGAGTTCGCGTTCAGCTTGTTATCACTGCTGTATCTGGTGGCATAAGGCGTCAGCGTATCCTCAATTACATAAGCAAGCCCTTTCGTCACGTCGCCGCCGCCGGTAAAGATATTTGAAACCAGCTCAGGATTATTTTCCATGGCCGACTTAAATTTGTTCTCATCAAAAAGAATTCTGCCGCCGTCCTTTTCATTATCCGACATCTCGATTCCGATTTCTTTCAGATCCGAGTAGGAAATACCGCTGTTCATCAGGTTTACCATAACCCTCTGAAGCGCAACGCTGAAATCGTTCATAGAGCTGTCGCCGAAAAGAACACCCTGCTTGGCCTTGGTCTCCCAGTTCTCAATGGATTTTTCATCCATTTCTTCTTTCTGCGCATCTGTCAGAGGACCAAAAGCGCTGTCCGGACGGGTGGTTATATGGCCGTTTACTTCTTCTATCATGGCATTATATGCCTCAAAGAATTTTTTAACTGATTCGGTCGCTTTCTCTACGTCGGCTTTTGCACTGAAAGATACGGTCTGAGAAGTATCAAGAATCTTATTGCCTTCCGCATCCAGCTTGAAATCTCCGTCTTCGTTTTTCTTGTAGCCGAATTCTCCGGAAACCGTCACCTTCATCCCTTCCAGGTTAAAGGTATTTGTCGAACTGGTAAGTGTCTGAGAAACGCCGTTACCATAGCTGACAAGGATTTTAGCATCCTCGCCGTCTTCAATATTGCCCGTTCCAAAGATTTTAGCGGCCATTCCTCCGTCGCCGGATACCGTCCCATCAGCGTTAACGGTTTCATTTCCAAAAGTTATCTGCCTTCCTGAACCGGTTTCCGTGGCTACCAGCAGAAGCTGATTGCTTCCGCTCATGTAAGAAGCTTTTACACCCACATCTTTATTGGAATTAATCAGATTCATTAATTGGTTTACCGTAGTTTCGGCGGTGATGCCTTCGATCTTGGTTCCGTTGATGGTGAAATTTTTCAGGTCCTCCTGGAATTTTGCCTTACCCTCATCAGTATCAGCATAAGTACCAAACCCAAGTTTATCGCGATTGCTCCAAAGGCTGGCATCCACACTCAGCTTATTAGAAGCACCCTTCTCGATCCCGATGATTTTCCGCAGTTCCGCATTATCAGAGTTGATGGTCAAGGTCTGGGTTTTGCCGTCAGCATCAGCCGCTGCGTTAAAGGACAGCCCCTTTGCTGCATCCAGTGAAACATTTACCTTGCCTCTGCCGAACGCCTTGTCCAGACGTGTCTGAATAAGAGCTTTCAGGTCGTCCATATCTTTGACTTCATCACCCGATTTTAACAGATCAATGGTCTTTGTCTGACCGCCATAAGAGACAGTCAGCTTCTGGTCTGTCAGGTATTCTTTCATCGTCACGGTTTTTGTATAAGTATCTTTCAGAGAATTCTTAACCGCATCAAGAGCAATGCCGCCGTTTTTCTCTTCGTCACTCAGGCCATCCACATCAAATCCCAGCGCTTTCAGCGCGGAAGAACGGCTGGCAATCTTGTAAGCCGGATCTGTTATCTCATTATTGTTTTTATCCAGTACCTTAATCTGAATCGTTCCTGCCGTCTCATCATAGCCAAAGCTCAGATGACCGTTATCGCCTATTTTAAAATTTTCGGCCGCCTTATTCAGCTCCTCTGCTAACTTTCCAAGATCATCTGTGGTATAATCGATCTCCTTGGTGATTTTCTGTCCGTTCACAGTTTCCGTATAGCTAGTGGGAAACGTAAAGGTAGCCGTACTGTTAAAGGTTAATTCACTGTCTTTATAGCCGGTTGTACCGAATATTAGCTGGCGCCCGGAAAGGTTCGATACTTTAACCTCCTGATCCGGACTCGTTATATTTGTCTGAATAGGCGTTAAATCCATGGAATCCGACCTTCTGGTCGCCGCCGTTGCCAGATTCTCCACTGCCTGGATGGACAGATTATCCACCCATGAAGAGATACCGCTGGCTTTGACAAACTTTGTAATATCACTGTCGCCGATCACATCTATAATGCTCTTCGCGAACAGGTCATAAGACTTTAAATTGGTTCCTGAAGTATAAGATAAATACGTATCTTCAATATCGATAATTTTGTCAATAACGCTGCGGTAAGCCTCCTGCTTCCACCGCATCGTAGTCATACTGTTTTTCTGTGAATCAATCTTAGACTGCGTTCCCGATGTCATAGCTTCGATCAGTTCATCCCTGTCGATACCGGACGCCAGGCCGCCAAATCCTCTTAAACTGGTATTTCCCAGGCTGCTTGTTGCTCCTGATACGCTTGCCATATAATATCCGCTCCTTTCCTCAGATGGAGCGTTTCCTATCTCATAAAAACCCGGCCCCTGCCATCATCCTGCGCGCGCCGTGCTTTTTGTCAGGAAACACGTCTGAAAACTCGTTCCTTCATTCTTTCAAACATACTCCGATTTATCCTATGTTTATATATCGGCATTTTTAAACGGATCGTGAACTTTTGTTGCGATCCGGCGGCAAATACACCGAATTTTCACAAATCCGGCAGAATGCGTCAGCGGCGCATTCTGCCGGATCATAAAACCATACCGTTATTTTCCAAACCGTTTATTTTCTACCGCCCGGTTTCCTCATCATGTCTGGGATGTTCTTTTACTTCCAGGCAGGCCTTTAATGTGGCAGTGAAAATATCTGTTTTTCTTCTGCTTTCGTAAAAATTCAGCATAAGGCTGATAGCGTTTTCGTCCATAACCACATATTTTGACGGAAGAGACGTCAAAATCAGCGCATGCACGTCGGCACGGCATCTGGGGCAGGGGCATACGCCGTATTCTTTGATATATTTATCCAGATCCACACGGGCCACCAGCGTCTCCATCACGTTCACCATCCGGTAGCCGGGCTGAGAAGGCATGGTAGGCTGTGTAGTTGTATTCGAACTCTCTGTCTGTGCGGCCGGCTTTGCTTCCGTGTCCACACTCTCCGCCGCGGCAGTCGTATCTGCTGCCGTATCCATATTCTCTGTCGCTGCAGTCATATCCGCTGCCATTTCCATATTCTCTGTCTCCGGGACTGTATTCATCTCTGTATCCATCATTGGCTCCACAATCTCTGTCTCCGTTACTGCTGTATCTTCAGGAGCTGTAAGTCCGGGTTCTGCCGCCGCACTTACGGTCTCCATCGGTTCCTGTTCTGCTGTTTCTGTCTCCTGGGAAGGCTGGGCCGTCTCGGCCTGCTCTTTCAGCTCTGCCTCCAGCTCTGATTCCAACTGGCCTCGGATCTCCTCGGAAAGCCGTTCGCTCTCCTGATCTTCATCGACCACAACCACCTTTTTGATCTCCGATTCGGTCGGTGCGGATGTCTGGGCCGCTGCCACGTTCGGAGACGCTGCCTGAACGCCCTGTGCATTCGGCCCGTCCTGAGGGGCCTGCGCGCTTTCCCCGTTCTCCGGAACCTGACCGTTTTGGGCTTCCTGTCCCTGTTCTTCCTCTCCGTTGGTGATCAGATTCATAACATATGACGTTTTATTTGACTTTCTGGGCATTTTACCTTACCTCCCCAAGATGGATTTTCCCGGCGATCTCGCTGAGGAAATCCTGATAATCCTGAACGGCCTTTGAACGGGGATCATATTCGAAAATACTTTCCCCATGGGCGGGCGCCTCCGCAATGGCGACACCGTTTCGGATTTTCGTATCAAAAACCGTGGAATCAATCTGACCGGCCAGTTGTTCCGCCATCTCCAGCACATCCCTGGAAAGAATGGTCCGGGGATTATAACGGGTCAGCAGAATACCCAGCACTTGCAGCCGGGGATTCAGACTGCCTTTTACGCTGTCTATGGTTTCCTTTAGCTGGGATAGTCCCACCAGGCTCAGAATGTCGCTGCCCATTGGGATAATCAGAAAATCAGACACCGTATAGGCATTGATCGTCAGCAGATTCAGTGCCGGCGGCGTATCAATTACGATATATTCATACTGGTTTAAAACCGGGGCAATCGTATCCCGCAGGATACATTCCCGCTTTCCGGATACATTCAGGCCGTTGCTCAGCGTAATATCGGAGGGCAGGATATCGCCGTAATTCGTGGGCTGAATCGCCTCCCTGATCGGCACGATGCCTTTCAGGGCATCCAGCACCGTATAGCCGGCGCCGTTTTCCATCCCCAAACAAAATCCCAGATTTCCCTGAGGATCCAAGTCTATTCCCAGCACACTTTTCCCTGCCAGATACAGACCCGTTGCCAAAGCGGCCGACGTCGTCGTTTTTCCGACCCCGCCTTTCTGATTTGATACCGTAATAATCGTCGCCAAAGCGCTCCCTCCTAAACCTCTGTCCACACAGATCCCCCTGACAGACAGCCCTGCCCGCAGCGGTGCGGCTGTCTGTCATTTATACGAAATACAATGCGGAACCCTTACACACCGCCCATATGTACTGTCGACTTTCTGCGCGTTGCTCTCCCCCATAGCCCTGATCAATTCCGTCAGTCCTTTTTATACCTCCTGGCCCCGTTCCTCGTTAAACTTGGAAATCAGTTTATCCATCACCTCAACCAGATGACCGATTTCAGGCTTTGACAACTGCTCGCTGGCTCCTAACTCTCTGCCCTTGATATACATCTGTTCATTAATCAGCGAGGAGAAAATAACGACCGGAATCTTTTTCAGACGGGGATCGTCCTTAATCAGCTTTGTCAAACGATGCCCGTCCATCTCCGGCATCTCAATATCTGTAATAACAATATTTACTTTGTCATATAAATCCGGATCGTCCCGCAGACTGCGCAGATAATTCCATGCCTCCTGTCCGTTGTTGAAATTGGTCACGTTCATAAATCCGGCCCGTTCCAGAGAATCATCGATCATTTTCTGCAGCAAAATGGAATCCTCCGCAATCACCACAGGACAGTCACACAACTGCCGGTCTCCCATCTCGTCAATCTCAGAAATCTGAATCGTCGTCTCCGGCGCAATCTCCGCTACGATCTTCTCAAAATCCAGAATCGTCACCAACTGGTCGTCACACTGGGCGATACCGGTTGCCACACCCTCGTCTCCGTTGTTCAGTGTTTTGTCAGGCTTCTGAATCTCTTTCCAGGAAATCCGGCTGATTCCCTCAATGCTCTGCACCCGGAATGCCACCGTCATTTTATTGAAATTGGTCACGATAAACAGATCTCTGGGCGCATTCTCCACACTCTGCCCGGTCAGGTAGAAAGGCAGATTAATGACTGTAATCAAGGTTTCTCTGGGCTTGAAAATACCTTCCACCGCAGGATGAGAATGGGGCATGGGCTTTACTTTATCGCTCATAATAATTTCCTGCACCTTGGCCACATTGATGCCGTAAAATTCACCCAGCACCTTGAATTTCATAACCTCGATCTCATTGGTTCCCGATTCCAGCAATATTCCTTTATTATCTTTGTTATGTGTCATCGTTTTCCAGCCCCTTTCTCTACAAATACCTCTCTGGTTTCCCCACAGCTCTGATCATAACACTGCCGGTGCCTACGTCTAAAAACATGGTTCTGGCACAAACTCCGCCCGTATCCTCTGCCGCGATCCGCAGACCTTCTTCCCTTAAGACCTGCTTTACCACCATAATGTTGCGCTGTCCGATATTTCCGAAATCTGCTTTTCCGCTGATCTCGAACATTTTAGCTCCGCCGGCGATCTTCACTACGGTCCTCGACTTCATCATACCGAAAACCGTCAGCTTCCGCAGCGTCTCGCGGATACCCGCGTCCGCATATTTAAATGGATTCTGGTCTCCGCCGGCGCCTTTGTTCGGCAGCATGACATGAAGCAACGCGCCCAGACGAATCATCGGATCATAGAATGTAACGCCGATACATGACCCCAGCGCATATGTGACGACCCGACCTTCGTTTCTGGCAAATTTCATATCACCAATTCCAACTTTAAGATCCTTATCAAACATCGTCATGAAACCCCTAATTTACTTAAAATTCGATTTAGAGACGCAATATCCGCCAGCATCAGCAGCCAGTCGTTCATCTTTTCCCCTTCAATGAGGAAATCTGCGTCAAAATACATCAACTGATCCGTATCGTTTCCGCATTCCGTCATGGGAACCGTCAGAATACCGCCCAGCATATTGATGGTAAAGCTGGGTACGGAGAGCTGAATATTCATCCCCGCCAACTGTGAAAAAGCATTGATATAGGAGCAGATAATGATATTTCCCACTTCTGTCAGCGCCGATGCGCCCAGCTCATCCATAAACTCCAAACCCTCAAAGGTTTTTCCCATAAATTTCTCCAGGATACGGTTGGCAAAGCGCAGGTTAAAGAGGAACAGCATCAGGCCGTCCACGTCACCGTCCATTTTTACCAGTGTGGCAGCCACGATTTCCTCCGGATCTCCGGTCTGATCCAGCGCCGTCTGGTAATTCAGGACACTGACTCGCGGAATGGTAATGCGGACCTCTTTTTGAAGCATTTTGGAAAGAGAGGTGGCCGCATGGCTGGTGCCTATGCTGCCGATCTCTTTCATAATATCCAGTTCCTGAAGATTCATATCACTGTATTTTTCAATCGCCACCTATGCTGTCCCTCCTAATTCAGTTCTGCCGCACCCCTGCCAGGATACCTGGTTCCGGACAGATTTCCGGGCATCCTCCATGTCCCTATGTCCATCCGTGTACTGTCCGGGGCCGCGCTGATTATAATACTGCTGTTCTAACTTCTGTTACCTCAGGGCTATCCTCTCAGTGAATTAATTGTCTGTACGGTATCATCCGAGGTCTGCACCATTTTCAAAGCATAGGTGAACGCCCGCTGTGCCTCGATCATTTTCACATATTCGCCTGCCACGTCCACACCGGAGGACTCCACATAGCCTGTTTCCAGATAAGGGCTTTCCACCGGGATCGGCTCCACGCCCTCATCGGAAGGAACATACTCATTATCACCGATGCTCAACAGGCGGCTGGGCAGGTCAAACGTAACGATACCTGGCTGAGCCTGCACCCGCTCTTCCGCTTCCTCAATAATCTCCCCGTTTTCGTCGGTCTGGGGCATCAGAAGCTCCACCGGCTGCTGGTTCTCGTCCAGCACCAGTTTTCCGTTCTGAGTCGTTAAATAGAATACGCCGTCAATTTCTCCCCGGTGAAAATTACCGTCTCTGGTATAGGAAATTGCACCGGTAGCCACATCCTGCACCATAAAGAACGTATTTCGTTCACCCAGCGCGTAGTTGAGCTGGTTTCCGGTCTGATGGAATGCGGACACCTCAAAAGGGGTATAGGTGCGCTGCACCCGCATTCCGGCGCCTGCCTGCAGCTCTGTTACCGCCTCAATATCATCGTTCAGGTTATAATTGATCAGCTCGGAAAATACCGCTGTTTTCGGCTTATAGCCATTGTTGTTTACATTCGCCAGGTTATTGGAAACCACGCTCAGTTTATTCAGGCAATTATCGGCTCCGATCGCGCCGACATAAAATGACATTTCCATATTACTACCTCCGATTTACGATTCCGCTTCGCCAAAAAGATTATTTTTACAGCCGTCCAATATCCGTAGACGCTTTTGACAACAACTGATCATACATTTTCAATACCTGAGCGGCGCTTTGCAGGGCCCTCTGAGATGACATCATCGCGGTCATTTCATCCACCATATTGACGTTCGACTTTTCCACCGCTTTCCAGAGGATACCTGTCTCTCCGCCGCCGATTTCATCCATAGCCTGGATCTGTGCCTGGTTCGTGGAAAACAGTCCGTTATCTTCTTTGTGCAACTGATCGTAATCAGCGAAATCCACTACTTTCAGGGTTGCAAAAGTCTCACCGTCTAACCGGAAATCTCCGCCGTCAGCGTTAAACTCTTCGCTGGTAATCTGAATCGGCTGATTGTCCTCGGAAAGCACCTGCCCCAGCTCGTTCAAAATCAGATATCCGTTCTCATCCACGGAAAAAGAACCGTTTCTGGTGTACCGCTCTCCCTCAGGGGTGCGGATACAGAAAAATCCGTTTCCGTTTAAAGCAAAATCATAGATACTGTCCGTCTCCCGCAGAGTCCCCTGGGTGTAATCCACATAGGTGCGCTGAGCAGACACAATTTTAGAACTGGTAGCCAGCTCCGTGGGATTCCCTTTGCTTACCGTACCCGTACGAATCAACATTTCCTCGTCAAAAGTCCGGGCCAGCATCGTATCGGACTTATAGCCGGATGTCTGAATGTTTACCATATTATTACTGATGGTATTCAGATCCCTGTTCTGGGTCAGCATACCGGAGACCAGATTGTAAAAACCCTGATACATACCTTTATTACCTCCTGTTAGTAGTTCCGCTGTCTTTTAGTTCCGTCTTATTCTTAATCCAACTGATCCTTCACTGATTTTCTCAGCTTCTGAATGGCTGTTTTGTGCATCTGTGACACTCTGGAATCACTCACCTGAAGGACCTGAGATATCTGATGCATGGTGAGACCCTCCACATAATAGAGAGAGATCACTGTCCGCAGATTCTCTCCCAACTGGTTCACCGCTTCCTCCAAAATCTCAACGACTTCATTCTGTATATAGCTTTCTTCCGGCTGCGTACTGGAATCCTCGCTGGCAATCTGCAAAACCAGATCCTCTTTGCCGTCCTCCACAGGACTGTCCAGAGAAACTGCCTCGTACATCTTCACCCGCTGCAACAGCGTCTTGCACCGTTTCAGGTTCATCTGCATGAACTCTGCCAATTCTTCATCCGTGGGCGGCCTCCCGCGCTCCTTCGTCAAGTGGCGTATCGCCTCGTCCATAGTTTTTTTACGCTTGTGATAGGTTCGGGGCATCATGTCCTTTTCCCTTACCAGATCAAATATCATTCCCCTGATCCGACGGGAGATAAATGTGGAAAACTTAATTCCCTTATCCGGGTCAAACCGGTCGATGCCTTTCATAATCGCAATCGCACCTTCGTTCACCACATCATCCACCTGCATAAAGTGGGAATACAGCTTATTCATTTCTATGGCAATAGATTTGGCCAGATACAGATAGCGGAGAGTCAGCTCCTGTTTTATTTCCAGTTGCTTCTCCTTCTGATATGCTGCAAAAAGCTCCTCGTCCGTCAACTCCTTTAACTTATCGCGTAGCTCCATGCCGTCTCATCCTTTACTCCTGTTTGCACCTGCTATTTATGGCCCTTCTTCGTTTCCAACACCAGACTTCCTATTGATTGTATCTGCACATTGTTGGCAATCTCATTAAACGAGAGTACCCGCACATTTGGATAAAACTGCTCGATCAGACGGTAAAAATGCACCCGCATCACCTGTGATGTCAGAATCACCGGTGTCTGGGACATCCCGCCGAATTTTTTCAGTTGTTCCGCCAACTGACGCACCAGACTCTGGAGAATATCCGGACTTAAAGAAAGATAAAAGCCGTTCTCTCCTCTTGTCAGTGCCCCTACCATCGTCCGCTCTAACTCGGAATCCATTGTCACCACCCGCATACTGCCGTCTTCGCAGTAAATTCGGGTAATCGTCCGCCTGAGGGCGGTTCGGATCCGCTCCACCAGACCATCAATTTCCTTGGTCGGAACGCCGTTTTCCGTAATATATTCTATGGTTGTTTCCAATATTGTTTCCAGATCCTTGATTGGGATTCCTTCTTTTAACAGATTTGTGAGAATCCGCTGTAAAAGAGCATAGGACACCAGGTTCGGGAATGCTTCGTCCACCAGCTCAGGCGCCGCGCTCTTCACATTTTCCACCAGGTGCACCACCTCCTGCCGGCTGATCAGCTCATAGGCATGCTGCTTGATCACCTCGGACAGGTGCGTTACCATAACGGACAATGGGTCAATGACCGTGTAGCCGTACAACTCGGCCCGTTCTCTGTCCTCCGGCTTAATCCATCGGCTGGGGATACCATAGGCCGGCTCCACCGTCTCGATACCATCTACCTCATGCTCCAAATTCGCCGGCTCTAAAGCCAGGTAATAATCTACCAAAATCTCGCCCTTGGCTACTTCCTCCCCCTTGACCTTGATCGAATACTGATTAATACTGAGTCCGGAGCTGTCCCGCAGACGAATGGAAGGAATGACAAAACCCATATCCTGAGCATACTGCCGTCGGAAGATAACGATTCGGCTGATCAGCCGCCCGCCCACCGACTCATCCACCAGCGGAATCAGGCTGTAGCCAAATTCCATCTCAATGGGCTCCA
>Ga0137307_101510_pt1 | contig 13533 bp, 18 predicted proteins | sample NAcewD2O_March_2_FD_97180 | JGI IMG/M metagenome (GOLD analysis project Ga0137307, IMG submission 97180) | Mouse cecal microbial communities from Vienna, Austria - N-Acetylglucosamine amended D2O_March | ecosystem: Host-associated > Mammals > Digestive system > Large intestine > Cecum | place...
ATTCTCGAATTATAAAAATATTAAATCGAACTGTCGCCGTCCGCTCCCGAATCGACTTCGGAGTCATCTGCGCCGTCCGAGCAGATAGATTTCGGCGGCGAAACTATACCGAACACTACAAGCATGGAACACACTGCGTTTATTACGGAGTTTGCCGTTTCATCGCCTATCTCCACGCCGAAAGCGCCGAGGATAAGAAATATCGAACCGATAAGCCCCACCCAAAAACTCATGCTTTTTATTTTTTCTTTCACTCCGGCTTTATCCTCCCGTATTTATCCATTAACTTGTTGTAGTAGTAATTGGACAGATGCTGACGGTAGAAAGTATGGTTAAGCAGTTCGAGTTTAGCTTGCTGAGGCGTCATGCCGCCGAGATATTCGTCCATTTTGTCGTAGACCGCCTGAAATATTTTGTCGCGGTTTTCGGGCGACAGACTGTCGAGGTCTTGTGACGATTGTTCCTGTTTGATAGCCGCCGAATACAGATCGCTTTCCGTTTTCGCTCGTTCGCCGTCTAAGTCCGCCTGTTTTGCACGCACGTCGTTATTGAACTTAACGACTTCCTGCACCCTTTTATCGCGTTCCGATCTAAGCTCTGCGAGTTTTTCGTTGAGTTTAGTCGCATACGAAAGATTGAAGTCGTTAAGCGCCGTTTTAAGCTTGCCGTCTATCGCAGCTATCTCCGCGTCGATATCGGATATCTTTTTGCCGTACTCCGCAGCTATCTCGGCATTGAGCTTGAGATACTGATTTTCGAGTTCGCCCTTATTGACCGAAACAATGGACGACCGCGCAAGTCCGCGTTTTATGGCGTCGTTATCTATAGCATGCGCCGAACGATCGTACTGTTCGTTCAATGCCGTCCTGTCCGCGTCCCGTCCTTTTTCGTACGCGTCGCGCTGTGAGGCAAGAGTTTTGGCGCTTTCCGCGCTGTTATCGCGTATTGCCTTTTCGCCCGAAGCTCTATAGTCCGCAAGGGCGTTTTCGGCGTTTATTTTCAAAAACTCGTCGCTCGGCGCGGTGTATTTTATTTCATCGAGCGTCACTTTGGGCAGTTCCTGTTTGGCGACCGAGCCGAACGGCGACTCCAATTGCTCGACTATATCCTTGAGTTTATTTCTCGATTCCGAATTGTCTGGTAATGCTCCCATAACCGTTGTACTTCTCCTTTATCTGTCGGTAACGCAAAATATTGTAAGCGCGGATAACGTCTTTCGGCGACACGTTCGTCGGCATAGGACTTCCGTCTTTAACTCTCACGTCGTCGCAGGTCACGCCGTCGCGCTCACGCATGTTCCGCCTCCCGTTTTTTTGCCGCCGCTCTTGACGACGGCGCATTTTATTTCGGTGGTTTCTTCCTTAATCTCGTCTGTATCGATCTTGATAGCCGTAGTATCCGCTTTGACAGACGTTACTACGTTAAGCCGCTCGGACAGCGCGCGGATCGTCTGCGTGTACCGCTTTTCCCTGCTGCGACTGTCGCGCAGTTCGTAAACAAGCAGTCCGCAAAACAATACCGCCCAAAGCCCGTTCGCCACGACGAGCGATACGATTTCTTCCATATTCATCCCCTTTATATTTACTTGCATTAAGATTTGGCGCACATTATAAGTGCGCGCGCATTGGCGCGTTGTGCGGACAGCGCAAGCTCGCCCGTACCGACAAACGCGCACAGCATGGGCGATCCGCCGGACGCCACTACCTCGCCGTTAAAAACGAGATCGCATTTTTCGCCGTCGAATACGACCACCGCGCCGCCGCCGTATGCCGTAACGTTACCGAAAACGGTTTTGCCGTCCGACGATCTTCCGTCAAGCGAAACGGCTTTGACGCGCTCGGTCATGCGACGTTTAAGGCTTTCCATTTCCAGCGCGTGATCTTCCGCAAGCGATAGCGCGCGAGACGCTTTATCCATATTTTTCGTTTCCCCCTTTCCCGATCCGTGACCGCATCGGACTAACTGCTGTAGATGATAGTCGGCGCTTTAATGCAACACTCTCCGCCCGAACCGTCCACGGCTACTGCCATGCTTTTGCAATTGAAGTTTACTCGCGCGCGCGTGTTTGTCGGCTTTATGTTTACCGTTTTCTTTTTTCTGCCCGAATCGAACGTGACCGTCAACGGCGTATCGGTATCGACGTATATTTCGCGTATCGCTTTATTGCGGTCGGGCAGTCCGAAGTCGGTAACGGGGCTTTGCCAATGCGCCGGCAGCTCCTCGCCGAACCGCTTCCCGTCCGACGATATTATTCCGCCTTTGCCGCTTTCGCAACACATAAGAAAATCTCCGCCGTTATTCAGAGTGCACGGTTCGAGGTACGATATATCCAAGCCGCGTGCAACCGTATATTCCCCGTTTGCGACGTTATACACGAGCAAGCCGTTGCAATTAAATTCTCCGCTCTCGCACCCTACCGTCTTGCCGTCTTTAAAGTTCATGCGGCATGACAGATAATACTTGCCGTTACAAAACGCGGACTCCGTAGCCGAACTCGGCTCTATAAGTCCGTCGAGGTTTTGCAAAATGCGCGCGCAGTCGTATCCGTCGAACGCGTACAAGCCGTCGGACGCAAGGAATATTATACACGTGCCGCAAGTGGCTATGCTCGACGGATAAATACGCCCCGCGGTCACGAACAGATTGAGTACGGAAAATTCGCTCTGATCGCCGAACGCCGTCACTCGGCTTATTCCGTGATCGCGAAAAATGTACAGATAATTGCCGAACGACACCACCTTATTCAGCATGCCGCGCTCATCCAAAAGCTCGATAAAACCGCCGCTGTCCGTGCCGACGCTCCAATTCGTGGGATCGAGATCGTCCGAGAAAAACACTTTCGTCGGTTCTTGCGAGCTTGTTACGAACAGTCGTTCGTAGTGCAACGCCATAGACGATATCACGGGACTGTCGGCATACTCTTTGAGCAGTTTTCCGTCCCAAGTAAGCAATCGCCGCCCCGTGACCGAAAGTAACAGAACATCCTTGGAGTTCAGCCGATAGTTTATTGCACGCATATCGGGCAACGGCAGTCCGGAAATATACGTCGTCTTTTTCGTGTCATAATCGTACACCATAGCCAAACCGTGTTTATTCTGATATATATATTGCTCTACATATTCGCCCGACGTTTCCGAATAATAGCGGTACACCCAATACCGCGTGGAATTGCGCGGCACATAGTCGCAGTATTCCACCCCCACGCCGCTGCGCAACGCGCCCGACGTGAAATCGAAATTATAGCACTCTGCTGCCGTTTCGAGCGCAAGCACGCTGTCGTCGTGCTTGACATCTATACGCGCAAACCCTCCTACGCGTTTTCTGTACCGTTGCTGTCTAGGTATTTTAAGCCTTGCCATATCTTTTCCCGTTGCTAAGCGGATATAAAGTGATCTCTTGTCCGCCGAGCGCTCCTCCGTTATAAAAATTTTCGCCGCGGAATTGCGGCGCGCCTGCAAATGCGTTTGCTTTCGGCGGCATTGTTATACAGCTGATCCCACACCGCAGCCTCGTCCGTCCGCCCCGTTATGATACAGTAATAGCGCGCCGTCAAATACGCCGCGGTATCCGCGTCTATGCCGCTGCCGAAAATCACTTGCTCGTCGATCTCTGCGTCGTACGGCAAGCGAGCGTACGCAACGGTATATCTTCCGTCGTGCGAAACCTTAATTCCTCGCGAATCCGCGGTGAACGCGATCGTTCCGCCGTGCATATCGGTAACGCCCTTTACGCACGAAACGTTATCGAGCGCAGACATCGGTATCAATCCGTTTATAGCGTCCGCTTCAGTCGTAACGATAACGGGAAACTCGTTCGATATTTCGTTCTTTGCGAGATTGACGCATTTGATAAGCGTTTGGGCGTCGGCGTCGAGCGAGCTGACCTCCGTTCCGTCGAAACCGCCGAGCGCCTCGGCTATATCGTCTGCTTGCAATATCGAAGCGGCGCTCATCGCAATATCCCTTACAGTCATATCATCCTCCTATTCCGTCCGCTTTCGAAAACAAGCGATCGAACGCCCGATCGCGCTCGCGCTTTTCTCTTTCCGCGTTTTCGCGCTCGATGCGCGCCACGATCTCCTTTATCCGCTCGACACGGGTATAAAGAACGTGACGCACAGTGCGCTCGTCGAGGGCTTCGTACGGCAGGACCAAACATAAAGACCGAGTATTTTTGCCGTTATGCACCTCGAACTTACCGGTCTTGTAGTTGAGGAACACGTAATACCCGTCGTCTATGCTTTTGAGCCGACGGCAGATGCCGAACATATCGTCCTCGATTATCCGTCCCGTCAACGACTTATGCCCGTGAGCACAGCCTGACCGTTGGGCTTACTGCATATAAGATCGCAATACTTGACAAGGGTCGCCGTGTATGTGGGCTTGCCTTGGTTCTGACGCAATATCTTGCCGTTTTCGGTTTCCAAGAACCGCCAATCGCACAGTTGATGAAGCTTGAACGACTTAGTATTGAGCAAATACATACAACCCTCGGGAACAAAACGATCGTAAACAAGCGGAATGCCGTTATAAGAGATCGTCTTAAATCCGCCCGAAAGCTCCATAACGTCGATATTGCGTCTGAACGCCGACATGTACTCGATAAACGAATACTTGGCTTCCTGCGAGCATGCAATAAAATCGACTGTTGATCCGGCGTCGTTTTCGAGCGAATCTATCGCTTCTTGTATTATAAGCTCGTCCACGCCGCCGCCCACTTGTTTGGTATACGGCTGAAGGAAGGGATGCGCGCTCTTTTTTATGCCGTAGATCGTATCGCCGTTGAACAGCGCGCCTATGCCCGTTATTTCCTTATCCTTAGAACCTTGAACGTACATTTTATCGTCGACGGCAAATGTGACCGCGCCGTCGAGCGTAACGGATTTGGAACTGCGATCTATGTAAGTAATGCGCGCCGTACCCTTTTTCGTGCCCGTAGAAGAAAACACGTCAACCACAAGCCCTTCAATAAAATTGCGTGCGGTATCGCAAACGCCCTTGCCGTCCGCAACCGATTTGACGGTGGCGAGAAGTCCCGTGCCGTCGCCGTAAAGCATGCGCCCGAGATTGAATTTGGACGCGTTCAAAAGCCCTTCGAGTTCGGCGTTGAGCAAGTCCGTAAAAGCGCCCCTGCCGTCCGCGGACGCGCGTATGGCTTTGTCCGAAATTTCGATCTGACCGTAAAGATTTTTGAGCGTAGTCACGAACTGCAAATAATTATTGCCGTACGCGCCGGGCAGATCGCCGTCCTCGTCGCCGGCGCCAACGCCGCCGTTTATACCGAACTTGGCGGCGGTGCGTATCTCCTTGCCCCAAACGTCCGCACTCGTTTGCTCTATTTTAGTCAAGAGCGGATTTACTCGGGTATTCAAAAGCTCGGTAACCGTTCCGAGATATACCGATTTAAGCGCGTTCTCCGCATTTTGTAATGTAACCATATTTGTTTTTCTCCTTAAAATTTATGATAAATCATTCGTCTCGCCATGCATGACATATATTCTGATAATGTAGAAATTTCCAACACCACCACTTAAATGTGATTTTATAGGAAAGTAGAATTGTCGGCGTGGCACACATTCCGAACCCATTTTCCGATAATGTAGAAACTAAATGTGCTTTTTTATAAAGTAGAATTGTCGGCGTGACGCGTAAAAATTGCGTTATAAAAACCGCTATAGCAAAGGCGCGTCGTCCGCAGTCGTAGCGGCGCTACGTCAAGGGCGAGCAACGCATGATGTAGCCGTTTTTATAGCAAGATTACGCACGAACGCCGACAATTCTACTTTAACATATCATCGGCAAGACGTTTTGCATCCGCGAGCGTGCGCGGCCGTTTAGCAGGGACTATGACAGCCATTCCCGACGGCGCGACCGCGCGCATTCTCGCGTCCATGAGTTTTTGCTTGTACTTGAATATGCACGCGTCCATTATTTCGGGTATTGCCGAAAGCGCTTCGGCGTAATCTCGCGCGCATCGAAGTATTTCGTTCGACACGTCGTCGCCGCAGTTAAGCGCGACGACATCGGAGCTTACCGCATAAGGCTCGCATTCTTCCGCACGTTTACGGCACTTATTACCGTCCGTATCGATCGCTTGTTCGTCAGCGGAAATGTCGTCCGTATGCGTTTGCTCGGGCGGCACGGGCGGCTGTTCGCCCGTGACCGCTCGATCGTCGGTCGATCCGACGTTCTCGGCTTGCGCGCGACGGTTTTCCAATTCCGTTTGTAACTCTTTTATGAGCTGACAGCGTTTGGTAAACTCGCGTTCGAGCGCGTTATAAGCCGCAAACAGATCGTCCGCGGTGTTGAACTTTCCTATCTTAGAGGTCGTATTACCGACTTGTTCTTCTATGCTGTTTGTCATTATCTCTCCTTTATATCGGCGGCAGGTCGGAAGACGGATCGTTTATCTTTCCGTCGTCTATACTATCAGACAACGCCGCCGCTATCTTATGCTCTTTAATATGCGCTTTCAGCCGCTCGGCTTTTTTGCCGCTCGGACATTCCGTAAGCAGGAATTTGACGTGCGCGTCTATATGTAACGCGTGATCGTCAAACTCGTCGAGCGCGTATTTATCCTTGACGTTTTCCGTTTCCGCTCGCGTTATATGCACATTCGCAAGATCGACGTTGCTGTCCCAATCCCCGTAGCCGAGCGCGTCCATAAATCTGTGCTTGGCGGCGTCGGTCATCTTGCCTTCGGCGTCGAACAGCAATCCCATTTTGTACAGTTCGATCATCATGTTCTGTCGCATTGCCGGCGTAGACAACAACTCGTTATCGGTAGCAAACACAACGTCGTCGCTCGAAATATCGGACGCCGACCAGCGCATAAGCTCTACTTCGCCGTTCTGTCCGACTATGCGCGACAGCCGCGCGTCCGTGCCGAACTGCTTATACAGCCTTAGGATATGCCGCGCTATATCGCGCGCGGCAATGCGCACGTATTCTGCGGAAAGCGACAGCCGCGTATCATCCTGTTCGATCAACAACTGCAACGCCACGCCGCTTATATTGGACGATATGGCATTGGACGCGCGCATGATCTCGCTTACGCCGCTTATCTGATTGAACTCGCTAAGCAATCGGTTTTCTTCCGCGTCGAAACTGCTCGGCACTGCTCCGACTTCTATCATACGCGGCGGCGTAGCGCCCTGACGGTAGACCAAAATTTTACCCGGGGATATGCCCTCTTGCTCGAGATTGTCGATATCCACAGACCCGTCCTCTACCGCCATAACGCCCATTGTAAGCCTGTTCATAAACTCGTGCTTGCGGTTCTTTACGGCGTTGTATGCGCGCTGAACGGGTATGGAGCGTTCGACTACCGACGCGCCGAAAAAGCATCCCGCAACGCCGAGCGATACTTGCTTTACGAACGGGAACGCGCGTTTTCCGTCCACCCCGTTCACAAACGGCAGATCTCCGTAATACAAAAGCTCGCCGCCGGCGACGATCGCAAGCTCGCCGTTCGGTTTATCGTCGGACGGCAGCGTGTACCGCTCTATCAGAACGGCGCTGTGTCGCGCCGAAACCGTGCCGAGCTTATTGAGCGTACTGTCGGCTACAAGTCCGCCGCCGACGGGAGCAGTACCGACTCCTATGACGTCGGTATTTTCGGGTTCGACGCGCTTACCGTAGATCCGCTTTATTTCGTCCACATCCACGGCACGCGCGCGAATGACTGATCTAAGATCGCTCATGTTTTGCGCGCAGATATTATCGGGGTATATCTCGAACGGCGAAACAACGCTTACCGTTATATCCCCCTCATGCACGCCGTCCGATATTTCCAAACCCGATCCGTCATCCCAACCGATATAATAAAAACTTGTGCCGCAAAGCTCCGACCACATAGTTCCTTCCGTCAATACTGCGTCTATATCCAGCCTGTCGCACGCGGAATTGAGTATCTTAGTCGCGCTCTTCGCCGTTTTTATGTCGCCGTCGTCCGACGAAAACGGGCGTACGGTAAGCGACGGACGCACCGTATTGAGCTTGGCTTGCCGCGTTTCGACAAGCGACGAAATATGATTGAACACTTCGCGCTCCTGCCAATAATAGTCGCGCTCTACGTCCGTAATATCGCCGCTCGCCGACGCAGTGCAATACTGATTGCCCAAATGGAAATTCATATTGAGCCGCCACTGCGTTTCGTACGGTCTGCGCGCTTCGGCACGCTCGGCATAATCGCGCTTAACGTCCGCTATAATATCCTCTTTGAATTCCTTTTTCATTTCGTCTTTCCTTTTTCGGTTTTGCGCTTAGCCGTTTCGACGGACTTAGGCACGATCGTTTCGCCTATCGCGGCATAAAGCTCATTCATGCACTTATCGCACATGTACAAGGTATGCCTTATACCGTTCTCGAACTTTACCGACCGCGTCGCACGGTTACGGCACGCGCCCAAGTCGCATTTTACGCTGTGTTTGCACTCTGTTATTTCCATATTTACCTCCGTGTGTTTAATTCGAAATCAAATCATCGAACGCCGAAATTTCCCAATCGAAAAGCGGCTTTCGCCGCCTGCCTATTGCATAATAATAAAATTGTCATATCTTAGTTCTTAATCGAACATTGCTCTATTACCTACACATTTAAATCAGCTCTTTGTCGATATCGATATTCAATTCCTTTATCAATCTCGTCCTTTCCTTTTCGAGCTGCTCGTCGGTTAGATCGGAAACGTCGCCGCTCTCGAACAGCATTTTCGCCGCTGCCATGTCGGGCGGCACGTCCTTTGTCGTGATCTTACGCTTTACAAGCTCGAGCGAACCGTCCACCACGGCAAACTCTTCTACGGTCTCTTGCGCCGCGTAACCGCACGCGCGTTTGACTACCGCATCCAAAATATCGTCTCGACTTTTCATACCGCTCTCGTTCCCCCTCTTCCGCGTCGTCGTATCAACCGCTCTTTATCGAGCCGTATTTCACTTTTTACCGTTTCGCGCTTGGGCGGAACGGGGCGAGCCATAAGATAGTATCTCAGCTCGTCAAGACAGTGGTCGTCGGTCTTGACGGGTCTGTCGCCGTCGCCCCAACGATAGCTCTTAAGCTCTCGAATAAGATTGACGCATGTATCGAATACGAACAGCCGCGGTTTGCCGTCCGTCATAAGATACTGTTTTACGCGGTTTATTCCGGAAAACAGATCCTTATCGACCCGAGTGTTTACAAGAATACCGTTATCGCAAAACAGCTCCGAAACGGACTTGTCCGCATTAAGCGTATGCTGACCTGCGGCGCTGTCTATAAGCGCCTCTATCCTACCCGAACGGTCGCAACGCCAATCGAGCCGCGCGCTTATTTCCTTAATGGCTTTTGCATGATGCGCAACGGACCTACCCGACTCGAAATGTTCGGCAACCACATACACGTTTCCGTCATAATCCACCGCATACCAATGGCACGACAACGGGTTGTTCAACCCCGGGTCGATAGAAAGTTTATCCTGCCAATCGCGCGGTATGTCGAACGGTCTGATCACGTGCACGCGTTCGTCGAACTCCGTGTACACCGCGCCTTTGGCGTCTACAAACCTGCCGTAACGCCGAACGTCGCGTTCCTGCTCCGTCATTGCCGCCGACACGCGCGCCACCTCTTCCGCGTCGAGATACGGATTATCCGCCCACTCCATAAAGATATGCCACACTTCGGGATCGTTATTGCTATTGAGATAAATGCGTTTGTAAACGAATGTCAAACCCAATAGAGGCGTCATAGTGCCGAACAGCAACCCTTTTTTATCTACCACTCGCATTGCGCATTCGTCGTAAATATCCTCGGGCGGTTCTTCGTCGAACCAAACGTAATCGAGCGACGCTCCTGCAAACTTATCTCTGCCTGCCTCGCACGTTTTGAACCCGATAGTGCTTACCGTGCCAAACACGTTTTTAACCGCAATGTAGTCTATTATGCCGCCCGACGGATTGAGCGATTTGCCGCTTTCCATAACTATATCGACTATCCAATCGGGATTTAGATAGTGCAAAATTTTTTTCTGCGCCACTTCGCGTTGTACTCTGCGCGAAAGCGATACCACCCACCCGTCGGTGCGCTTGTTCGGCTTATACGGATGTATGCCGCGCGCAAGCCAAACCGTTTCTACCGCGCCGCACTCGGTCTTGCCCGTGCGGTTGCCGCCGAACACCCACCGATTGCGTTTGTCGCAACGGTGAAACTCCATTTGTTTTAAATGCACTTTATCGGTATTGTAACGCCCGAGCGCATTGTTGTCGAACCGACGTTTCTGCTCACGCTCTATCCGCAATATCTTCTCTATGATCTCACGCAAAATATCACTTCCTTATAATAAATCAGCAAACGACAAAACACGTCATAGTCCTTGCGACTCGGCGCGGTAAAATATATGTACATGACTCCATTACTTTCGGTTATTACCGCACTTACCTTTTTCATAATGCCCGCGCCTACTACCCTGTACGACGCCACAATGACCGCGGTCGTCGATCTTCCGGCAGGATATTTCGTTTTGCAAAACGACACGAACGCGCCCGAAGGCTATATTTCCGTCGTTTACGACGATCTGAGCGGCTATGTAAAATCGACGAGCGTGGACGCCGTCGATTACACTCCCGTGACCAAGTACGAAAAAACGGTTACTTTCTCTTGCGATAACGACGGGCAACCTGTCAACTTACGCGCCGCGCCGCGAAAAAACGCCGAAATAATTTCCACCCTCGATCGCGACGCAAGCGGCAGATGCTACGGCTCTATCGACGGCGACGTACTCATTAAGGACGCCGGCAATACTTGGTACTACGTTAGCTGTAACGGATTGCGCGGATACTGTTACTATGCGCATGTGAGCGTTACGCCTACGCCGCCTAACATTATAGAAAAAGAACAGCCTGTAGTCGCCGATCCCACCCCGCCGGAACAACCCGACGATCCGCCGGAACAAAAACAAACCATGTCGTCGACCGCCGCAATAATCTTTATCGTGGCATTGTGCATACCCGTTCCGTTCATAATGTTCTTTCTTTTCAAAAAACCCAAAGACGAATAAATCGGTCAAACTCCGACATTCCCTAACGTCTGTTTTTTAGACGTATACACCCTATCCGAGCCGCTCTTTACTTTGAGCGGTCTTTTCTTTTTGATCAGCTTAAATAAATATTCGAACTCTTTGTTCACGCGCTCAACGGTATATCCCGCAGCGGCAATGCTCGCAACGGCGGACATATAAAGTCCCTGCGGCGCCGATATGCCGCCGAACACGCATGCCCGTAACAGTCCGAATTGCTCCCTCAGTCCGCGTTCGATAAATCCGTAAAGAACGGTAAGATTGCACAAGTCGATACGCCTGTTGTCAAGTTCGATAAGCTTATTCGCTACTTTGATCGCAGGCGACGTCAAGTCCGATATCAATATCTCCTGTTCGCCGTCTATCCTGTCCTGCAAACCGTATATAAGCGGATATATAAGAATTATGTTTTCGATTGTTTTACGCTCGGTACGCACTCTGTCATCTCCTTGTCTATTTTCAACCGCATTCTATCATGCTATTACTGACAACAGTATGTCTCTATTTGCGTAACCAATAAAATAATTTCAGGCAAAAGAAAACGCCGATCTCTCGACGTTTCTAACATTCATTTAATAGCGGCGCTACTTAGTTTCCGGACCTGCGGCTTGCTCGGATATTTCGGGCTGCGCTTTTTCGACAGGCGCGGCGGAAACAATGCCATCTGCCGCGTCGGCGTTGCCCTCTTCCGTAGCGACGCTTTGTTCCGCTTGCTCGGCTTTCTCTTCATTGTCGAGCTTGGGCGTTTCGCTTTCGACGGGCGCGGCGTCCTCTGTCGCCTTGCGCGCATACTCCTCTCTTTCGGCTTCTTTTTGCGCTTCCAACTCTTCAAGCGCTTGCGTGGTATCGTTCACGAGTTTGCTGCCCGGGATATGCTTATCCACGAATGCTGTAAACTCACCGACATATTTTTCGGTATCGGTCACATACGCCAGCGCGTGCTGCGCCCCGTCAACCGTAATAAACTTTTTATCTGCCGAAGAACAAGCGTCGTAAAGTTTTTGTCCCAATGCGCACGGAACAAACGCGTCGGCGCTGCCGTGAATAAACAACGCCGGAATACTCATGTTTGCGGCAAGCTTTGTTATGTCTGCGTCCGCAATAGAGTAACCGTGAACGAGTTTAACACCGAGCTTAAACGGCATGAGCAACCACGACGGCGGCAAATGCACGCCTTTCAGACAAGCGGTATATTCGTCAACCTGAGAACTGAAACCGCAATCGTCTATAACGCATTTTACCTGCGACGGCGGTTTCATTCCGCTCGCGGCAATAACGGTAGCGCCGCCCATAGATGTACCGCAGAGCGCTATAGATACATCCTTACCGAACAGCGCGACAGCCTTATCTATCCAACGCAAAAGATCGAAACGGTCTATCCAAGCCATACCCACTTTACCGCCGGCGCCGGCATGTCCGCGCATCGACGGAAGAATGACGTCAAATCCGCGGTCGTAAAACAGTTTGGCCTGAGGCTGCATGGATCGGCGCGTCGCACCGTAACCGTGACAGCATATAGCAACTCGCCCATTCGATTCGGGCTGCTTTATAAGCGTAGCGCCGAGCGAAACTCCGTCGTAAGCGGTGATCGCAAGCTCTTGCATATCCGATTTAACGACGTCGAACCAAAGCGTGCGCACGCCGTACGCTTCCGCCGTATAATTCTTTTTGGCGCTTGTCTTCGCGCCGATCGGCTTGCGTCGTCCCAAAATAATATGAACAGAAACAAGCGACCAAGCGATAAACGCGGCGGTGATCAACACGACTACGCCGGCAATAACTATAAGCGCTATCATCCAACCTTGCATAACTTCCTCCGAATACATTGATTTTATCATATAACGAAAAACCTGTCAAGCGTATAGCCCGAAACGCAAAAAGCGCAATAATTAGCGGACACTACCCGTCTTTTGCTTGACCGACAGCCGTTAAAATGTTAAAATACCGTAGATACGTTCTCGTAGCTCAGTTGGATAGAGCGTCCGCCTCCTAAGTGTGCGGTATATCCAACGGAAACATAGAAAAACGGTAGTTTTGGATAGAAAAAAGGCTGTTTTGACGTACTTTTTACAACTGAATACAGAATTGGTATAATTTCTGGTATAAAATATTTTGCGTGTGTTCGCGTGGCGTAATAGGATAACGCAATCGCCTCCTAAGCGATAGACTGTGGGTTCGATTCCCGCCGCGAACGCCAAAGGCAACGACCGAGATAAATTCTCGGTCGTTTTTCTATGCCGTAATATTATTCAGCGCGTTAAGTGCCGTATCTTGCGTAAGTTGAGCCGCTATATTTTTTCCTTTGATATTATTCAGTTTTAATAATGTCTTGTCTATTAGCGTAGGCTTTTTCCGATATACACCCCTGTCGAAAGACAAATAAATGATCTAATTTTACAAATTTATTGCAACTGACTGACTAACTTTGTTACTTCTTCTTGCTATTCTATACTTGTCAAACGACAAAAATAAAAAATTCAAGGAGAA
>Ga0137307_102316_pt1 | contig 13524 bp, 11 predicted proteins | sample NAcewD2O_March_2_FD_97180 | JGI IMG/M metagenome (GOLD analysis project Ga0137307, IMG submission 97180) | Mouse cecal microbial communities from Vienna, Austria - N-Acetylglucosamine amended D2O_March | ecosystem: Host-associated > Mammals > Digestive system > Large intestine > Cecum | place...
TCCCAGCATCTGTCTATCTGAAATTAAAGGAGAATGCAGGAAAGAAAGCAAAAGCACGAGGACCAGAAGGAGAAGACATCTTTGTGGTTTATCAGGAAAGCCTGCTTACAAGGGCGCATGTTCTGGACTGGTCGGGAACAGAGGAAAGCATCTTTCTCCAGACAGCCTGTGAGGGAATGGATGTGAACAGCTACTCTGCGTATACAGAACGGAGGGTGGCCGGTCAGGAGCGGGACATACTTACCGGAGTCTGCGATGGCGGAAAGCAGCAGAATCTGGTGGTTTTTTCAGACGAGTATTTTCAGACGATTTATCAGGGTGAAAAATTATATCTTTTTCAGGCAGGTACAGCAGAGAAAGGCTTCTATGAAAAGGTAAGGGCTGAGCTTCAAAAGGCGGAAGAGGATACAGGGATGCTTCACTTTTACGACCGGAAAGCCAGTGTACAGGATACGGAAACAGAACGATACCTGCGCCAGGTGGTATGGCTGTTTATGTTGATTTTAACAGGCCTTAGCGGGATTTATCTGTTATTTATAAAATTCTGTTTTGAGATGGATGAAATTACGGAGAGATATCGTTTCCTCTCCTGCATGGGAATGCGTGAGCGGGAAGTAAGGAAGACACTTCAAAGAGAGATGCTTCCGTTTTTCCTTCTGCCATTTTTTGCGGCAGGGGCTTCTGCAGTGATGTTTACAGGCCTTATGTTCCGGGTGAGGCTATACAGTCCGTCAGAGATGGGCCAGTATTTGCGGTATGCTCTTCCTGTATGGTGTGGTTACTGGCTGATACAGGCTATAGTCTGTCTCATTATCAGAGGAGTGCTGCATTCTAAAATAAGATTTGAACAGGGGGGAGTAAGGTGAAAGAGATCATTGCAACACAAGGGCTTGTAAAAAATTATTACAGGAATCATAATTCCAATCATCCAGAGGCCCGGATTGAAGTGCTGAAAGGGCTTGACCTGTCGATTCTGGAAGGTGAGTATGTGTGCATCATGGGGAGTTCCGGCGGAGGGAAGACGACGCTGCTTAAAATTCTCGGTATGATGGAGAGTATTACAGATGGAGAGTATTACTTCCAGGGGAAAGACGCCTCGAAGCTGTGGAAGGATGAGCTGGCTGACATTCGCAGAAAGAAGATTGGGTTTGTTTTCCAGGATTATTATCTGATGGACAGCCTCTCTGTGGAAGAGAATATTATGGTGCCTATGATTCTTGATAAAGCACCTGCTGACAAGATGAGAGAGAAAATGCACAGTCTGACAGAACGGTTCGGCGTGGAAAAACTGATCCGGAAAGCGCCCTGTGAGCTTTCTGGAGGGGAAAAGCAGAGGGTAGCGATCTGCAGGGCGCTGATGAACGATCCGGATATCATCATGGCAGACGAACCGACCGGAAACCTGGACGCAAAATCAAGCAGAAGATTAATGGAGACCTTTGATTCCATTAATCAGGAGATGAAGAAAAACATTATTCTTGTAACCCATGACCCGAAAATTGCAAGGTGCGGTAACAAGATTTTCTTTATTGACGATGGCGTGATCGTGAAAACTCTCAAGAAAAAGGAGGGCGACTCCGCAGCATTTTATAAGGAGATTCTCCATGAGATGGAAGAGTGAGCAAATCCCATTCACGAAGTGAATTGCAGATGGAGAGCGCTTATTAATTAAGAATTACATTAATGATGTAGTAGTAAGTTTAACGAATAGCCTGAAATATTGACTGGATAGTCTTGCTGTATGTACGGCAAAATAAGGGAACAGTCCTGATGACTGTTCCCTTATTTTGTATATTCTTTATGAAATTATGATTAGTTTTCTTTCTCCAGTGCGTCCAGTTTACCGCTGCATGCCCAAAGGATTACACCAAATACAATTACGACTACACCAACTGCGCCATAACCTGACTGGAACGGAAGAGTAGCCAGCCATGAGTATACCTTCGGATAAATCTGCTGGGCAAGGAATACTGCGATTGGCCAGAAGCCTAGCAGCAGACCAAGTACCTTTGCCGGAGCCAGCTTGGATACAAAGGAATTTCCAAGCGGGGAGAATACCATCTCGCCAACAGACATTAACAGGCAGACAAGTGCAAGCCAGAATACAGAGCACTGTCCATCGCCTCTGATGATGTCAGCAAGAACCATGACAAGGTAAGATACTCCTACCAGCATAGTGCCAAGAGCAGTCTTCTTGAACATGCTCATATCACCCTTCGGCCTCATAGCCATTTTCGCCCATACTCCCGCAAGAACCGGTCCTAAGATGATACAGGTAAGAGCATTCACAGAATCAAACCAGGATGTCGGAATCTGGAAACTTCCGATGTACCAGTTCGCATGATTCAGGAAGTCTGAACCGTCGCCCCATCCGAAGTAATAGTAAGCCGGCATATAAGCCATGTACCATACCATCCAGAAGATTGCGGAGAAAATGGTTACGAGAATAATCGCAACGATCTTTTTCTTGTCGCTTGCCGTAAGAGGTGCGGACTCAGCAGCAGCCTTCTTTTCTTTGGAAACGAACTCTCTCTGGTCATTCTTGAACGGCTTCTTACCAGCATCGCCAAGAGCCTTGCCATTGAAGATAAACCATGCAGCGTCAACGAACAGGAAGATCGCACAGATCAGGAATACAGTGTTAAAGCTGCATTTAATGCCAAAGAGTCCTGTGGTTGCCAGCATAGCAATGAAAGTAGTTCCTATAAAGGAACCGATATTTACGAATGAATACTGAATCGAAAATGCTGAGTTCAATTCGTCTTCATTGTGGAATAACAGTCCGTTTACACCGGACAGATTACCCTTGAACAGACCTGTACCTACAGATACAAGGATAACCATCGCCCAAACCATTCCCATGGAGCTTGCCTGCCATGTACACAGATAGCCTGCTCCCATGAGGATCATACCAAGAGCTACACAGATCCTCGGGCTTAACCAGTAGTCGGCGATGTACCCTCCGAAGATCGGCGTGATGTAAGTCCACGCCACGAAGGAAGCGGACATTGCAGCACCTTCCTTATCGGATAATCCTAGACCGCCTGAGGCAACCTCTGTTGCAAGCCAGATGGCAAGCAAGTACTTTACGGTGTAAAAGGCGCATCGCTCAAAAGTAAAGCCCAAAGAACACACGTAAAAACCAAAAGGTCTGCGTTTTTTTGCTGTTTCCATAAATTTCACCCTCCAATAATGAATTTTTCGTCATTTGTTTTAAATATATGTAGGAAGTCCTTAAAAAATTTAAAACTTTTGACTAAAATGATCATAGCACAAAATGAAAAGAAGTACAATAATTACTTTAAGAAAAAATTAAGGAAATTTATATAAAATTACCATGTGTGAATGATTTAACAAAAAATAGAGAAAAACAGAAAAATGGTTGCAGATTTTTTGAAAAGAGGATATAATAAAATAGGCATAAATTGGTTTTACTATTAAAATATGTAAGAAAATGGAGGGCTACACTATGGGCAACATGGCAACAGAAAATGCAGCCTGCGGTCGGATCACAGCACTTTGCGATGCAGGAAGCTTTGTTGAGATTGGCGGCGCGGTTACAGCCAGAACCACAGATTTCAATATGCAGGAAAAAGATACTCCGGCTGACGGCGTCATAACCGGTTATGGAGTAATTGACGGAAATCTGGTGTATGTATACAGCCAGGATGCTTCTGTATTAAACGGAGCGGTCGGCGAGATGCATGCAAAGAAGATTGCGAATATTTACGATATGGCAATGAAGATGGGAGCGCCGGTCATCGGACTCGTTGACTGTGCAGGATTCAGACTGCAGGAGGCGACAGACGCACTGGAGGCATTTGGCACTTTATATATGAAGCAGTCTCTTGCATCTGGCGTGATTCCTCAGATTACGGCAATTTTCGGGACATGCGGGGGCGGACTTTCAGTGGTTCCGGCGCTTTCAGATTTTACCTTTATGGAAGGAACGAAGGCGAGGCTGTTTGTAAATTCCCCGAATGCACTTCCGGGAAACGAGATTTCAAAATGTGATACATCTTCTCCGCAGTTCCAGAGTGAGAAGGCAGGACTTGTGGATGAGACAGGGACAGAGGAAGAGATCCTTGAAAGCATCCGGACGCTTGTGTGTATGCTGCCATGCAATAATGAAGAGAATGTGGCTTATGAGGAATGTACAGATGATCTGAACCGTGTCTGTACGGATATTGAGAATGCTGCGGAGGATACAGGAATCCTGCTTTCCGAGATTTCTGACAACGGTGTTTTCTTTGAGACAAAAAAAGACTATGCAAAGGACATGGTAACAGGATTTATCCGCCTGAACGGCATGACAGTAGGAGCGGCCGCGAATCGTTCAAAGGTATATAATGAGGAAGCAGAGGCCGTTGCGGAATTTGACGGTTCCTTATCTGTGGGGGGAGCAAAGAAGGCAGCAGAATTTGTGGATTTTTGTGATGCATTTAATATTCCGGTACTGACACTGACCAATGTCTCTGGCTTTACAGCATCCCAGTGTTCGGAAAAGGGACTTGCAAAGGCTGCGGCAAAGCTTACCTATGCTTTTGCAAATGCGACAGTGCCGAAAGTGAATGTGATCATCGGAAAAGCATACGGAAGCGCTTATATAACGATGAACAGCAAAGCCATCGGGGCGGATATGGTATATGCATGGCCGTCTGCTGAGATCGGCATGATGGACGCAGACCTTGCCGCAAAGATAATGTATGCAGACCAGGACGCCGGTACAATTAAAGAGAAGGCGGCAGAATATAAAAAGCTTCAGTCGAGCCCGCTTTCCGCAGCAAGAAGAGGGTATGTGGATACGATCATTGAGCCTGCGGACACAAGAAAATATGTGATTGGAGCATTTGAGATGTTGTTCACAAAAAAAGAAGAACGTCCTGCAAAGAAGCACGGAACAGTTTAGAGAGGTGAGGCAAAGTGAAGAGAAAAATTAGCTTATTACTCTGCCTGCTCCTTGGACTTCTGTGTTTTACCGGTTGTGCAAAAGAGGAGGAACCGGTAAAATATGATGAAGCAGTCATCGGGCAGACAGTGGACTTTCTGATAGAGTACTGTAATACAGTGGATGATGTGACGCTGGAGCAGTGGAACCAGTATTCCGAGTTTACACAGAACTATCAGATAATGACAACAGGGCTTCAGGTAACGCCAGAGAGCCTGACAGATGCAGTGGCGAGCTGGAAGGCGGGGATTGATGAATGCGGTGCATATATAAGCCACGGTGATTTCAGCTATGAGGCGGACGCAGACGGAGTGGATGTGTCTATGTCTGTGGAATATGAGAATAAGAATGCAGAAGTTGTATTTTCTTTTGATAAGAAGTCTTATCTGGAAACTTTAACGGTAAGTGCAGAAAATAGTATGTCTGAGATTCTTAAGAAGTCTGGCCTTAACACGCTTCTTGGAATGGAAACCGTATTTGCGGTACTGATCTTTATCTCAATCATTATCTCCCTCTTCGGATTCATTCCGAAGATTGAGGCTGCATTCAGAAAGCCGAAGGAGGCTTTGGCGACGCCGGCAGTCCGGGAAGAGCCGGCAGTAATAGAAGAGACTGTGCCGGAGACGGATGATCTGGAGCTGATCGCAGTTATATCTGCTGCAATTGCAGCCTGTGAGGGAACGAGTACGGATGGTTTTGTTGTGCGAAGCATCAGACGCCGCCCGTCAAATAAATGGAAAGCTTAACAGAAAATAAAGGAGGATATTTAGAAGATGAAAAATTATACAATTACAGTAAACGGCAATGTATATGACGTAACGGTAGAAGAGGCGGGCGCAGGAAGCGCACCGGCAGCGCCAAGAGCGGCAGCTCCGAGAGCAGCAGCGCCGGCGAAACCGGCAGCAGTGGCAAAGCCTGCAGCAGGCGCAGGCTCCATCCAGGTAAAGGCGGGAGCAGCCGGAAAGGTATTTAAGATAGAGGCCAGTGTGGGTCAGAGCGTGAAGAAGGGTGATGCTGTAGTAATTATTGAAGCAATGAAGATGGAGATCCCAGTTGTGGCACCGGAGGACGGAACAGTTGCAAGCATAGATGTAGCTGTAGGCGATGCAATCGAATCCGGGGCAGTATTAGCGACATTAAATTAAAAAGTGTCCCTTACACATATACGACTGGAGGTTAAGAAATGGAATATATAACAACAACATTAGGAAACCTCGTGCAGCAGACAGCGTTTTTCAGTCTCACATGGGGCAATCTGATTATGATTGCCGTGGCATGTTTTTTCCTGTTTTTAGCAATTAGATTTGGATTCGAGCCTCTGCTTCTTGTACCGATCGCTTTTGGTATGCTGCTTGTCAATATCTATCCGGATATTATGATGCATATTGAAGACTCTGCCAACGGGGCAGGCGGACTGCTTTACTATTTTTATCTGCTGGATGAGTGGGCGATTCTGCCGTCACTGATTTTCCTGGGTGTCGGCGCGATGACAGACTTCGGTCCTCTTATTGCCAATCCGAAGAGCTTTCTTCTCGGCGCGGCAGCACAGTTTGGTATTTTTGCTGCTTATCTCGGAGCCATGGCAATGGGCTTTTCAGATAAGGCGGCAGCGGCAATTTCCATTATTGGCGGTGCGGATGGTCCTACATCAATCTTCCTTGCAGGGAAGCTTCAGCAGACAGCGATTATGGGACCGATTGCGGTGGCAGCATATTCTTATATGTCACTGGTTCCGATTATACAGCCGCCGATTATGAAGCTTCTTACAACAGAAAAAGAGCGTAAGATTAAGATGGAACAGTTAAGACCAGTATCAAAGCTTGAGAGAATTCTCTTCCCAATCATTGTTACGATTGTGGTATGCACGATTCTTCCTACAACAGCGCCGCTTGTTGGAATGCTGATGCTTGGAAACCTGTTCCGTGAATCTGGAGTAGTAAGACAGCTTACAGAAACAGCATCCAATGCATTGATGTATATTGTAGTAATTCTGCTTGGTACTTCTGTAGGTGCAACCACAAGTGCAGAAGCATTCCTGAACTGGGATACAATTAAAATCGTGATCCTTGGTCTTGTAGCATTTATGTTTGGTACAGCTGCGGGAGTGCTTTTCGGGAAGCTGATGTGCATTGCCAGCGGCGGCAGGGTAAATCCGCTGATCGGTTCTGCCGGCGTATCTGCAGTTCCTATGGCAGCGCGTGTATCCCAGAAGGTGGGGGCAGAGGCAGATCCGACGAACTTCCTTCTGATGCATGCAATGGGGCCGAACGTAGCCGGAGTAATCGGTACGGCAGTTGCGGCTGGAACATTTATGGCAATATTTGGAGTGATGTAAATAAAAAACATGGAGGAATATATGATGGCAGAGATCGAAAAGAAACCAATAAAAATAACTGAAACCGTTCTGCGTGATGCGCACCAGTCTCTGATTGCTACGCGTATGTCTACCGAACAGATGCTCCCAATCGTTGATAAGATGGATAAGGTTGGATATCATTCTGTAGAGTGTTGGGGCGGGGCTACTTTTGATGCATCCCTTCGTTTCTTAAAAGAGGATCCGTGGGAGAGGCTCCGCAAGTTCCGGGCAGGTTTTAAGAATACAAAGCTTCAGATGCTGTTCCGCGGGCAGAATATCCTGGGATATCGTCCGTACGCTGATGATGTAGTAGAATATTTTGTACAGAAGTCTGTGGCAAATGGAATTGATATTATTCGTATTTTTGACTGCTTAAATGATCTGAGAAATCTACAGACAGCGGTTACGGCAGCTAATAAGGAAAAGGGAGAGGCGCAGGTCGCTTTATCCTATACTCTTGGAGATGCTTATACCCTGGATTACTGGATAGAGGTGGCAAAGAGAATTGAGGACATGGGTGCAAACTCCATCTGTATTAAGGATATGGCAGGTCTTCTTGTGCCTTACAAGGCAACAGAGCTTGTAGAGGCGCTGAAGGGTGCGGTCAGCCTTCCGATTCAGCTTCATACACATTATACGTCAGGTGTTGCTTCCATGACTTATCTGAAAGCAGTTGAGGCAGGCGTTGATGTGATCGACACAGCGATGTCTCCATTTGCACTGGGAACCTCACAGCCTGCAACAGAGGTTATGGTTGAGACTTTTAAAGGGACTCCGTATGATACAGGATTTGACCAGAATCTTCTCTCTGAGATTGCAGATTATTTCCGTCCGATCCGCGACGAGGCATTAGAGAGCGGCCTCTTAAATCCGAAGAATATGGGAGTGAATATCAAGACGCTCCTCTACCAGGTGCCTGGCGGCATGCTGTCGAACCTGACTTCCCAGCTCAAGGAGCAGGGTGCGGAGGATAAGTACTATGACGTACTTGAAGAGGTTCCGAGAGTAAGAAAAGACTTAGGCGAGCCGCCACTTGTAACGCCATCTTCACAGATTGTTGGAACACAGGCAGTGTTTAACGTTCTGATGGGCGAGCGCTATAAGATGGCTACAAAGGAGACGAAGGATATCTTAAGCGGAAAATACGGTGAGACAGTGAAACCGTTTAATGAGGATGTGAAGAAGAAGGTTCTCGGAGAGAATCCGGAGGTTATTACATGCCGTCCGGCGGATCTGATTCCGGATGAGCTGGATACCTTAAGAAGCGAGTGCGCACAGTGGATGAAGCAGGACGAAGATGTGCTGTCCTATGCATTGTTCCCACAGGTGGCAACAGATTTCTTCAAATATCGTGAGGCCCAGGAGACAAAGGTTGACCATACTATAGCTGATACGAAGAATGGAAGCTATCCCGTATAGAAACAGAGAGGCAGACATCAGGATGTCTGCCTCCATTTATTTTTTTAGTTACTTTTTCTCCAAAATGGGTTATAATAGGTATTAGGCTGTAATTGTGACGATAGAAAACAGTTCTGCCAGACTGAATAACCGAGGTGATGACAATTAAGGGTGAAAGTATGAGTGAAAAGATTGTATTGATAGATGGTCACAGTATACTAAACAGGGCATTTTATGGACTCCCGGAGCTTACAAACTCAGAAGGCCTCCACACAAATGCCATTTATGGTTTCCTTAACATCATGTTTAAAATACTGGAGGAGGAGAAGCCGGGGTATCTGACTGTGGCTTTCGATGTGCACGCGCCCACCTTCCGCCATGTGATGTATGAGGAGTATAAGGGCACGAGAAAGCCTATGGCAGAAGAGCTTAGAGAACAGGTTCCTGTGATTAAAGAAGTGCTGCTTTCTATGGGAATTAAGATTGCCGAATGCCCCGGCCTGGAGGCAGATGATGTTCTGGGAACCATTGCCAGGTACTGTGAGGGCCAGGGCATGGAGGTATCCATAATCTCCGGGGACCGGGATCTTCTCCAACTTGCAACAGAGCATGTGAAGATCCGGATTCCCAAGACAAAGCAGGGACGTACCGAGGTGGAAGACTATTACGCTGAAGACGTAGTTTCCCGCTATCAGGTAACGCCCCGGGAATTCATTGACGTCAAGGCGCTGATGGGGGATACTGCCGATAATATCCCGGGAGTGCCCAGTATAGGGGAGAAGACGGCGACAAAGATTATTACGGAGTACCACTCCATTGAAAATGCCTATGAACACGTATCGGAGCTTAAGCCCCCGCGGGCGTCGAAGGCTCTGGCGGAGCACTGGGATATGGCGGTGATGAGCAAGGAGCTTGCGACAATCCAGGTGGAGGCAGATTTTCCCTATGAGCTCTCGGAGGCGAAGCTTGGCAATATCTATACAGAGGAGGCATATGCTTACTTTCAGCGGCTGCAGTTTAAGAATCTGCTATCAAAGTTTGACGTAACTGCTCCTGCGAATAAGGTGGAGGACTCCTTTGCTGAGATCACAGGGCTTCGTGATGCAGAGAAGATCTTAAAGGATGCAGAAGGGGCGGCATGTGTCGGAGCCTGTATTTTTAAAGATACAGAGAACCTCCTGCCTCTTTTTGCCAGTCATGCAGAGATCGGCGGAATCGGTATCTGCTTTGACAAGACAAAGATCTTCTGCATAAGAACAGGTGATGAGATCTCAGGCGGATGGCTTTTGGGCAGACTTTCGGAAATTTCGGCGTCCGCAGGGAGGTTCGCCATGTTTGATATCAAGGCTGCTATGGAATATATGCAGATCAGCCGGAAGGAAGTATGCTTTGACGCAATGGTTGCGGCATATCTTCTGAATCCCCTGAAGAGTGATTATACTTATGAGGACGTGGCGAGGGAACAGCTGGATCTGATTATTGAGGAAAAATCTCCCTTCTGGGTCAGGGTATGCTACGAAGCATATACGGCTTATGAGGCATCCGGGATCATGCTGTCTAAGCTCCAGGAGATGAGAATGGATCATCTCTTTACGGATATTGAGATGCCCCTTGTATTTACGCTGTATGATATGGAGCAGAACGGAATCCGGGCAGAAGGCGAGGCTCTTAGGATTTACAGCAGTCAGCTCGGAGCGCGGATTACAGAGCTGGAAAAGGAGATCTATGAGGAGACTGGTGAGAGCTTTAATATTAACTCTCCAAAGCAGCTTGGCGTGATTCTTTTTGAAAAGCTGAAGCTCCCAGGCGGAAAGAAGACAAAGACAGGGTATTCTACTGCGGCGAATGTACTGGAAAAGCTTGCACCGGACTACCCGGTCATTCATAAGATATTAGAGTACCGGCAATATACGAAACTTAAGTCTACCTATGCGGACGGACTTGTGACATATATTCAGGAGGATGGCAGGATCCATGGGAAATTTAACCAGACGATTACTGCCACAGGAAGAATCAGCAGTACAGAGCCGAATCTTCAGAATATTCCGGTCCGGATGGAGCTTGGAAGACTGATCCGGAAGGTATTTGTTCCGGAAGATGGCTATATTTTCCTGGATGCGGATTATTCCCAGATCGAGCTTCGGATTCTTGCCCACTGCTCCGGGGACCAGCGGCTGATTGAGGCGTATAAGGAGCAGAGCGATATTCACAGAATTACAGCGTCACAGGTATTTCATGTACCTTTTGACGAGGTGACGGACCTGCAGAGAAGAAATGCCAAGGCCGTGAATTTCGGTATTGTTTACGGCATCAGTGCTTTCGGGCTCTCTGAGGATCTGAGTATCGGATGGAAGGAAGCCGCAGTCTATATAGATGAGTATTTCCGTACGTACCCAGGCATTAAGCTGTTTCTGGATGATACGGTAAAGCACGCGAAGGAGATGGGCTATGTGGTGACCCTGTTCGGCAGAAGACGTCCGGTTCCAGAACTTAGCTCCAGCAATTATATGCAGCGCTCTTTCGGAGAGAGGGTAGCCATGAATGCGCCGATCCAGGGGACAGCGGCAGATATTATCAAGATAGCCATGGTTGGAGTGAACAGGCGGTTAAAGGAACAGAAGCTTAAGTCAAGGCTTGTTCTCCAGGTTCATGACGAGCTTCTGATCGAGGTATATAAACCGGAGCTTCCGGCTGTGGAGAAGATACTTCATGAGGAGATGGAACAGGCGGCAGACCTGGATGTGCCGCTTGAGATTGATATGCACACAGGTGAAAACTGGTACGAAGCAAAGTAGAGTATAACCCCATAAGAGGTGAAGGATATGAAAATTATTGGAATTACAGGCGGTGTAGGCGCGGGAAAGACTGAGATTTTAGAATACCTGAACAACAAGTACGGTGCAAGTATCTGCCATACAGATAAGGTTGGAAAGAAGCTCCAGAAGAAGGGCGGAGTCTGTTATGATGCTATTGTAGAGCATTTCGGAAAGGAAATACTTAATGAAAAGGAAGAGCTTGACAGGGAAAAGCTGAGTGATATTGTGTTCTCCAATCCGGCAGAGCTTGAAGCTCTGAACCGGATTGTACACCCGGCGGTAAAGAACGAGGTAGACCGCCTTATTTCCCATGAAAAACGTAAGAATACGAATCTTTTCATTATAGAATCCGCGATTCTCATTGAGGCGAATTATGGCTCTATGTGTGATGAGCTGTGGTACATTTATGTGGATGACGAGACAAGGAGAAAGCGTCTCTATTATTCCAGAGGGTATGATACGAAGAAGATTGACGAGATTATTGCCGCACAGCTTCCGAAGGATCAGTTCCTCAGAAACTGTGACAGGGCCATTGATAATAGCGGTGATTTCTCAGAGACAATGTTCCAGCTTGACAGTATTATAAAGGAACTATAGGAAGGAATTGTACATACATGAGATTATGCAGCATTGCCAGCGGGAGCAGCGGAAACTGCATCTATGCAGGGGATGAGAATACTCATCTTCTCATAGATACGGGAATTAGTAAAAAAAGGGTGGAAGCCGGACTTCATACTCTGGGTATTAAGGGAGAGGAGCTTTCGGGAATTCTGGTCACCCATGAGCACATTGACCATATTCAGGGGCTTGGGGTGTTCAGCCGTAAATACGGAATTCCGATTTACGCAACGAAAGGAACCATTGAGGGAATCCGGGGAACCGCAAGTCTTGGAAAGCTTCCAGAGGGAATCTTAAGGGAAATTACGGTAGATGAGGAATTCTGCCTGGGAGGAATGAAGATTCTTCCCTTTGCAATTTCCCATGATGCAAGGGAGCCGTCCGGATACCGTATTGAGAACGGAAAAAAGTCAGCTGCAGTTGCGACAGACCTGGGTGTATACGATGATTACACAGTATCCCGCCTTAAAAATCTGAACGGAATTGTATTGGAAGCAAACCACGATATACATATGCTTGAGGTAGGACCTTACCCCTATCCGCTTAAGAGGCGCGCGATGGGAGAAAAAGGTCATCTTTCAAATGAATTGTCAGGGAGACTCTTATGTGATATACTACATGACGGGTTACAGTATGTCATTTTGGGGCATCTAAGCAAAGAGAATAATTATGCGGAGCTTGCATATGAGACAGTAAAGCTGGAGATCACTTTAGGGGATAATCCATATAAAGGGGAGGATATTCCTATGATGGTGGCGAAGAGGGATACGATTTCAGAGGCAGTGACGCTATAAAGGCAGAGGAAGACGTAACAGGGCAGTCTGCCTGAACTGTTACAGGAAGATGGAGGAATGACATGAAAAAATGCATTATTACCGTAGTAGGTAAAGATAAGGTTGGGATTATCGCAAAGGTATGTGTGTATCTGGCAGAGACGAATATTAATATACTGGATATCTCCCAGACAATTGTAGATGGTTATTTTAATATGATGGCCATTGTGGATGTGACAAACAGTACGAAAGAGATTGCATCAGTGGCACAGGAGCTGGAAGGACTTGGCTTTTCAATCGGAGTCAATATTCACTGTCAGAGAGAAGAGATCTTTGAGAAAATGCACCGTCTGTAAATCGGATCGTGCAAAACAAAGTGCGAAGCCCTTTGGGGCATCTCTTCAGATGATGAGCGAAGCCAGGGGATAACAGGAAAATAGAACCAGGAGGATGCAATGATTAATATATATGAGGTCAAAGAGACCCAGCACATGATTGAGCAGGAGAATCTGGATGTCCGCACGATCACGCTGGGGATCAGTCTTTTGGACTGTATAGATTCGGATCTTGACAGGCTGAATGATAAGATTTACAAAAAGATAACAGAGACAGCAA
>Ga0137307_102320_pt1 | contig 13515 bp, 21 predicted proteins | sample NAcewD2O_March_2_FD_97180 | JGI IMG/M metagenome (GOLD analysis project Ga0137307, IMG submission 97180) | Mouse cecal microbial communities from Vienna, Austria - N-Acetylglucosamine amended D2O_March | ecosystem: Host-associated > Mammals > Digestive system > Large intestine > Cecum | place...
TGTATTTATCGGCATAATCAAAGCGGAAAGAGAGGAAAAGGAAACATGGAAAATGTAATGGTTATAGGCATGACAACCGTGATAGTGGTTTTGGGCGTGGTTCTTTACATTGCGCTTGCAGGGACGGCAATCATATATTCCCTAGGGGCGAACAAAAGCCCAAAAGGCCGCCGTATCTTCTTTGGCATCCTGGGCGTGGCAATGTTTTGTGCGTTCGTCTATATGTGTATTTATTTGCATAAGTAAGGCGGCGGTTATGACGGTAAGGGATTTTTTAGAAATCATACATAATTCGGATAATCTGATGATTGTACGGGATGCGGAAAGCGAAAGCAAGCAGGAAACCATATACAAAGGGTACAAGGCACTGTTGGCACATGACCCCGTGGCGGATGCCGTCCTGGATGCCCAGGTGAAGCGGTTTAGGGCATCCCCGGAAATACGGCATAAGGAATGGAAAGACCGGGGACTGATGCCGCCAATGGAGCCGGAGAAAACGCCGGATTTCCGCTTTTCCGATTTGCAGATGACCCTATATTACAAAATCATCATTTAGGAGAAGTAAAAATGGCGGAAATGAAAGTGACGGTGGAAATAAAGGATTTGCCGGAATTTAAAGACTGGATTGCCAGGATAAAAAAGGTTATGCGGCGGCGTGCCTGGATAAACGGCCAGAGGGCCGGGAAAGCGAGGAAAAGAGGATGGACAAATTGAGGATGGCAGAAGCCAATTATAAAAGCTATACGCCTATCAATGGAGTGGTGGAGCCGGATTTTCTGGAATATCTCAAAGAAACATTCCGAAAGTGGCAGCAGTACCATGAAGAGGGCGTGACGTTGGGCAGCCGTGAGATTGCGAAGCTGTCAAACGTGGTGGAGGGGGCAAGGATAAATTCCCGTTTCGGGTTTGAAAAGTTCGCCAACCGTTTCACGGATGAAGAGGGGGAAGAGTGGTTCTCTTTGATGATTTATAAGAACCGGGAAGAAATGGAAATTGATGCAGAACCTTTATATTGTTTTGCATCCAGGATTTACAGATAGAAAGAGAGGAAAAGGGCATGGGATTATTAGATGGATTCACAAGTGACGGAACAGTGGACATGAAGTACACGGAATTTTACAAACTTATGAGGGAAGCGGCAAAGGCGGAGTTAATGGGAAATGCGGCCAGGTGCAACGTGCCCCATGAGTACGTCCGGGAAATGCTTACCGGGAAGATGGAAGCCCCGGAGATTCTGCCGGAAGTGGAACCACACCCGGACTATGAGATTGAGAGCATGATTACATCCGCCAGGCGTTTCTTGCGTATGCTGCCAGATGAAGAGCGGTTGGAAAAGGGTGTGGAAACCTTAAAAAGTATCGTGGAACTGGCAGAACGGGAACGGCTTAATGAAATCATTCTGGACAATGCGGAAAAGTTAAAGGCCAGGGAAGCCGCCGGGGAAAAGAAAAGGACGGAAACATGGAGTTGTGAAACGTGCGTAAACAATGCCATGCGTGAAACATTTACCGCCGGAGAATGTGAAACGTGCGAGGATGGAAGTCATTATGAAGCGATAGACGGAACCGGGCAGCAGGACCAGGACACGGACGGGGAAAAGGAGGATGGAAGCCATGGCAATGAATGAGTTAAGGGCAGAGGTTGAAGCCGCTGCCCAGGCAGAACTGAACAGGGCAAACGAAAAGTTCCCTTTATTCAATAGCCGCCATGAGGGTTACGCCGTGACCCTGGAAGAATTGGAGGAAGCAAAGGAAGCCCTGGAAAACGTGGAATCTTCCCTTGCCGTGTTGTGGGATGGAGTAAGAGGGAAAAAGATAGCTTGTTTCCTGGTGGAAGATGCAAAGCCAATGGCGATATACCGCCAGGCCGTGGATGCCGCTTGTGAAATGGTCCAGGTGGCGGCCATGCTGTTGAAATATGAAATGAGCCAGGCGGATGCAGACGGCCAGGCAGAAAGCGAGGGAAAAGACTATGGCGATTTATGCAGTTGATTTTGACAATACACTGGCCGTTACCAGGTTCCCGGAAATCGTGGGACCAAAGGCAAAGGTTGTGGCGGCGGTGAAGATGCTGAAAGCCAACGGCCATAAAATCATCCTCTGGACAAGCAGAGCCGGAAAGGATTTGAAAGATGCCGTGGAATGGTGTACAGAGCAGGGCATTATCTTTGATGCAGTGAATGAGCCATTGCCGGAGCAGATGGACAGATGGGGGAATGACACGAGAAAAGTTTATGCGGATTTCTACATAGACGATAAGGCAATGCCTATTGAAGCCCTGGAAAGCATCATGGACCGGGTTGTGGACATAGTGGAAGAATATAAGTTGCAGCAGTAGGGCGGAAAGTGAGGGACTTAACATGGGGAGCCGGATGCGGTTTGTGATTGGCGGAATGAAGTATGACACGGACAAGATGGAACGGGTGGCAGCAGTAAGGAAATGGTATAAAAATGACAGCCCTTTAATGCGTGCGGTATTCCAGGGGCAAGAAGTAGGAAAAACGTATGATTGCGAGTTATGGAAATCTGAAAAAGGGAACTGGCTGTTGACCCATGAGGAAGATTTCCAAAGGACGTATGGTGAAGCGATAGAGGAAGAGGAAGCAAAAGCCCTTTTGATGCGTTACGCAACGGAAACATACGAAAGTATGTTCGGAGAGTTGCCGGAAGCATGAACGGGGAAAGCGAAACCCGGTTGCAAGGTGGGGAACACCAAAAGCAACCGGGTTGGAACTTAACAAGGACAGTATAGCACAAGATATGGAGGAAAGAAAGGGTTTTCTTCCATATATAGAAAGAAAGGCGGAAAACATGGAAGTTTACATAATTATGGCGGCAGTAGCGGCGGCAATGCTGATTATATCCGGCCTGGCCTTGTTCGGTTTTGCACTGATAAAGAAAGCGTTTGATGGATTTCTGGACTGATTTTTTAAATGGGCGGTGCCCCTTGCCCGTCCTTGTAATGGGTATTAGCATATCGGACACCCTGGGGATTTATAGAAAGATATAAAGGCATAGGTGGTTGATGGTGATAAGAAGAGGGGAGGGAGGGGAGGAAAAGGGAAGTGATGCCCAGGAGCAGGAAAGAGGGTAGGGGCTTGACATATAAAGGTGGGGAACATGAAAAAACTGTATGATGATTACGATTATGAGGAAGCATACCAAAAACAGTGTGACACCCTGGAAGAATGGGAGTTGGAAAAGCTGTTAAAGGATGGAAAGGTGGCGTGCCTTTATCGGACAACCACCACCAAGGCGGAGAACATCCAGAACGGAACCGTATTACTGGAAAGCCAGGTATACCCGGCCTTTAAGGATAAAAAGGATATGCCAGTAACGGCAAAGAAGAGGGAAACCAGGCCGTCACAGCGGAACCTAAACGATAAGAACGCAAGACGTTATCTGATACGCCTGGCAAATATCAATTTCGGCAAGGGTGATATTTGGGCCACATTTGGATGGAATGATGGTTGTCTGCCTGGTGATGAAGAGAGGGCCAGGAAAGATATAACCAATTTCATAAAGCGGATAAACCGCCGCCGGAAAAAAGACGGGTTGGACAATGCAAAATATATTTATATCCTTGCCTTTGACGGGTACAAACGCCCACACTTCCATATTCTGTTATCCGGGGACGGGATGGACCGGGACGAACTGGAAGAACTATGGGGAAAATGTGACAGACCGAACACCAGGAGGATAAAGCCGGATGACGATTTCCTTATAACCGGGCTTGCCACGTACATATCACAGAACCCACACGGGACAAAAAGATGGTGCCCGTCAAAGAACCTTAAAAAGCCGGACAAGCCAACAAGAAGCTATTCAAAGTTTAAAAAGGGCAATGTGGAGCGGATGGCAAGGGACCATGAAGAACTGAAAAGCCAGATGGAAAAAGCATACCCTGGATTTGAATTTCTGGATGCAGAGGTTAAGTACAACGGAATCAATGCGGCGTTCTACATATACGCCCGTATGGTGAAGATTAAGCGAAAGGAGCCTAACAAGAAATGAAGATTGTTTCAGTCATCAATTTAAAGGGTGGGTGTGCCAAGACCACCACAGCCGTTTCCATGGCGGAACTGTTGGCAGAGGGGGACAAGAAAAGAAAGCGGCCTGGTAGCAGGGTATTGTTGTTTGACAATGACAAGCAGGGGAACGCTTCCCGTATGTTTGAGGTATACAACCGGGACCAGGAGGCGGAAGCGTGCCGGATTATGCGGACCGGCCACATGGGGGAAAACAGTATTCGGAGGGTTTCCGGGATTGCGGAGGATGAAAAACTGGATGTAATACCTTGCAACTATTTCATGGAGTTGGCGGAACTTGCCGTAAAGGCAGACCAGGACCATGCACAGCATGACCGTTATAAAACCGCCCTGGGGGAAGTTGCCGGGGAATATGACTATTGCATCATAGACAATCCGCCGGACCTGGGAATGAACGTCATAAACGCCATGGTGGCAACCCATGAAATCATCATTCCCGTGTGCCTGGATGCCTATTCGTTGGACGGCCTGGAAGAACTGGTGGAGCAGATAAACCAGGTTAAGGCGTTGAACCGAAAGGCTAGGATTGCCGGGGTGCTTATTACGGACTATGAGAAGTCGGATACAAGCGAAGCGGCGGAAAGTTGGTTGAGGGCAAAGAGCGGATGCCCTGTTTTCTCACAGAAAATCAGACATTCCACAAAGGCCAAGGATGCCACGTTCTACCACCAGACACCGACACGCTACAGTGTACGCAGCGGAGCCGCCCAGGATTATAAAGCCTTTGTGGCGGAGTATGTGCAGAAATTTGGGAACCTGGCAGCAGGGGAAAGGGGTTAAGGGATGGGATTTAATATTCTGGATGTCGTGAACGCCGCAACCAGGGCGGAAGCAGGGGAAAACAAGGATTACCGGGAAATCAACCTGGACTACCGGGACATTGTTGTGACGGAGCATAATAAATACAGCATGGACGAATTGCAGGAAATAGCCACGGGAATTGAAATGGACGGGTTGCAGCAGCCCCTTGTATTGGGGCGTGTAAATGGGGAATACTGGCTTGTTTCCGGCCACCGCCGCCTGGGAGGTATAAAAATCCTTGTGGCAGAGGGGAAAGAAGAGTTTGAAACCGTCCCTTGCCGCTACAAGGATATGACGGAAATAGAATTTCGGATTGCGCTTTTAATCGGCAACACGTTCAACCGCAAAATGTCGGATTATGACCTTATGACCCAGGCGGCGGACTGGAAAGAGGTATTGACCCAGGCACGGAAAGAGGGCTTGCTTGTCCTGGAAGCAGGGGAGAGGGTCCGGGATTATGTGGCGGCAGTGATGGGGGAGAGCGTGCCGAAGATAAGGACCCTTAATACCATAGACCAGAACGCCACGCCGGAAGTGAAAGAACAGTTCCAGAAAGGCAATATGGGCATCACGGCGGCCATGGAAGCATCCAGGGCAGACGAGGGAACCCAAAAAGAGATTGCAAAGGCTTCCGAGGACAAAGGCGGCATGGGGGCGGAGGAAATAAAGGCCATGGCCGAAGAGAAAAAACACCGCAAGACCAAGGAAGAGGAAACCAGGGAAGCCAATGTGTCAGATACCGACACAACCAAAGAGGAAAAGGAAAACGCCCGGAAACTTCATGCCGTAAAGATGATTGAAAAATATTATACCTGGCTGAATGAAGAGGAAACGGGCATCCTGGAAAGGATGTTGGAGGACCTAAAGCGGCGTAAACGGGAATATGCCATTGAGGAAGAATAGGAGGTTTGGAAAATGAGGATGCAGAACATGAAGAAAGGGGAAACCACGGAGCAGATGGCCCTTTTCGTGTGGGCCGGGAACAATACACACGTCTTGCCGTGCCTTTCCCTTATGTACCACGTCCCAAACGAGGGGAAGAGGACAAACGGGGCGGTATTAAAGGCCATGGGGCTGAAAAGCGGCGTGCCGGATGTGTGTCTGCCCGTGGCAAGCCATAATTTCCACGGCCTTTATCTGGAAATGAAGTATGGCCGGAACAAAGCAACGCCGGAGCAGGAAGCATTTATGGCAGGGTTGCGGCAGCAGGGCTATAAGACAGCGGTATGCCATGGGGCGGAGGAAGCAAAGGCGGAAATCCTGGACTATTTGCAGGAACCTGGGAAGATGCCGCTTGCAAAGTGCCTAAACGCCCCGTGGATTGACGGGAAGTGTGACGGCGTTCCAATGGGGCGTATGTTCTGCCGGGAGCATTGCCGCAAGTGTGAAAGGCACACGCCGACACGGGCGGAAAGCACCATAAACGCCAACATGGCAGCAGTAGACGAATATTTCAAGGTGCCGATAATAAAGACCATTGCAGACCTTTCCGCCGGGAAGCCGCTAAAGAACATGACGTTGGAAGATACGTTGGAAACCATAAACAAGAACCTGGCATTTCTGGTGACGGGTACACAGTTGAGCGTGGAGCAGTCGGCGGCGGTGCTTACCGTTGCCATGGATGCCTATAACCAGGCAAAGAAAGGGGAGGATAAGGCATGAGAAAAAAGACAGACGGCGGCCATGCGATACCAGAAGAGGATTTAAGGGAAATGGAGCAGGAAGAGGGCCGGGAAATGCCGGAGGGCGTGGAGAGCCAGACGGGATATTGCCGCTTTTGCGGCCAGGGCGGCGTTGTCCATACAATGATGGGATGGGGCCGGGATGAAGTAAACGAAGCCGTGACGTGTAGGTGCCAGTGTGAGGAAGCCAAAAAGTATGCAGAAAGTAAGGAACGGGTGCAGAAAGCAAAGAGCCGTATTGAAGAACTATTCAGCAGCACGGCGGAAAAGCCCATTGACCAGAGCGTTGTAAATATCATGTTCCGGGCCGTGGATGCCATAGAGGAAAAGGCCATGAAAGGCATCACGATTGACGTAGGGCAGGGCATAAAGGCAAGGGTTTCCAAGATGGCAAAGGAAAGCATAAAGGTGGAGCGTTCCGAAGTGCAGAAAAAGACCTATGAGGAATAGGGGGGGGGCAGAGGTTGGAAAGGATGGATGCCGATATTAAGGCAGTAGCCAGAAGTATCATACAAGGCAACGAAAAGCGGAAAAAGAGAATAAAAGCCGGAAAGGCCAGTTCGTTTGACGTTATGGCCGCCGCCGTTGTGGAAGATGCCTTGTGTTCTTCTTGCCAGAATATTGAGAGCATCCAGGCCAGGCGGCAGATGCAGAAAAGGATTTATGAGAGCATTGTATATAATACGCCCTATGAATACATAGCGGATGCCTTGTGTGGCCGCCGCCAGTTCTATGAGTATCGGACGGAATTTATAACACGGATTGCCCAGGCAATGGATATGTTGCCGGGTGGGAAAGGAATGGAAGATGGGAATTGATTTAAGCAGATTCAAAGTAATACATGGGGGAATGGTATTAAACGCCATAGCACTAATGGAAGTGCGGATGCCGGATGATATGGATTACAGTAATAGGGACACGATTGTAAAGCCCAGGTTTATTGAAGTCCTGGCAATCAATGAGGATGGGAACATTATATCTATCCGGGATGAAGCATGGACATTTCAGTTTGTCCCGAACATTACAAAGTTTACCCAGGAAATCACAAAGTAGCCAGGCGGCAGCAGGGCATACAGTAAACGGGTCAGAATATGGGGATGATTTATATTAACATGGGCTTATGGATGGGAATATCTGTAGGCCCTTAATCATGTACAGAGAAAGGATGGTGGCAGCAGTTGAAAGAATATGCAAAGAGTTTCTATCAGTCGGATGCCTGGAAGAAAGCAAGGCAGACAGCAATCAAGCGTGCAAACGGATTGTGCGAGCGGTGCAGAGCCGCCGGGCGTTTCGTTCCCGGTGTGATTGTCCACCACAAGAAGTATATAACGCCTGGCAATATCCATGATGCCAGGGTAACGCTTGCCCTGGACAATCTGGAATTGGTTTGTGAGGATTGCCACAACAAAGAGCATAAGGCGAAGCACGCCGCACGTTACCGATTTGACGGAAACGGGAACCTGCTGCCGCCGCCAGGAGAAAAGGAGAGGGTACGCCCCCCGGTGGGCAGAATTTTGGAGGGGCCGGAAGAACCGAGGGAGATACCTCAAAAAAACTCCGCAGGGTCGCACGCATATGAGGGGGGATGAACATGGAGGAAAAGAAAAAATCTTCTTTAAGTAAGTCGAAGAAAACCGACACGCCAAAAAAGGCGGAAAAACTGGATGAAAATAAAGAGAAATCCGACACGAAACCTAAGAGAAGAGTAAACAAAATCACACCGGCCCGGATAAAAAAAGAGATAGATTTTTTAAAGCCAATGTTTGACGGGATAGATGATGAGGACAAGAAAAACCTGGTAAATTCGCTGATAGAGGAAGCGGCATTTCTGAAAGTGGCGTGCTTCCAGGCCAAGGAAGAACTGAAAAAAGAGGGGCTTACAACGGAAACCGTGAACGCTTCCCAGAAGTTTGTAAAGGCCCACCCGTCTGCCACAATTTATGAAAAGTATTCACGCCAGTATACGGCCATAATCCACACGCTTATTGAATATCTGCCGCCAAAGGAGAAAAAGAACATAAGCAGATTGGCGGCGTTGAGGAATGGAAAATAATTATATCTTTCAGTATTGGGATGCAATACAAAACGGCACCGTAACCGTAGGCGAGTGGATAAGGACCATTTACAAAATCCTTGTGGATGGCCTTAAAAGTGGCAAGTGGGATTTTGACGGAGAAAAGGCAGACAAGGCCATAACTTTTATAGAAAACTTTTGCCACCATTCCGAGGGCCGTAACGATTTACTGAAATTAGAATTGTGGCAGAAAGCCATTGTAAGTGCCATATTCGGCATCATGGATAAAAAGACCGGGTATAGGCAGTTTAGGGAGGTTTTCGTTGTTGTTGCCCGTAAGAACGGGAAAACATTATTCGCCGCCGCTATAGCGGCATACATGGCGTATATAGATGGGGAGTATGGGGCAAAGGTTTATTTCCTTGCCCCTAAATTGGACCAGGCGGACCTTGTGTATGATGCGTTTTACCAGATTGTCCAGGCGGATGACGAACTGGAAAGCATCACGAAGAAACGCCGGAGTGACATTTACATCAAGGAATTTAACACAAGCATCAAAAAGATTGCCTTTAATTCCAAAAAATCAGACGGTTTCAATCCGCAGATGGTTGTCAATGATGAAATGGAAGCCTGGCCGGGGGACCAGGGATTGAAGCAGTACGAAGTAATGACTTCCGCCCTGGGGGCAAGGAAGCAGCCGCTTATATTGTCCATATCAACGGCAGGGTACATAAATGACGGGGTATATGACGAACTGATGCGGCGTGCAACGTCATTCCTAAAGGGCAATTCCAAGGAAAGCCGGATTCTGCCTTTCCTCTACATGATTGACAATATAGAGAAATGGGACAGCCTGGAAGAACTGAAAAAGAGCAATCCCAACCTGGGCGTTTCCGTGACAGAGGAATTTTACATTGAGCAGATAGAAATTGCAAGGGCATCCCTTTCAAAGAAAGTGGAGTTCCTGACAAAATACTGTAATATCAAGCAAAATTCCAGTGTGGCATGGCTTGACTATTGGGACGTGATGAAAGCCGTAAACGAGGACATACACCTTACTTTGGAGCAGTTCCGGGGTTGTTATTGCGTGGGTGGCATAGACCTTTCACGCACAACGGACCTTACGGCGGCATCAATCGTTATCTGGAAGAACGGGAAATGGAACGTCATAACAAAATTCTATATGCCCAAGAAACGGTATGAAGTGGCCGTGAATGAAGATAACGTGCCCTACAATCTGCACCGGGAACGGGGGTTCCTGGAAATATCCGGGGAAAACCAGGTGGATTACAAGGACGTTTACAAATGGTTCATAGAACTGGTAAAGGTTTATAAAATCCGTCCTCTGAAAATAGGCTATGACCGATATATGGCAGGGTATTTGATAGACGAACTTAAAATGGCCGGGTTCCAGACGGATGACGTTTACCAGGGCACCAACCTAACGCCTATCCTACACCAATTCGAGGGGGATTTAAAGGACGGAAAGTATAACCTGGGGGACAATACCCTTTTGGCATCCCACCTTTTGAACGTGGCCGTGGAAATCAATATGAATGACAGCCGCATGAAGCCCGTAAAGATTGAAAAGCGGTTAAGGATAGACGGGGCGGTTTCTGTATTTGATGCAATGACAATGGTTTCAAAATACCATAGCGAGATTGGAAAGAAGCTGCTGAACGAAGCGGCATAAGGCGGCGTCCGGCAGCAGGATTTTAAAGTGGGTCAGAATTTCAACACGAATATATTTACAATGGGTCCATGGGCGTGTTCCATGGGCCTATTTTTGAGGAAAGGGGGTAATAGTACGGGAATCATTGCAAACGTGTTTGGAGCCTTTAGGGCGAAGTACAGACCGCTTTTATTGAGCCGTGGGGAATATGTGCCAACGGGGACGTTACGGGATAATGACATTGTGGGAGCCATAGCGGATGCCATAGCAAAGAACGTGGGCAAGCTACAGCCCCAGGTAATCCGAAAGGATGAAAAAGGGCTGACGGTGAAAAATGACTATCTGGCAAGGATTTTGACCTTGCGGCCATGCCCGGAAATGTCAACCTATGATTTCCTTTACCGCATAGCATCCGATTTGGTTTATACTTCCAATTCCTTTTCCGTGATTTTTTACAATGAGGATTTTACAAGGGTAACGAGCATACAACCGATTACAACGAAAAGTTACCGCATTTTTGAGGATGACCGCCACAACGTCCTATTCCGTTTCCGTTGGGATTATGACGGGGAAACGTACACAGTGCCTTACCAGAACGTCATCCACATAAAGGCAAGGTACAACAAAAAGCGGTTCCTGGGAACGTCCCCGGATATTGAGTTAAAACGGAGCCTGGACCTTGTGGAAACATCCGGGGAAATGATTAAGAACATTGTAAACCATTCCAATAGCCTTTCCGGGTATCTGAAATATAGCAACCTTGCAGATGATAAGGAACTAAAGGAAAAGGCCAAGGAGTTCCAGGAATCATATATGAACGCTTCCAACGCCGGGGGAGTTGCGGCACTGGATAGCACATATGAGTTCCACGAAATCAGCACAAAGACCACGCCGTTGCCTACGGCACAGATTACTTTCTTACGTGACAACGTATACCGCTATTACGGCGTGAATGAAAAGGTGCTGACTTCCACCCTTTCAGACCAGGAATGGATTTCATTTTATGAAAATGTGATTGAGCCAATAGCAATCCAGTTGGGTTATGAGTTCACATTTAAACTTCTTACGCCACGGGAAATAGGGTATGGAAACAAGATAGAGTTTACCGCCAACCTTTTGCAGTATGCGACATTGCAGACCAGGGACACAATAGGCGGAAACATGTTTGACCGTGGAGCCATGACAATAAACGAATACCGGGCACTTATGTATTATCCTCCAACGGAGGACGGGGACGTGCGTATGGTTTCGCTGAACTATGTAAAAGCCGGGGACCAGAGCCTTTACCAAGTGGGAAAGGACGGGCAGCAGGGCGGAAATGGGGAACCGCCGCCAGGGCAGCAGGACAGACAACGCCGGGCAATGGAAGCGGCGGCCAATGCTTATTTTACGGCCATGAAAGGGGGTTAGGAGGATGCCGAGGACAAAGAAAAGATTTACGGCGTGCCGGGATGGGGCAAACGCAACCGTGGAACGATTTTATGAGTTTAAAAACTGGGCGGAAACCACCGTGGACCTATATTTCTATGGGGACATTGTTTCAGACTGGTGTGGAGCCTGGCAGGAAGAGGACCAGTACCCGGATGCAATCAAGAATTTCCTTGCGGAAGCCGGGGGAAAGGATTTGAACATATACATCAATTCCGGCGGCGGTTCCGTATTCGCCGGGATTGCCATTTACAATATGCTGAAAAGATACCAGGGAAAGAAAACCGTCCATGTGGATGCCTTGGCCGGGTCCATTGCTTCCGTCATTGCCTTTGCGGACAGCGATATGCCAACCATACCGTCAAACGCTTATCTGATGATTCACAAGCCATGGGCAGGGTGCGAGGGGAACGCCACGGAACTTAGAAAGATGGCGGAAAAACTGGATGCCGTGGAAAGCGGCATTATGAACATTTATGCAGAACATCTGGCGGAGGGTGTGGACATAGAAACGGTGAAAGGGATGGTGGAAGCAGAAACATGGCTGAACGGAACCCAGGCGGCGGAGTATTTCCGGGTAAAGGTGGGGGAGGAAAACACCATTGCCGCAGCGGTGCAGGATTACACGAAACTGTATTGCCATAATACGCCAGGGGAGATTTTAAAGCCGGAGAGTGCAGCAGGGCAGCAGGACACCGGGGAGCAGGACAGACGGAAAGAGATTGTTTCACTTGCCATGGAGTACATGACCAGGTGAGGGAGTAAGAAAGGAGAACATAGCAATGACAAGAGAAGAGTTGATGAAACTTTCCAAAAAGGAACTTAAAAACCGGGCGGCGGACCTGGGGAAGAAAGCCCAGGCGTTTTCCGGCCAGGGATTGACGGATGCCATGGACGAAATGCGTCTGATTGGTGAAATCCTGGATGAAATCAAGACAAGGGAAGAATTGATGGCAGCAGCCGCCGCAGCAGGGACAGCGGAGCCGGAAGAGGGGGCAGAGGAACCGGGAGCCGGAGAGGGGAGCCAGGAGCCGAAGAACCAGGCCAGGGCAAAGAGCGGCAGGGCCTTAAAGGACGGGAAGAAAGTCACTTTTAAGGCAAAGGCGTTGGCAAGTCCCAGGAACGCACTTTCCACCGCCAACGGGATTGTGATGCCGCAGCATGACAGCCCGGACATTTCCCCCACGTTCAACAATGTTTCTTCCCTCATTGACCGGGTGCATACCGTTCCGCTTCCGGGCGGCGAAAGCTACAGACGGCCCTATGTGGTTTCCTATGGGGACGGGGCAGGAAGCACCGCAGAGGGAGCGGACTACAACGCTTCCGAGCCGGTATTTAACTATGCGGAGATTGTACGGGAGAAAATCACGGCCTATGCCGAAGAGCCGGAAGAAATGATTAAATTGCCGGATGCGGATTATGATGCCGTGGTGGAGGACAGCGTGACCCGTGCAATCAAGCGTTACGCTTCCAGACAGATTTTAGTGGGGCCGGGCGGAACTGGAAAGTTCCGTGGAATCTTTTTCAATCCCACAGAGGAAAAGGAACAAGTCATTGACCCGTCCACGGACATCACCACGATTACGGCCATTGATGACGGGACCCTGGATGAAATCATCTATTCCTATGGCGGTGATGAAGATGTGGAGGACGTTGCCGTGCTTATCCTCAATAAAAAGGACCTTAAAAAGTTCGCAAAGTTGCGTGACAAGCAGGGCCGCAAGGTGTACACAATCAAGAACCATGGAAACACGGGAACCATTGATGAAGTGCCTTTTATCATAAATTCCGCTTGCGGAGAGGTTGGCGGAACCGCCGGGGCATATGCCATGGCATACGGCCCGTTAAGTAATTATGAAGTGGCAATTTT
>Ga0137307_102321_pt1 | contig 13506 bp, 10 predicted proteins | sample NAcewD2O_March_2_FD_97180 | JGI IMG/M metagenome (GOLD analysis project Ga0137307, IMG submission 97180) | Mouse cecal microbial communities from Vienna, Austria - N-Acetylglucosamine amended D2O_March | ecosystem: Host-associated > Mammals > Digestive system > Large intestine > Cecum | place...
TTATAGATCGGCTGTAATGAGGAGGAGCACGGATGGAATACATTCCTGCCAAAACAATCGTAACAAAGACGAAAGCCCCGTCCCAGTGGTTTGGGATTGACTATAATATGAACATTTACAAAGGCTGCTGTCACGGCTGTATCTACTGCGACAGCCGATCCGACTGTTATCAGATCGACGATTTTGACCGTGTGCGGGCCAAGGAAAACGCGCTGCAGATCATCCGGGACGACCTCCGACGTAAGACGAAAAGCGGTGTAGTCGGCACAGGCGCCATGAGCGACCCTTATAATCCCTTCGAAAAAAAGCTGGAACTGACACGCCATGCCCTGGAGCTGTGCGATGCCTTCGAATTTGGCGCGGCGGTCGCAACGAAGAGCGCGCTGATGGAGCGGGATATCGACATATTGCAGAGCATAGCGGAGCATTCCCCGGTACTCTTAAAAGTGACGGTGACAACAGTGGACGATGATCTGGCCGGGAAGATTGAACCTCATGTTTCCCGGCCGGATGCAAGGTTTCGAATGATTGAGAAGCTGAGCAAAAATGGGCTTTATACCGGTATCCTGCTGATGCCGGTGCTGCCCTTTTTGGAGGACAGTACAAAGAACATCGGGGAGATTATCCGCCGTGCAGAAGCCTCCGGAGCCAGGTTTATCTATCCGGATTTCGGCATGACCCTGCGGGGAAACCAGCGGGATTGGTATTTTGCAAAGCTGGAGGAATTGTTTCCGGGGAAAGGTCTGGCAGACAAGTACTGGAAACGGTACGGCAATTATTATGAATGCCGAAGCCCCCAGGCAAAACGGTTGTGGGAGTATTTTGCGGGGGAGTGTGAGAAGCGGGGGATTGCGTACCGGATGGAGGATATTATCAGCCAGTATAAGAGGGCTTACAGGGTGGAGCAGTTGAGGCTGATTTTTTAGAATTTACTGTGAATAGTAGTTACTGGTTACGCCCCGACCAATCACTACGCTGATTGGTCGGGAGGATGCACATAAAAGCTGGTATCCAGGCTTAAAATACGGCCAATTCCGTGATGGAGCGTCTTTGGGTATACATGCAGAGAGGTGAATTATGTTGCCGCAGGAATGTGATACTAAATGATTTTATATATATATGAATGAATCGTGGAAATGTTTTTCTTGATATTGTTGTCTAATTGCTATATGATATAAATAAGCTTAGATGTAATAGGAACTGCAGCGAGAACTATAAAAAATTGATTCCATACACACAGACGATCTGACGTATAGAAAGTTTTGGTAAAGGAAGTAGGACAAGGATGAATATGACGGAAGTTGCCAGATTTATCTTGGGTTTGAGGGCTGCCGGATGGTCAGAAAAAGAAATTAATGATTTTATGCTTTATATCGAATCAGGTGAAGAACAATACAAACCAAAACCAAGAGAAAAGAAAGCGGATTAAAAGACTGGGAAGAGCGTACTTAAAAACGTTCTTCCCTCTTTTTCGCCCATCCTGCCGGCCGAACATCGAGAAGCGCAGTACAAGCTGCCGCATGAATCATAACAATAACTAAATATTTCCTAAATGTTTTCTTAACCGCCACATCGCTGTTTACACCACATTTCCAACATGCTACAATACCTTTATCAATTTCCGGTCTATGATTGGAATTTTGCAGTATGGAGGATGAATGTATATGAACCGAATTTTATGGAAGCATGCGACAATGAAAAAATGGCTGCAGTATTTCCTTGTATTTTTATTGGCATTTACTTTGTCAGGCTGCGGCGCTTCGCCGGAATCTGCCGAAAAAACCGGCAATACTGCGTCGTCAGGTAAAACTTTAGATGCAGCCCGGTCCGAAGATGAAGAAAATCCGAAGATAGATGAATCTTCCCAGGAATCCGATGATATTCCGCATCAGACTACATCAGACGAAGACTCCGAACTGCAGGAAGACGGCGTTTACACATCCAGGGATGAGGTGGCGCAATACATCTTTACGTACGGCCATCTCCCGTCCAACTTTATCACCAAAAAAGAGGCCAAAGCCCTGGGATGGGAAGGCGGGGGCCTGGAACCTTATGCGCCGGGCAAATGCATCGGCGGAAGCCGTTTCGGCAATTACGAAGGACTGCTGCCGGAGAAGGAAGGACGTGTTTATACGGAGTGCGACATCGACACGCTGGGGGCTGACAGGCGCGGCGCCAAGCGGATCGTTTTTTCCAACGACGGACTGATTTATTATACGGAAGACCACTATGAATCTTTTGAACTTTTGTATGGAGAGGAATAAATATGCGTATATGTATATTAGACGGGGAAACCATCCTGGATAAAGACATGCTGCACGACACACTGGCCGCGGCTCTGGATTTTCCCGACTGGTACGGCAGGAACCTGGACGCTCTGTATGACTGCCTGACCGATCTGGCGGAGGAGACGGAGATCCGGTTTCGGAACGAACAGGCATTGGCGGAGCATCTGGGAAATTATGCCGGGGCCATTAAAAAAGTCATCTGCACCGCCGTGGAAGAGAATCAGAACATACAATGTATTCTGAATTATGCATGAATTGATATAAATATAACAAAGCACTGAAACCCGAAGGAGGATCTATGGACTTAAATAAAGAAAACATGCGGAAAATAAGGGAACTGATCGTCTTTACGATTGTCATTCTGATCGGGCTGTGGAAATACACCCTGATCGCGGATTTCCTGGGATTCATCTTAAATATCATCTTTCCGTTTTTGCTGGGCGGCGCGATCGCCTTTATCCTGAACGTGCCCATGAGCTTTCTGGAAAGCAAAATATTCGGAAATGACGGCAAAGATGGCAGGCCCAGTCTCAAATATGCCAGGCCCTGCAGCCTGACGCTGACGATCCTGTGTGTGATCGGTGTGATCGTTCTGGTGATGTTTGTGGTGATCCCGCAGCTCGGTTCCACCTTTATGGGCCTGGGCAAGACGATCCAGGATTTTACCCCGGTGGCCATGGCGTGGGTTGAGGATATATTCCACAACAACCAGGAGATCATGGCGCTGCTGGAGGATTTGAACATGGACTGGGACAAGATCCTGGACGGGGTTGCGGCCTTCTTTAAAAACGGCGCGGGAAGCGTGCTGGATACGACTATGTCTGCGGCAAAAAGCATCATCAGCAGTGTGACTACATTTTTCATCGCATTCGTATTTTCATGCTACATCCTGCTGCAGAAGGAAAAGCTGCGCGTCCAGGTGCAGAAAATCTTTTATGCGTATCTTCCAGGGAAGATCGTGGAGAAGATACTGGATATCTGCTCCCTGACCTACCGGACCTTTTCCAGCTTCCTGGCCGGACAGTGCGTGGAGGCGCTGATCCTTGGGATGATGTTCCTGGTGGCAATGTGGATACTGCGGCTGCCCTACGCCCTGCTGGTGGGAGTTCTGATTGCGTTTACGGCGCTGATCCCGATCTTCGGGGCATTTATCGGATGCGTCGTGGGGGCATTTCTGATCCTGATGGTGGATCCGGTGAAAGCATTAACCTTTGTGGCCATGTTCCTGGTGTTGCAGCAGGTGGAAGGCAACCTGATCTACCCCAAGGTGGTAGGCAATTCCGTGGGGCTTCCCTCTATATGGGTGCTGGCCGCGGTCAGCATCGGCGGCAGCCTGATGGGCGTTGTGGGAATGCTCGTATTCATCCCGCTGGTGTCTGTGGTGTATATCCTGTTCCGTGGGGACGTGTATAAAAGACTGGAGAAAAAAGGGATTGCTCTGGAAAATATGTCAGGCGAAGATCAATAAAAACCGCTTATTACAAAAGAATTGTCGGGAAACGAGATGCTCCCTTTCAGGCAAGTGAAATAAAAAGACCTGTGGCCTGGAAGGGAGCGTTTCAGAAAGAACGCTTTTCGGCAGCGGCCTTCCTGAAAAAGGCCGTTTTCATGGAAGACTGGGCGCAGGCAGCGCATGGGCCCGTATGATCGCCCGGATAGCATTGTAGAGATCCGGCTTCAATTCCTCGAAACTGACCGGTTCATTTTCCAATATGGTGCTGTAGCAGGCGGAACTTGCCAGCTCCGCGATCAGAAAGAGCATGGTCTCCGGGGCGCGCAGCCGGAGGGCGGGATCCGCCTGGATCAATTGCTGGAAATAGTCCATGCTGCTCAGCTCTGCATTCAGCTCCGCATCGTCTTCGCTTTTTGTCATAGCCTGCTTAAAGACGCCCCAGCTCAGATTTTTCGAGATGAACCGGAGGATGGGCTTATTCTTTTCCAGCTTGCCGATCACATAATCCACGATAAAGATCATCTTGTCCTCAAAGGACGGGATGTCGGCTTTCTGAAGCTCCTCGTGGGCCGCCAGGAACAGTTTCCTGGCGGTTTCCGCGATGAGCCTGTCCCGGATCTCATACTTATCCTTAAAGTAAAGGTAGAACGTGCCCTTTGCCACGCCGGCCTTCTGGACGATATCGTGGATGGACGTTTTCACAATTCCCTGTGATAAAAATAAATCATACGCACTGGAAAAAAGCGCGTCCAGCTTTAGTTGTTTGTTTTCTTCGACTTTTCCCATAGTGTGTTCCTCCTGATCACAGACAATGTGCGCTGCAGCGGCTGCGGGCATCCGGCCCCCTGCCGTTTGGTCTGTATAGAATCCATTTTGATGATGCACATCATTATAAACAAAAAATGACCAAAAGTCAATAATTTTATCGCTAAAATTCGACTTCCGGTCATTTACTGGCTACAGTTCACGGCAGGTTAGGCCGAGAACTGTAACATTTGATGTTTGGATTTCTGTCAGGAAAGGAGGATCTCCCTGCCGTTTACATACTTTCCGGCCAGCCGTCCGCCTTCCTCTGCCAGATAAATATACCGTTCCAGACGTTCCTTTGTATTCAGTTCTTTTGCCGTGCGGATGCCTGAATCGTCAAGCACCAGTGCGTCCAGTTCATAGCCGTCTTCAAAGCTTCCCACTTTCCCGAAGAACGATCCGCCCCCTCTGGTGGCCAGGTAGAAGGCTTCCTCCATGGTCAGGGGCTTTTTCTCCTGGTCGATGAGCCGCCAGTAAAGTTTGGAAACGCCCACCGCGTCGGCTATGCAGCGGAACATGGACATATTTGTCCCGCCGGCGATATCGGTTCCAAGTCCGACAGGGATTCCCGCATCCAGATATCTGCGGATGGGGGCGATCCCGGAAGAAAGGTTGGTGTTGGACTGGGGGCAATGGGCCACGTACACGCCGTTGTTCTTCATCAGTTCCACTTCCAGATCCGAAGAATGTACACAATGTGCCATGACCGTTTTCGCCTCTTTGCCGAACAGGCCGTAATGCTCATAGACATTTCCATAGCAGGCAGACCAGGGGAACAACTCCTGCACCCATTGGATCTCCGACAGATTTTCCGACAGATGGGACTGCACCGGAAGACCATATTCCTTCTGCAGCTTACCCAGCCCTTCCAACAGGGGTCCGCTGCATGTAGGCGCAAACCGGGGGGTAAGGATGGGACGGGCATTGGGATATTTTCCGGAGGTCTCACGAAGCCATGCGGCGGTGCTTTCCAGGGATTCCCGGGCATCCGTTTCCCGCAGGTCGTCGGTACAGTTCTGATCCATATTGACCTTGCCCACATAAGTGGACAGGCCGGAAGCATCCAGCTCCTTCATCAAAAATTCCGTGGCCGGAAGATGGATGGTGCCGAAAATCACAGCTCTTGTGGACCCGCTTTTTTTCAGATCTTCGACAAAAATCCGATAAGCTTTTTCGGCATATTCCAGATCCGAGTACCGGCTCTCCTCCGGAAAGGTATGGGTATTCAGCCATTCCAGCAGTTCCAGATCCATCCCGATGCCCCGGAAAGGGTATTGGGGGGCGTGGATATGCAGGTCGGTCATGCCGGGGATGATGAGCCGGTCTCCATAGTCCTTCACCGGCAGATTCCGATATTCGTCCGGGATCACCGGATAAACGCCCCGGGAAATTCCTTCGCAGCAGACCAGATAGCCCTGCTCAGTCACCGACAGGCGGTTCTTCGTCTCTGAATAACAGATATTTCCTTTTAAAATAAATGAATGTTCGCGCATATGCATCTCCTCCTTCTGCTTTTGCTGCAGGCTGCCATTTTGAATTGCCTGGGGCAACGGGCGGCCTGCGCCTGCCAATATCGCATATAAACCGATAAAAAAAGAATTAACTACAACAAACGAATGTCTATGTAGTCAACTCTTACGGCAGTCGGTAGAAACTCTGGGCCAATCCCCAGGATATACATATCAGCGATCACTGTATTTAATTCTATCTCCGCAGATGTACCGAACACCTGCATTCCATTTTATTATATACTTTTTGAAAAGGATTATCCATACATGTTTTTCACGAAAAATTCAGATTATTTTTGTGTATATGTTATAAAATATGTGTCTGGATATTTCTGGTCTGTAAGTTCCCCTGACAGATTTTTTTAAAAGCGGTACAAAAATAAAAATGACTAAAAGTCAACAATTTTTAAAAATAATATTGACTTTTGGTCATTTCTGTTATATAGTACTTTTGCAATAGAAAATGACCAAAGGTCATTCTGGAAAAGGAGGCATTTAACATGGTGAAAGCAGGTAAAAAGATTGTGAAGTACAGGATCGTGATTCTGATACTTGGCCTTCTGCTGTTGATCCCTTCTGCGTTGGGATACTTTAAAACCAGGGTCAATTACGACATCCTGTATTATCTGCCGGACAACATCGACACGATGATCGGGCAGGACATTTTGATGGACGACTTTGGAAAAGGCGCCTTTGCGATGGAGGTCGTGGAGGGCATGACCACGAAGGAAAGCGCGGACCTGAAAGCACGGATTGAAGAGGTGGAAGGCGTAGCGGATGTGATCTGGTACGATTCCCTGATGGATACGTCGGTTCCCATGTCCGTTCTGCCGAATAAGTTTCGGGAAATATTTAATACGGACAACGCCACTCTGATGGCAATCTTTTTTGAAGATTCTACATCGGCCGACAGCACCATGGATGCCATTCATGAGATCCGCAGTGTAACGAACAAGCAGTGCTATCTCAGCAGCATGTCTGCTGTGGTGACGGATATCAAGGATCTGTCGGAGAAGGAGACACCGATCTATGTATTGATCGCCGTGATCCTGACCTGCATCGTGCTTTCGGTATTTATGGACTGCTGGGTGCTTCCCATCTTCTTCATGCTGAGCATCGGAATGGCCATTGTTTACAATATGGGCACCAATTATTTTTTAGGGGAGATTTCTTATATTACAAAAGCGCTCAGCGCTGTGCTGCAGCTGGGGGTAACCATGGACTATTCCATTTTCCTCTGGCACAGCTATCAGGAGAACCAGCAGCACTATGACGGAGACAAGGAAAGGGCTATGGCGCACGCAATTGCGAATACATTTTCTTCGGTGGTCGGAAGCTCCGTCACCACAGTGGCAGGATTTATCGCATTGTGCTTCATGAGCTTTACGCTGGGCCGGGATCTGGGAATCGTCATGGCAAAGGGCGTGATCTGCGGGGTGATTAGCTGCGTAACCATTCTGCCCTCCCTGCTTCTGGTGTTTGACAAAGTGATTCAAAAGACCACCCATAAGTCTATGATCCCGAAGATGGATAAAACGGCGGCGCTGATCACCAGGCATTATAAAGCGTTTGTGCTGGCGTTCCTGATCCTGCTGGCGCCTGCGCTTTTGGGTTACAGGAAGGCGGAAGTCTACTACAACCTGGACGCCACCCTTCCGAAATACCTGCAGAGTATTCAGGCCAATGAAAAGCTGGCGGATGAATTTGACATGAATGCCACGCACATGGTTCTGGCAGACGCAAAGCTTCCCTCGAAAGACGCCAAAGCCATGCTGAATGAAATGTCGGATGTGGCGGGCGTCAAGTTTGCTCTGGGCTTGGACAGCATTCTGGGATCCGCGGTTCCAAGGGATTTCATCCCGGCGGAGGTGACGGAGAAACTCAAACAGGGCGACTGGCAGTTGATTCTGGTCCAGTCAGAATATAAGGTGGCCACCGATGAGGTCAATGAGCAGTGTGAAATCCTGAATTCCATCATCAAAAAATATGACAGCTCCGGGATGCTGATCGGGGAAGCGCCCTGCACCAAGGATCTGATCACCATCACGGATAAAGACTTTAAGGTAGTAAGCGCGGTATCCATAGTTGCGATTTTCCTGATCATCACTGTGGTATTCCAGTCCGTTTCCCTGCCGGTGATCCTGGTGGCCGTGATTGAATTTGCCATCTTCATCAACCTGGGAATCCCCTATTATACGGGGACGAAGATGCCGTTTATCGCATCCATCGTCATCGGGACGATCCAGCTTGGAGCTACCGTGGACTATGCGATCCTGATGACGACCCGGTACAAAAAGGAACGGGGAAACGGCAGGGAAAGACAGGAAGCGATCCGGATTGCGCTGTCATCCTCAATCAATTCCGTCATTGTATCGGCGCTGGGATTTTTCGCCGCAACCTTCGGGGTGGGACTGTATTCGGATATCGATATGATCTCTGCGTTGTGTACCCTGATGGCACGGGGAGCGATCGTGAGTATGTTCGTAGTCATCTTCGTCCTGCCATCCATGCTGATGGTATTTGACAAGGTGATCTGCGTGACGACGAGGGAAATGCATCAGAAAAAGGAGAAGCTGAAAACAGCGGCTACTTCATAAGTGGAAGTCAGAGCATGGAATAAAAAATGGATACGTAAACAAAAAATGAATTTATAAACAAAAATTGGATTTATAATAGAAAAATTGAATTTATAAATGAAAATCCGATTTATAAATGAAAAGCGGGTTTATAGACGAAAATCAGAGTTATAAATGGATTGAACAGGAGGTTGTGCTTTATGAAAAACAGAGAAGTAAGGGTATTTATAGCAAGTATGATGTTGGTAAGCCTGGTAGCGGGAAGCCTGGATGGGGCTTGGCTTCACGCACCGGAAAAAGGGAATGTGACAGTTACAGAAATAGGATTTGCAGGCGCGGAAAATAAAGAAACGGCAAAAACCAATTCGGAGACGAAAGCGTCGGAGAAAAAAACGGCGGAAAAGAAGGCTTCGAAAGAGACGTCATCCGAGACAGGCGAATCCGCCACCAAAACTTCCGCAAAGCCCACAAAGGAAGAAACCGTATATGCAAAAATTGACGGGAGCGGCTCCGTAAAATCTGTGACCGTGTCCGACCAGCTCAGAAACATTTCCGACCAGTCAAAGCTGGAAGATATCTCGGATCTCCAGGATATTGTAAATGTCAAGGGCGACGAGGCATTTTCCGCAATGGGCAAACGAGTCGTATGGGATACATCGGACACGGATATCTGCTACCAGGGCACCACGTCAAAAGAACTGCCGGTAGGGGTTCGGATTTCCTATAAGCTGGACGGAAAGGAGATTTCCGCCGCAGACTTGAAAGGAAAGAGCGGTCATGTGGTGATCCGCTACACATATGAAAATAAGAGCGGAGGCAGCGGCAAGGCTTCGACCCCGTTTATGATGGCAACGGGACTGATCCTGGATGGGGAGAACTTTAAAAATGTGACCGTGGAGAACGGCAGGCTGATCTCTGACGGGGAACGGAATATGGTGATCGGTTACGGCTTCCCGTCCATGAAACACCTTCTTGGAATCGAGGAGAAGGATCTGGATATTCCGGATTATTTTGAGATGGAAGCGGATGTGACAGAGTATGAACCGGTGGAGGGGATGACCATCGCGACCAACAGCATTTTCAATGACCTGGATACAAACGGGTTTGACAGCCTGGATGAATTGAATGATTCCATGGGCGAACTGCAGGACGCTTCCAGCCAGCTTGTCAGCGGAAGCGGGGAACTGAAAAACGGGATCGACACGCTGCTGGCATCCTCCGGCACGCTGACAGACGGAATCAACCAGCTTGTAAACGGAGGCGGGGAGCTGCAGTCCGGAACCAGCGAACTGGCGGATGGAAGCAGCGAACTGCTGGACGGAAGCCATAAGCTGGCAGACGGAAGCCAGGAGCTTGCGGATGGAAACGCAAAGCTGGCAGATGGCACCGGACAGCTCTATGATGGGACCAGGACATTGGCAGACGGGGCCGGGGAGCTGAATCTGGGGTTGAAGACAGCGGCGGAGAAGACACAGGGGGTACTGCTTCCCGGGGTGAACGCGTTGGATGACGGGATCGGAAGCCTGCAGAGTCAGCTTGGGGAGGCACTGCCGGCTCTTAGCGGAGCGATTGCGCAGCTAAGTACAGGAGTGAATAGTCAGGGCGGCCTTCGGGACGGGGCTGCAAGTCTGAAGGCAGGCACAGACTCATTAAAAGCAGGGGCGGATCAATTAGCGGCTGGTATTGGACAATTGCAGGAAAAGCTGGGAGCGATCAGCCAGTTGGAACAGGGACTGACGCAATTAAACGAGGCGGCAGACAGCCTTGCGTCAGGAACTACGACCAGTGCAGATACGGCGTCCGCGCAGACAGCAGAGAATATAGCAGCAAACGCAAGCGCGTTGGAAGCACAGTTGGCAGCGATTGAAAGCAGTGCGAATACACCTGTAGTTATTTCTGAATCGGGCGGTGGAAATGCAGCTGCAGAATCTGATCTGAATGCGATCGCCTCTGTGCTCAGCGGAATCGTTTCAGAAGATGAGTCTGTAAACGGCGCTGTGCAAAGTGCATTGAGCTATGTGGAGAGTGCGCGCGCAAACCTCTATGCGGGGGGAGGCCAAAGCGTGGTACAGAATGATACGTCCGCCGAAACGATTGCATATGCCGAAGCGGCAATGGCAACGGCGCAGGCAATTGCCAATGATGCAAATGCGATCATTGCGGAAAGCAATACCTCATCGTACACAAATACGGCCGCTGCAGATCAGATTACAATTCTCCAGGGAGTAACCGCGCAGATGCTTGGAGAAGTGCAGAAGATAGAGAGCCAGGCTTCCGAAATTGAGCTGCTTGTAGTGGGGGCAAAAGAGCTGCAGTCCGGAATGGGGAAATTACAAACAGGAGCAGACACCTTGAATGCCGGAATCAATCAGGTGGCTGGCGGGCTGGCGGAATTGGATCAGCAAGTAAACCAGAGCGGTATGGTCAGCAAGGTGACAGAGGGAGTGAATCAGCTGAAGAACGGAACAACTGCTCTCCGCAACGGCGTAGACGGCAAAGACGGCCTGGCCAGCGGCCTGGCTCAGTTATCCGCAGGCGCTCAGAAACTGGATGCCGGAAGCGCCGAACTTTCCGAAAAAATGGGCGAAGCCAACGAGGGTGCCAGATCCGCAGCCTCCGGTGCGGCGGAATTAGCTTCCGGAGCCTCCGAGCTGAACTCTGGAGCTTCCGAACTGGCCTCCGGAGCCTCCCGGCTCAACGATGGCGCCTTGACATTAAAAGATGGTCTGAACACCCTGCAGTCTGGCTCCGGTGCCCTGATTGACGGCGTGCAGCAGCTGGATGACGGAGCGGCCGAACTCAACGATGGTATGATCCGGTTCGACAGGGATGGAATCCAGAAGCTGGTAGACGCGTTCGGCGGGGATGTTGAAGACTTGCTGGATAAGATGAACGAGATGCTGGACGCTTCCAGAGCATATAAGAATTTCTCGGGAATCTCCGATGATATGGACGGGGAAGTGAAGTTCGTATTTGTGACAGAGGAATAAGGAGTATATTATAGAGACATGAAATGCGACCGGCACAGGAAATCGTGGCGGAGAGGAAAAGATGGCTGCGGCCGTCTTTTTTTCTTTCCGATAAAGCGGTACACAAAAAATAGGGGTGTTAAAAGCCGTTGATATAAGGTATACTACATATCATAAGGCTGCAGAGGGAGCGATGGATCATGAATGAATTTTATAAAAGAATCGAAGACTTAAAACAGGCGCTTGCCAGGCAAAAGCTGGTCATATTCGTCGGAGCCGGAGTATCCAGAAATTCCGGACTGCCGACCTGGGGGCAGATGGTGCAGACATTTGCGGAGCGGATCGGCTATCCATCCATAGAGCGGCTTGCGATGGAGGAATACATACGGATTCCGCAATACTATTACTGTATGGATGAAAGTGAAGGCCATAAGAACTATTACCAGCTCCTTCGAGATCTGATCGCTGTCGACGCGAAGTCCAATATCCTGGACGAATTGATCGTATCCCTGAATCCCAGGCATCTCGTGACCACCAACTATGACAAACTGCTGGATCAGATCGCGGACAATTATGAGGTGATCCGCGAGGACCGGGAGCTGCTCAAGGGTACAGCGAATCAATACCTGATTAAGATGCACGGAGACATTGACCAGGTAGAAAAGCTGGTCTTTAAAGAGGAAGACTACCTCTATTACTCCGAGACTCACCGCCTGATGGAAGTGTTTTTAAAATCCCTGCTCATCGACCATGTATTTCTGTTCGTGGGGTATTCGCTGAACGACTACAATCTAAAAACCTTTGTAAGCTGGATTGAGTATATTGCCCAGGAAATGCGGTTCAAGGACGGAATGCACAAGAATTATTTCGTATCCAGCAGTGTGCATGCGGAAAAAGATTATTTGCAGAAATATTATGAAGCCAAAGGGTTGGAAGTGATCAATCTATATAACCTCCCGAAGGAGGTCAAGGATCAGACCTGGCGGGTGCCGCTGGAGGAGGATCTGGGGAGAAGGACTTATGTGGTGCTGGAATTACTGAAATAGCAGGCGCGTTACTGCGTAACATCAGGAAACGAATATCAGGAACAGAAAAAGCCGTCACTACCGAGGAATAGTGACGACTCTATCGATAGGCTATACTCTTGTTTCACTCTTCCCGGCAGTACGCTATTCTGCAGCTTTTCTTATAACATGCAATCCCATACTTATGGATTGTCTGCATACCATCCTGCCGGAGTATCTCGGCATATCCATCCTCCTCAATCTGCTTCATTGCTTTGGCACAGGACTGCTCATATTGTCCATGCTCAGCGTATTTAACTTCAATTACACAGCCGATTTTTGCCGAAGGGATTTCCAATCGAATATCCGTGTATCCTACCCCGGATTCCGCGTTTGACTTCAGGCTCCAGCTTCCTTCTGCCTGCAAAAGCCCTAATATCATGCCATGATAAAAATTTTCTTTCATTTCCTTTCGCGTGAATGTATCTCGGATACTGATGGAAACAGCCATAAATTCATTAAATAAATTCTGGAGTTCCACAGAATCTCCTGTTTTTAATGCCTCACAAAATTTTTCCCATCTGGTCGTATCGCTTGTGATTTCTGCCTGAAAACAGGAAAGAATCCGTTTTTCATAAATTCCTAATATTTCTCTGTTGGGAATCACCAGCCTGTGAATTCCATTTTCAGGTTTGCCGGCATCCGTCAGGTATCCTGCCGCGAAAAGGACACTCCATAGATAGGTTTCACGTATATTTTTATTTTTACTGCCAAGATCCGTATAGGTCAATTCCGGAATCAGTATCTTTTCCACTGCTTCGCCGGAAATCAGTGCTTCGATTTGGCTTTTCGTTGTTTCTGTCGCTGTCTCAAGAATGTCCTGTACAATCGCGTTGCTGCT
>Ga0137307_102322_pt1 | contig 13503 bp, 7 predicted proteins | sample NAcewD2O_March_2_FD_97180 | JGI IMG/M metagenome (GOLD analysis project Ga0137307, IMG submission 97180) | Mouse cecal microbial communities from Vienna, Austria - N-Acetylglucosamine amended D2O_March | ecosystem: Host-associated > Mammals > Digestive system > Large intestine > Cecum | place...
ACGCCTTCTGAATCCGGTACATATTGAAGAAGCCTGTTGCCTCCATCACTTCGGAGAATGTACGGGTATACGGTGATGCCGATGTGCCGTAAATTCCGGAAGCGCCCAGGTAGTTCGCTACTGTATAGGTGCTCTGGGTATATTTCATATAGTTATTCCACATATAGTCAATGAGATATTTCTCAATGGACTCAACCTCTGATGCAACTGGATTCAGATAATTCTTCATTGTCATAAAGTTAATATTATCGTGGCTCCAGTCATCTCCCCAATGATTTTGTGCGTTTGGATCAACAGTCTCTTGTGATATATACCAGTCCTGATAATTTCCATAGGTAGGACTATCCGGGTTATTGTCCTGAGTTTTATTTACCATGAAGTCAGCATGGGACTCCACTACCTCATCCAGTTTTGCCAATGCATTGAATTCATACTGTGTAAACTTATCTACCCACTCGTCTCCTACCTTCAGCTTATAATTCACACGTACGCTGTTATTTCCGATGCAGCCGAATTTCACATCATAGATATGATGATTTTCTCCGTCAACCGTTTTCTTTTCCACGAATGTTGCCGAATCATTTGCGGCACACTCTCCTGCACGGGAGTTGCTTACCAGTCCGCTTGTCTGCTGCGGAATATGCTTTTCATCAAACGGATCGTTCTCATGCACACACTGGATATCTACACTGTCAACTTTAATCTTTTCATCATCATAATGAAGATCCAGTTTTGTCTGCATATTAAGCGCTGTCTGGAATCCCGGCACCGCGATTGCATCAATCATACCTGCATCATACAGGAGTGAGCGCATATTTGTCTCACGTTCTTCTACTGAATCAGAAGCATTATTCGCGCTGTCTGCACTCTCCTGAGGCGTATTATCACCTGCACGGACTGCTGAGAATTTAAACTGATAGCTCTCACTTTCACCAGGCTTTAGTACCAGACTTGAAGCGTCCGTATAATAGCCGCGTCCTGTTTTCTGAATATCCTTGGAATGAATATAGTACACGCTCAAGCCCGGCTGCCATCCGCCGCTGTCACCTGTCCAATTGGCAAATGTACTTGCGGCACGTTCACCTCTGACGCCATTGTTATTGCCAACCCAGTTATCCACATACTCAATCCTTGCGCCGCTTTCCGGAACAGGAGTGAACAGAATATAGTTTCCTTCTCCACTGCAGCGGATTGCGTAAGCATAACCACTGTCCGCACCTGCGAAGGTATGTGCTGTCACACGCTCATTATAAACGCTTGACTGACTTGTATACTTGTTATTCCATGGCATGGGAAGTCCCACATCACCGAATTCAATAAAATCCTCACTCTTATTTTTGAGAGTGATTGTCCATAAAAGGGAACCGTCTTCCGTATCCATATCGTACTCTGACTTAACGTCAAACCCTTTCATGGTACGTGCCGTCTCTGAACCAGCTTCCTGTCCGATAAAGTCAATTTCTACTTTTTTATCGTTTATCACGTTCTTTTTAATATAAGGATTCTTCTCCAGATTTTCTGTCGCATTTGAATATGTCGTAGATCCTCCTGCTGCCAGAGTCTTATTCGTATCTACCTCAACAAAGCCCTCTCTGCCTTCGGGAAATGTTCCATCCTCACTTGTTCTGTAAGAGAAGATCATCTCACCCATCCACTGATGAGCCGCATTATTCTGGCTGGATGTATTATTAGGTAATACAAAATTCACATCATTACCCTGGCTGTTTTTCCGGTTATTAAGGATATTCATCACAGAAATCTGTCCCAGATCCCCGATTTCAACGCTAAGGCTGTTGTTCGCTATAGCTGACTGTGACCGTTCCGCCGCTTCTGCCGTCTCTGAACCTCCGGGAATCACGCCCATCAGCGAAAACGTCATAACCGCAGACAAACCAAATGCAATTCCCCGCTTTAACGAATGTCTCATTTTCTGCATAGCATATTTCCTTTCTTTCATTCTTGTCATTTATCACTCTGCTCTATTCCTCTATGTTCTGTCTTTTCCGTTCTTTTTTTGTAACAGTTCAGACAAGCTGAACTGTTACTTTCCGGCATCCTCCTTCCTCTTCCTTCATATGCCTCATCCCGATTACTCGCCGAATTCGTTCTTCAATGTTTGCTGTGACTCTTCCAGTGCTTCCTTTACATCCATGCCGTTTTCGTAGATGTTATTCAGCGTCACATTACAGAACTCATTATTGATAGACGGGAATTTCTCACTGGTCAGGGAATCAAGCGCCATAATGCCATTCTGGATCTCAAGCAATGTATCAAACGGATAGGTATTGAAGAATTTTACAAACTGGTTCTCCGGGTTCTGTGTCAGTTCTGTATCGGTCCATACTGCTGTATTTACCGGGTCAAAGCCTAATACATTCCATACTTCCTCATTTGCCCCCTCAGACAGCTTGATGTATGCAAATACTTCTGCTGCAAGGTCTGCGTTCTCGCTGCCTGCTACTACTGCAGTACCAGTACCGCCGCCGCCGATGGACTTCACTTCGTCGCCTTCATTCCATACCGGCGTCGGAGCGATTGCTACTTTTCCGGAAAGGTCTGTCATGTAGCTTGTGAATCTGGATGTCTGCCAGAACGGCATAATCTGTACTGCGTAATCCCCGTTGTTGTAGGACGGATATGCTTCCTCATTATCCGGCTGTCCTCCCGGTACGGTCGCGAATGCGCCTGTATCCTGCATTCCCTTGATGTACTCAAGTACCTCTACCATCTTGTCATTGGTAATATCAATGTTGCCGTCAGCATCAAGATAATCCCCGCCCTTCTGTCTTAACATCAGGTTGATCATCCACTGTGCCGTTGTCTCCACGCATGCAAAAGTCTTTCCGGTCTTCTCATGGTATTTCACTCCTGCTTCCTTGAAGTCATCCCATGTCTTAATCGTTGTGTAATCTACCTCTGCTTCCTTAAGCGCCTCTGTGTTGTAGAATGCAACCATGGCTCCTACATGTGTCGGGAATCCATAATAAGCACCGTCTTTTCCGTAAATCCTAAGGCGGGACTCAATAATATTGCTAAGATACGGCTCAATCTGAGGCGTCAGATCCTTAAGACCGATCTGCCCTGTCATGAATGCCGGGAACTTTCCAAGTTCAATATCTACAACATCCGGTGCACCTTCCCCTGATTCCAGGGCCAGTGACAGCTTGTTGTGCATATCATCATACTGCATGTTGCTAAGTACCAGTTTTACCTTCTTGTCTGGATGTTCCTCATTCCATCTCTCCGCCATATCTGTATAGAACTGCTGATGAAGTTCAATGAATGTCCACACTTCAAGCTCTGTGGCCTCACCTTCCACTTCCATCTCATTCTTTCCGGCTGAGCCGGATCCTGAATCTTTCGAATCGTCCGATCCCCCTCCCTCACTTCCGGCACTGCAGCCAAGCAGCATGGATGCTGTCATGGCAATACACAGAAATGCTGCTACCAGTTTCTTTTTCATGTTGTGTCCTCCTTTTTGGGTTTAATTTATTCTTTCAGGGAAATTCCCTGTAAGATACGTTTTCTTAATCGTTTTATCTGCAAGGCACGCCATTTCTCCCCCGGAGGCTCTTTCCGCACGTCATGTTTGACTTTTACTTCCGGGGAAGAGGTCTGACACTTGTGAATCATCCATTCTGGGTCTATAGCATCGCGGACACAGACCTTTTTGGTAAACAATTTTATATCTCTCACAATTTTAATTATAAATACTTTATAACACTTACTCCGCACAATTGCAAGTAGAACTTAATCGTTTAATTTTATGCAATTTGCACAAACCTAGCAAAAAAACAGGCATTTCGAGCAACCCTTCAAAGCTCAAAATGCCTGTTTTCTTACCTGTTGGGGACGGGGTATTTTTAAAATTACCCCGTCCCCACTTCAATTTGGGACGGGGCAATTTTAAAAATACCCCGTCCCCATCTTCTGCCGTATATATTGTTCAAGCAAATATGTCTTATATGCCAACCCATAGGTTTCCCCCAGTGTCTTCCCTTCCTGTGCAGCCAGCCCCTGTTCTATGCAATACTGCTCCAGCTGTTCATCTGTGTATTTTAGTTCATTTTCCTCCATCACGCGGATCAGCTCCCGCGTCAGATTGCTTAGATAATAGCTCATATATGTACTCATGCTGTACTCTTTATTCCCATATATTACTTCCCCCCGTTCCACGGCATCGGAGCGCCTCTGGTTTTCTTTTTCCATGTCTTTCTTGATGTCCTGAAAGGAGGCGCTGTCTGCCAGGCCTTTTTCTTTTGCCAGAAGCAGCAGGGTGTATTCATATGTGCACTGGTCCTTTGCTGCTTCCTCTAATTTTTCTGAGACTGTCCTGCCGTCTTCTGTTACCTTCTTCCAAAAGGCATCATCTATGTTTTCCTGCTCCTCCTGGAACTGACTGATTATGTTGCTGCGGTTTTCGGCCAGATAATATTCAAACTGTTCTTGTCCTACCTCATAATCTTTGATTTTAAAAATTACTTTCTCTGTTTTATTTTCTTCTCCATTCCGGCATCCTGTCAGGATCGTGCCGGCACTTATGAAAATGCTTATCATATAGATCATAGATATAACTGTAAAATTCCTTCTCTTCCTAACTGCCATAACTTCCTCCATCGTAGCTTCCGCTATCTTAACCTCCGGCATCGCAACATACTATAACCAAAATCCGGGCTCCGTAACGGAGCCCGGATACCATTCTACTTCACAATCTTCACCTTAGATGAAAGTCCCTTCTTTCTCAGCAGATTCTTGTAGGATGCTAATTTTTTAGCCGGAACCTTTACTTTAAGTTTTTTGTAATTACTGCTTCCGGCTTTGGTAAATGCCTTGCTTCCCACGCTCTTTGCTGTCAGAAGCTTTGATTTAATTGTCAGCCCTGTCAGCTTCTTGCAGCCATAAAATGCTTTGCTTCCGATCTTCTTAACCTTTGCAGGAATCACAACTTTTGTCAGCGCCGTGCAGCCCTGGAATGCTCCGGATCCAATCTCTGTTATGCTGCCTGCAATTGCAACCTTCTTCATTTTCTTATTATTTTTGAAAGCATTCTTTGTCACAGAGTTCACCTTGTAAGTGATTCCGCCGATCTTTACCTTTGACGGTATGGTTACAGAAGTTGCTTTTTTATTCGTCGTTCCTGCATATGCCACTGTCTTTCCCTTAGATGTTACCTTGTAGCTTCCCTTTGTCTTCTGATCTGTAAGCTTTGTGCCTGCCGCCGGCTCTTTTGGAACCTGTGTACCTGTATCTCCCGGCTTCTCCCCCGGTTTTTCTTCTGGCTTCTTATCATCAGAAGGCGGGGTGGTCAGCTTATCAATCGCCTTTTGCAGGGCATTGACTGCCTCGGTCACCTGGGCTTCATTCTCTGCTTTTTCGAACTGTGCTTTTGCTGCGGCAATTGCTTCCTGGAGTGCAGCATAATCAGCTTCTGCATGGGTTCCCTTTTCAATATACTTTGCTTCTGCAATCTTCTGGCTTAGTGCAGATTTGTCCAGCCCGCTGTAGTCTCTTTCAAATACCCTGAATTCTGAAAAGCCCGGCCAGTAATCATATCCTGGGAATTTTGTCAGTGTAACACGCACATAGCGGTAAAGGCTTCCTGGTTCGAATGTTCCGCTCTGCACTCTGCTGCCATCTGAATTATCGGCCGCATCACACAGAAGCGTTTTATCAAAGTCCTCTCTGGCACTGTTTTTTCCATCAATCTGGTATCCCCAGGCTCCCTCTGCCTCATCCTGCTCGAATACCAGTTCAAAATCAGACAGATCATAATCCTTTCCAAGGTCCACAATCCAGTATTCATTCAGATCCTCGCCTGCATGAATCCACATGGTTCCTTCATCGCCGTCATTTCCCCAGCTTCCCGGGTTCTGGTCATAGCCACTGGTCTCTGTCGGTTTATTAAGCGCCAGGTTCTGTCTTTCATACTCTGCATCTTCCAGAATCAGATCATCAAAATACACACTCTCGCTTCCAGACATACCCTGTACGGAAAATTCCACTTCATCTGCCGCTGAAGAAAATCCTGTATCAAAGCTTGTCCCTGCTGATGTAACACAGTAGGATTTGTTGTAGCCGCCTGCGCTTACCGTAACCCACGCAATGTCCTCACAGCTTGCAGTAAAGCTCTTTAACGCCTTTCCCTTCGGAAGGCCGATCATACCAGTATCTGTCTCATTAGACAAATACGCCACTTTATTTCCATTCTGTTCCTTCGTATACCATCCCTCGCCGAATTCACATTCTGCATAGCTTCCCTTAAGCTCCGCCGCCTCTGTGGGACGATCCTCAAAGTTAATTGCTCCTGCTGCCTGGGAAACTTCTGCCCCGCTGTTGTCACAGCCTACATTCGGCGTGCCTGTCATGGATACTGGATTTCCCCAGTAGTCTCTTCCGCCGTTGCCTGGAATCACAGTTCCCGCTTTCCGGCATTTGGAATCTGTGCTTAACTGGTATCCGTCTACACTGTCAATCCCAGTACCGCCGCTTCCGATATTCTTAAGATCCTCCGCTGTAATGGCTACCGCCTTTTCATCATCTTCTCTCAGGATCTTGCTGTCCGTTCCGCCGTAAGCATTATTTTCTGCCGTTCCCATCAGATTCTCATCCCAACCCTTTGACTGGGCATCGCTGTAAATGATGTTATTGGTAAATCTGAAGTTTTCTGCATTGACAGGATAACCGTCCCAGTTATTGGTAATAAAGCTGTCACGTCCTTCTCCCAGATAGAAATCATTATTGTACACATACAGCTTATTCTTCGGATCGCTGGACCAGCCCCCAAGTGTAACAACCGCTCCTCCGCCGTAGCTGTTTGTCCCGTATCCGTCATTCTGGCTGATATTATAGCGGATATGGGTCGTATAAGGCGTCCCCAGGGCACATTCAAAATACGCTCCTGATGGATTGTCATGGGTATAATTATACTGAATATAATTTAATTTCGCATTCACATCCGCGTCAAATGCCTGGGAATCCTCTTTGGATTCTGACGCCCCGGATCCATAGACCTCATTGAACTGAGCCACTGTGTGCTCGCCGTTTTCCCACCAGATGGGCACATTCCCGTTGGGTCCGCTGTTGCAGCCATTGCAGGTGTTGTATTCAATCACTGCGTTTTTATATGCAGACGGACAGATTGCAGCATTTCCAACATCCTCACAGTAATTATTCCTGATTATGATATTGGTACTGTCATATCTTTGTCCAGGATATTCAGCGTCCGGAATTCCCGTCTCATGCTCAAATCTGCTGCTTCCCCATGTAGACAGTAAGTTTATTCCATAATGATTGATCCTGGGGCCTACGATATTGTCCTCTATCACAATGTCATTCCAGTTTGTAGGAACCTGATTGCCGCGTATCACATAGATGATGCCCCCTCTGGCGATTCCCGCCTGCTGTCCGATTGGGTGGGATACTACATCATGGACATACAGATTCCGGCAGTACATATGCTCTAATGTCCCGGCATCCCTGCCCATAATCAGAACGCCATACTTTTTAATATGGTCATCCGGGTTCTCTCCCGGTATTCTGTTTGTAATTTCCAGAGACGTAATCTCCCAGTACTGCTGGTTATAGAAGAACACCGCGGCATTGAAGATCTTGTTCTCCAGGTCATCCCCTTCATCTGCGCACCAGTTATTTCCCTGGATCAGCGGGCGCGCCTCTCCATCGCCGTAATCCCCGATGATAATAGGATTTCCCTTTGTTCCTGAACCCTTAGGGCTTAACTGGCCTGTCCACACATCGCCCTTCTGGAACAGAAGCCTGTCGCCGGGCTGGAATTCAAAGCCATTTACCTTCTCCAGCGACGCCCATGCCTGGTCCGGAGCGGTTCCGGTATTATCATCGCTTCCGCCGTCACTGTCAACATAATAAGTTGTCCCCGCGCCTTCCTCTGCCACGGCCTCCACCTCATAGAGAGGGAGACAGCTTACTAGCAGAAACAGGCTTAAACAGATACTTAGCACTCTTACTCTCATTTTCATCTTCATCATATTACTCCTCTTACATTTCATTTTGTGCTGCCAGAAAGTCGAGAAAGCTTTTCACGCCTCCTCCTACCAGCTTTACACCCTCTGGCCTTTTTCCCCTGACCTCTGACACATCAAAAAAGTCTCCGGCAGAGGTCTGTTCCGTGTACATAAAGCTATCGCTTCCAAAAATATCTTCCTCTATTCCCACATATTCATCTCCCCAGAAAGCACATTCCCCAGCCTCTATGGGACATTCTTCCCGCATTTTCCCAAGAATTGCCTCTACATTATCACTCTTACTGGAGATCCCCACCTCCAGATACTTGGCGTCACATGTGGGAATCACCTCCAGGTAATGGCTGCGCCCTATTCGCACCGCTGTCTCCATCAGACCCGAAAGTCCTTCCTTCATGCCGTGCTCCTTCATCTTTTCCCTAAGCAGATCCAGCTCATCTTCCTGCATAAACAGATTATCCCCTCGTCTGTTTTCTGTCATGAGATCAATCTTGCAGTAATTCGGCCTGCTGAACACAATGTCTGTGTCAAAGTCGTATTTCTCCTTTAATTCTGCGTGAATCTCAAAACAGATTCTATGGATTGTAAGCAGCCCGGCAACATCCGGGATCCGGTTCTCGAACAGGTATGGCTTCCCCTCCTGAAACCCGTAATTATATGCGCCCCTTCCAAGTCCAAGATACAGATTCCCAAGCTGCTTTTTGCTAAAATACTGTCCGATATGGCCGCCTGCAATATTTTCTATGGTGGTTCCGCTAATGATCGCAAGCTTTACCCCATTTTCAAGAAGAGGCTGCATAACCGGCACAACATCATCTACCGGGGCTGTTCTGGATAAAACGGCTGTGCCGTCCCAGTCAAAAAAGACTGCCTTATATCTTTTCAATATAGTTTCCCCCCTTCTCCCGGATGGCAATTTCCTTCTCCCCAATATAGAAGACAACCTGTTCTCCCTCCTCCAGGACAAATTCTGCCTCCTGGCGGGATATGGTAAGCTTTAACACCGCGTTCCTGTACCGGATCTTAAAGCTGTACCATTCCCATTCTTCTGGTATGGAAGGCTTGAACGAAAGACGTGAATTCTGGCACCGCAGGCCTGCAAAGCCATTTACAACCGCCTGCCACGTCCCTGCCATATTGGCTCCGTGGATCCCTGCATACAGATTATTGTGGTAGTCGTCCAGATCCATCCTGGCAGACTGGGAAAAATACTGATAGGCTTCCTCGTAATATCCAATTCCGCAGGCAACAATCCCGAAGATACAGGTAGAAAGAGAGGAATGATGCAAAGTTACCTCCTGGTAAAAATCATAATTCCGTCTGATCTCCTCCTCGCTAAAATAATTGCTGTGCAGATACATCCCCAGTATTGCATCTGCCTGCTTTGACATTCTGTGTCTCATGATAAACAGAGGATGATAATTTTCATACAGCCATGCCCGTTTTTCCTCAGGGATCCGTTCCTCATCCCAGGGCTTCCGCATCATAAATCCGTCGTCCAGCGGATAGATCCCCCTCTCCTTGTCATAGGGGAAGTACATCCTGTCAATAATTTCCTTCCACAGCTCTGTCTCTTCCAGCGAAAAATCCAGGCGGTGTTTTAGCTTTTCCAGGCAGTCCCTGTCATGTTCCCCAAGATACTCCACCGCTCCCAGCGCTGCTTTCAGATTCTCTCTTGCCATCAGGTTGGTATAAAAATTATTATCTACCAGTACATTGTATTCGTCAGGTCCTGTCACGCTGCAAATGCAGTATTTTCCGTCTCTGCACGCTGCAAAGCTTCCTACATCCGCCCAGACCCGTGCTGTTTCTATGAAAAGCTCCGCCCCCTTCTCCATCAGGTATTCTACGTCTCCTGTAACCTGGAGATACAGGGCAAGGGCATATGCAATGTCTGCATTAATGTGGTACTGTGCCGTCCCAAGGGGATAATAGGTGGAGGCCTCCTCTCCGTTAATGGTTCTCCAGGGGAACAGGGCGCCCTTCTGATGTCCCAGGATCCTCGCCCTTTCCCGTGCCTTTTCCAGGGTTTTGTACCGGTAATCAAGAAGCTTTTTCGCAACCTCTGGTTCTGTATAGATGAATACCGGAAGCATATACATCTCGGTATCCCAGAAGTAATGTCCTTCATAGCCTTCCCCGGACAGCCCTTTTGCTCCCATTCCGGTCTTCCCGTCTCTGCCTGCTGACTGCAGAATATGAAATAGATTAAACCTGAGCCCCTGCTGCAGAAGTTCACTGTCCTTTCCCTGAATCCGGATATCAGCAGTTTTCCAGAAGTTCTGCATATAGCTCCTCTGGCTCTCTTCAAGCCCCTGGAATGTTCTCTTATGCGCCAGGTCCAGCGTATCAGATACAAACTCCTTAAGCTCCTCTGGTTTCCGATCCAGGTCTGTGGCATAGCAGAGCATCTTTTCCAGTACAACCGGCTTTCCTTTCATTCCCTGCACTGTCAGCACTAATTCCGCATCCAGCTCTCCGGTCCGGACCGTATGGCGAAGAGCGCCTGCGCCTCCGTAGATTCTGTGGCTTCCTCCGCACGCCATAGTCCGTCTGCTGCCCTTAGTAATCCCCTGATAATAAAAGGCCTGCCGGTCTCCCTCCAGTAAAACCGGAGAGAGTCTCCTCCCAAAGGGGCCGTAGTCTACTATGGGGTTTGTCTTTCTTGTATGGTTCTCCACATCCGCCGACAGCCTTGATACGAACTTGATCTCCCCGGAAAAATTCAGAGGCGTCACCTGATACTCAATTGCCATGATATGCTTCATCTCAAAGGAAACCAGCCTTTTGATGCAGATCTCTGCCTTTCTGCCTCCGGGAGATGTATAGAGCAGGGACCGCGTAAGCACGGCTCCCTTCATATCCAGGATTCTCTTATATTCTTCTGTCTTTCCCTCCTCCATCGTGAACAGCTCACCCTCCAGATACACCTTTGTTTCCTTCATATTGGGAAGGTTCAGAAGGGACTGGCTGAATTCCGGTGAACCGAAATTTGCTTCTCCATACCGGATTCGTTCACTTTCATAAAATCCGTTTACAAAATTTCCTTCAAGACCAGTCTCAATGTCAAAAGGGTACGCTTCCTCAAAGGTTCCTCTTGTGCCAATATACCCGTTGGCCAGAGAAAAAGCGGTTTCATTTCTGTAATTCTGCTCTTTATCAAAGGACGTTTCTGTAATGGTCCAGGGCTCTACCGGATAAATTGGCGGTTTATCTGTCCTCATGCTCTTAATCCTTTCTATCCTTATATCCTTTTCATTCTTTTATCGTAACTGTTCCGTACCTAATGTCATTTAGTTAAGCCAGTACACAGCGTCTGACATGATGTAGTTCTCCCACAGACCGTTGGAAAATGCCGGCACTTAGCGAGGTTTTTCACGAGCTTAGTACCGCTGCGTTTGGAACCGAGCGAAAGCGTGTCTGAAAGAGAACTACATCATGTCAGACGCGTCCGGCTTATCTAAATGACATTGGTTCCGTACCTTTGCAGTTACCTTTTATCCTTTTACCGCTCCTGCCGTCAGACTTTCCATAACCTGTCTCTGCAGAACGATGAATACCACGATTGTAGGCAGGACTGTCATCACGACTGCTGCGAATAAAGCAGAATAATTATTTGCAAATGTACCCATATAGTAATTCAGGGCGATTGGCACTGTCCTCGCCGTATCCCCGCTGGTCAGCATCAATGCAAAGTAGAATTCATTCCACGTATTGATAAACTGCAGCAGTGCAATTGTCACAAGTCCCGGTTTTGCAAGGGGCAGGATAATCCGGAAGAAGGTCTGCAAAAAGGTTGCCCCGTCTATGTATGCAGATTCCTCCAGTGCAGTGGAAATGGTTTTATAATAGCTGACCATGACAAAGAATGACATGGGGATGCCCATGGCTGAATATACAATGATCAGCCCCAGCTTTGTGTCAAAAATTCCCAACTTCTGAAAAATCATAAACAGAGGCTGCGAGATCGCCTGTGCCGGAAGCATCAGAGATGCTGATATGAATAAAATAATCAGCGTCTTCATCTTAAACTCAAATCTTGACACAATGTAGGCACACATGGCAACCAGCGCCACAGTCACCAGGACGCTGCACCCGACAATAATAATACTGTTTACAAAGTACTTTGCAATGGGCGCATACTGGAATGCCGCCTTGTAATTATCCAGCTGAAATGAGGACGGCCAGGACAATGCGGAGGAATTAATCTCCGCATATGTCTTAAAGGAGCTGATAAATGCCCACACAATCGGCCCAACGGCAATGAATGTGAAAAAAGCCATAAATAGATATTTTAAAATCCTGGAAGCATTTTTCATCTCGCGTCCTCCTTCTTCTCCCTAAACAGCCTCTGAATCAGAAGCACCAGTGCCAGACCCACTGCGATCTGTACCGTTCCTACGGCATTCGCCTTCCCGTAATTATTTTCAAGGGTGGCCGCCTTATAAAGGTAAATCGGCAGATTCAGCGTTGTGTTGCCCGGGCCTCCCTTTGTCGTCATATAGATGATGTCAAACTGGGAAACCATGGCTACAGAAGCAAGGGTGACACAGGTTCCGAATATATTTCTCATCAGGGGCAGGGTAATAAAGCGGTCTAACTGCCAGGGGCTTGCGCCGTCCACTCTTGCAGCCTCATAAATCTCTTTATCAATTGCCCCCATCTCTGCCAGGAATATAATGGTGTTAAATCCTGCATATAAAATCCATGTGGCTGTGACTGTCCAGAACGCATACTTGGAATTACCGAATAAGTTTGGCGTCTGTGAAACCTCGATTCCAATTTTTTCCAGGAACGGCTTCACGATTCCAAATGTAGGGTTCAGAAGCAGTGTAAACATCACTCCTGTCGCTGCTGTGGGTATGATATTCGGAATCATATATGCAGTCCGCACGATCTTCCAACCCTTCGGCTTGCGCCTCAGAACCAGGGCCATCACAAGCCCCAGCGTGACATGAAAGACCGACTGCAGAAGCACCCATATCAACGTATTTTTAATGGATACTAGAAAGTCCTGATCCCCAAATATACTGGCAAAATTCTTCATCCCTGTAAAAGCAGGCGGCGAAAAGGTCGTGTAATCACAAAGTGAGGTATACAGAACAGTCACAATCGGAGCCGCATATACAAGTGCGAACAGGACCATGCATGGCATTGTAAATGCGGCGATCCAAAAGCCTTTATTCTTTATCTTCATAATCTGTTATTCCTGATTCTTTGCTGCAGACTCCGTCAGTTTCTTACAAAATTCCTCTGGCGTGATGTTTCCGTAAGCAAGCTCCGGAAGCTCCGTTGAAAATGTATCAATGGTATTCTGATACCAGTATGCCTGGTTCTGTCCATAGGTAACTGCCGCCTCGTTCTGGATCTTAAGAACCTCTGCCATCAGCGGATCACTCTCTGTCAGCTCTCCCGGGATCTCAAGGTCATTGGATACTGGCTGTAAGCCTGTCATTTCAAGAGCCTTAATCTGGTTTTCCGGACTTGTCTCAAACTTCAGGAAAGC
>Ga0137307_102324_pt1 | contig 13501 bp, 11 predicted proteins | sample NAcewD2O_March_2_FD_97180 | JGI IMG/M metagenome (GOLD analysis project Ga0137307, IMG submission 97180) | Mouse cecal microbial communities from Vienna, Austria - N-Acetylglucosamine amended D2O_March | ecosystem: Host-associated > Mammals > Digestive system > Large intestine > Cecum | place...
TTGAACTTTTATTGAAAGAAATTATTTAATTTTGCTGGGCAGGGAAACCACAAATTTTACTTTTCCATTGTGGCAAAATACCTTAATTTCTCCGCCGTGTGATGCGGCAGCTGCCTTTGCAATGGCAAGCCCCAGGCCATAATGCCTGCTTTCGCTGCTTCTCGCCTTATCCAGTCGGTAGAAGCGTTCAAAAAGGTTTTCCATCTGCTCCGGCGGTATTTCCTCCCCAGTGTTTTCCACCCACAACTTTATAACATTCCGTTCTTTTCTCAGGGTACAGGAAATCTCACCGCCTTTTTTGCTGTGGGAAACTGCATTGTCCAGCAAGATAGACACAAGCTGTTTTAATTCGTCCCCATTTCCAAACACATATAGGGATTCCTCTATTTCACAATGAAACTTCAGTTCTTTTTCAAACGCAGCGCTTTCAAAAGGAAGGGCTTCCCCCGTCACAAGACGGCTAAAATCCAGCCTTTCCTTAGGCGCAGAGACATTTTCTGTCCTTGCAAGTTCTAAAAGCCTGCCCACAAGAACCCCCATGCGCGCATTTTCATATTGGATATTGGCAAGCCATTGATTTTCCCCAATCACCCGGGATAAAAGTTCGGCGTTTGTATTTACCACAGCGATAGGCGTTTTCAGTTCGTGTCCTGCATCTGAGATAAACCTTCTCTGTTTCTCATAGCTTTCTTCCAGGGGCGCCACGATTCTGTCTGCAAGATATCGGGCAAGAAAAAACAAAGCTGCAATGGCAAGCCCGCCAAAAATCAGGGTATATCGAAACAGGGTATTAATGCTTTCCTTAAAAACCGTATTGTCCTTAAAGGTAAAAAGCATGTATCCGCCCTTATCCAAAACAAAATAAGCCAAATTATTTTTTACGCCTGTTGCTTTGCCGCTGGATGATATATCCTCGGCAAGGCAGGAAAGTTCCTCATTGCTGTGCAGTTTTTCCTGGGGATTTTTTATCTCAATGATTTCCCCCTCATATGTCATGGCAACCCGTAAGCATTAAAACAGGGGTATGGACTCTTTTTTGCCGAAGCTTTTTCACGATTTCAAAACCGTCCATTTCCGGCAGCATTACATCCAGGATCATCATATCGTAAATCCCGCTTTCCCCTACGGCAAGCCCTGACAAACCATCATAAAAACAGTCCACCTCATATTTTTCCTGCCGCAACAGCTCCCCAAGTGCATCGGCCATCCTCTTTTCATCTTCCACTAGCAAAATCCGCATTTCATCCTCTCCATTTATCATAATACCTTTTCAATCCTGCATCTATGGTCTTTATTCTGTATTTATTATACGGAAGATGTAAAAATTAAACAAGGCGAATCACCAGTTTCCCAGAATTTGAAAAAGGGAAAAATATATGATACTATGTATTACAATAAAAATCTATATGGGAGCCGTATCTACCATGAAAAAAATATTAATTATAGAAGACGACAGGGAATTAAACCTGGGCGTTTCCTACGCCCTGGAAAAAGAACAATACCAGGTTCTAAAAGCCTTTTCCTTAAGGGAAGGAAAAAAGCTTGAGACAGAGCAGAATTTGGACCTGATACTGTTAGACGTAAACCTTCCGGACGGGGAAGGATTCTCCTTCTGCCAGTGGCTGACATCCCAAAACCGAAACGTCCCCCTTATCTTTTTAACCGCCCGTGATTTGGAGGAGGATATCTTAAAAGGCTATGAAGCGGGAGCCTGGGATTATGTCACAAAACCTTTTTCCATGAAGGTTCTAATAAAGAAACTGGAAGTGATTTTAAAGCGGGAAACTGCCCCAAAGGAAAATATCTATGACGATGGTTTTTTGCAAATTGACTTTGACAAGGCAAAGGCAAAGACAGGGGGAAACCAATGTATTTTAACGCCCACGGAATTTCGGCTGCTTCATACGCTTATCCAAAACAGGGGACAGCTACTCACATACTCCACGCTGTTAGAGCGAATCTGGGACCAAAACGGCCAGTTTGTGGACAAACATGCACTGGCGGTAAATATTAACAGGCTGCGGAAAAAAATTGAAGACGGGGAACACAAATATATATCAAATGTATATGGGATGGGATACCAATGGCTGAGAGAATGATGCTAATCATATGTGCCGCCGTAATTCTTATTTTGGCATATAAGCTGCGGCGGCTTTCCCGGGATATCTGCGAATACCACATCTGGCTGGAACAGTGCTTAAACCGCTTAATAGACGGAAAAGAACTTAGTAAAAGCCATATTCCAAAAGATACCTTAAAAGGCAGAACGGAAAATAAACTGTACCACCTAAGCCGTATCTGGCAGCAGAAAAGCGACTCCGCAGGAATGGAACAAAAACAGATAAAAGAGCTGATTTCCGATATTTCGCACCAGACAAAAACTCCCACTGCAAATATAAAATTGTATACGGAAATGCTCTCCACAGAGACCGACCATGAGAAAATCAGGGAGTTTGTTAAAAACATAGAATCCCAGACGGAAAAACTGGATTTTCTAATGGAGAGCATGATAAAAATGTCGAGGCTTGAAGCTGGGATCATAGAAATCCGGCAAAAACCGGAAAACCTCTTTTTCACCCTGCAGAAAGCTCTCTCCGCCATTGTACCAAAGGCGGAACAAAAAGGAATCACCCTTTCTGTAAACTGCCCGGAAAACATTTCGGTAAGCCATGATACAAAATGGACGGAGGAGGCCGTTTTCAATGTATTAGACAACGGCGTAAAATACACTCCCTATGGGGGCAGGATTTGTGTGGCGGTAAAGAGACAGGAAATATATACGAAAATATCTATTAAAGATACGGGAAAAGGTATTGCAAAAGACCGCCAGGCCCAGATATTCACCCGGTTTTACAGAGAGCCGGAAGTCCATGAGACAGAGGGCATCGGCGTGGGCCTTTATTTGGCGCGAAAGATAATCACCCTGCAGAAAGGTTACATGCAGGTGCAGTCCGGGCCGGGGGAAGGCTCAGAATTTTCTATATTTCTCCCGAATAAAACATAGTACAAAGGCATAAAAAAAGAGATGAACCCTTTGATTCATCTCTTTTTTGCCGTCTTTTTAAGCTTATTCTGCCTTGTAAGATTTCTCCACAAGTACATTTCCGTCCGGGTCAAGGTAACGCATTGTTACTGTACAAGCGCCTGCCTGTCCCACTGCATCATCAAAAGTTTTTACCTGAGCCTTTAATGTATCTGCCTGGGCATCCAATGCTGTTCCTAAAGCCTCTCCCATTCCGTCTACCATCATAGAGCTGTCTTCAATTTTAATGATAATAGCCAGCTCATTTCCTGTAGCTTCAAAATCTACGGACATGCCGTCTCCTGCCATTGCTCCAAATGCAGTATCCATGGTAGATTTTACACTGGGATCATTGTATAATTCCTCCAATGTTGTGGAAGTTCCTGCATCGCTGCCTGCATCATCTGCACTGTCTGCGTCATCTGCACTGTCTGCATCATCTGCACTGTCTGCATCATCTGCACTGTCTGCGTCATCTGTTTTTGTGTCCTCTGCCGCCTCTGTCTTAGCTCCTGTCTCAGCGGTCTTTGCCTTATCATCAGAGCCGCCGCAGCCTGCAACAGACAATGTCATTGCCATAAGTGCCGCACATGCAAAAAATTTTAAAGATTTTCTTTTCATAATCCATTTCCTCCTTGCCGCTAAGAAGTTTTCCTCACTTCTCACAGCCAATCCTATGTATTATTGTATCAACGATGTTTATGTTACTAAAATTTTTCCCCCTTGTCAATCTAAATCATACACAATCAGCATATTGTCTAAATTTTACAAGTGTCACAAGATTGTGATATTCTGTTTTTGTGAGCGGTTTGTGATTTTTCCCTGTTATCTTTGTATATGTGCCACAAAAAAAGTCAATTTGTAGAGAAGAAAGGAAAAACAATGAACAATATAATTGTAAAAACTACCGGTTTAAAAAAGTACTATCAACTGGGAAAACACAGGGTAAAAGCTTTAGACGGGGTGGACTTTTCCGTAGAGGAGGGGGAATTTGTCTCTATTATCGGGAAATCCGGAAGCGGAAAAAGCACGCTCCTTCATTTAATCGGGGGATTGGATACCCCCACCGCCGGGGACGTATGTGTGGACAATATTCACCTGGCAAAGATGAGCCGGGAAGAACTGGCAGTATTCCGCAGGAGAAACATCGGGTTTATCTTTCAGAATTACAATCTTGTACCTGACCTAAATGTATTTGAAAATATTACGCTTCCCGTAGAGTTGGACGGTGGAAAACCGGACAGGGAATTTATACGGGAAATCCTCTCCCTTCTGCAGTTGGAGGATAAAACGGAGGCGCTGCCGGGAAATCTCTCCGGAGGGCAGCAGCAGCGCGTTGCCATTGCCAGGGCAGTTGCATCAAAGCCCGGTATTATTCTGGCGGACGAACCTACAGGAAATCTGGACACCTCCGCCAGCCATGATGTTATGGGACTGTTAAAAACCGTGGCAAAACTTTATGAACAGACCATTCTTTTAATCACCCACGACTATGATATTGCACAGCTTGCAGACAGAATCGTCCAGATTGAGGACGGAAAAATTGTGAAGGGAGATGATATTCATGCTGGCCAACAACAATAAAAAAGTGATAGATAAACTGGCAAAACACACTTTGAAAAACAGCGGGAAAAAATATATTATTCTGGGAATTGCTGTTTTTCTCTCCACCTTTATGCTCTTTAGTGTTTTTACCCTGGGAATCACATACCTAGACATGCAGAAACGCCAGGAAATACGGCTGTATGGACATGATGTGGATGCATCCCTCATGAACGGGTACACCGGGCAGCAAAAACATATCTGTGAAGATTTTAAAAACGTTATCTCTGTGGGCAGCACCTGTTATGCAGGGTACCCCATAAAATCAGAGAAATCGGAAAACCTACACTATGCTTTTATCTATGCAGACCCGGTTTTCTGGAACCAGCAGGCAATCCCTGCAAGAACCTCTCAAAAAGGCAGATATCCTGAAAAAGAAAACGAACTTATGGTGACAAAAAAAGCTTTGGAAGACTGCGGCATGGCCGGCCTTACCGTGGGGGACTCTTTATCTTTGACCTATGCAGATCTTTCCGGGACAAAAACAAAAGACTTTATGATATCCGGCATCTGGGAAGGATACGGCCCAAAGGATTTTTATGTATCCAAAGCATTTTTAGACACGACAGGATACAAAACAGAGCGTTACGGCATTCTATATTTAAAATTTCAGAATTTTATCCTTTCAAAAGGAGAGCAGGAACGTCTGCGCCAGGAACTGAATCTTTCAATACGGCAGTCCCTGTCTTTTTCCGGATATAGAGGAAAATCTATTTCCATTTTAACGGGACTGATTTTTATCTCCCTTGTAACCTGTCTTTTAGCTTACCTTTTGATTTACAATATCCTGCACCTTTCCGTCCAGGGAAACATCCGCTATTTTGGATTGCTTTTCACCCTGGGAATGACAAAAAAACAGTTGAACCGCTTTTTAAATCTAAAAATTTTCTGGGTGGGTATCTTTGGAATTTCTGGGGGCCTTTTCACAGCCCTAATCAGCTCCCTTTTCCTGATACCTGCGGCTGCCCAGGCCCTGGGACTTAAAGCGCAACAGGTTGTGGTAACATTCCATCCCGGAATCTTTGCCGGAACCATATGCCTTGCTGCCCTTACCATTTACCTGGGAAATAAAAAACCAGTAAAAGCGGCCGCTGAGATTTCCCCCATGGAAGCGCTTAAGTTTCAAACTGTCCCGGCAAAAACAAGCAGAAAAAAGAACACGGCAGGGAATCCCCTGTGGAAAATGGCGTGGGAACAGCTTACAAAGGACTGGAAAAAGACAGCCGTAACCCTTGCCTCTTTCACTCTGTGCCTCACTGTGTTTTTATGCCTTTCCACAATTGTAAAAGGCCAGTCTGACTTTACATCCAACTTCATAGACGAAGATTTGGTAATACAAAACAACACCCAGTCCTACGATAATCCCCGGGAGTGGAAAGATGTTCTAACAGATACCTTAATTCAAGAAATTGAATCCGCCCCCGGAGTGGAAACGGTAAATCCTCTTCTCGCCGCCACAATAATTGTTCCCTGGGAAAAAGACTTTGCCGATTTGTGGATGAAGGGAATAAATGAATTTTTTATGGATGAACCCTACGAAAAAACCTTAAAAGATTACAAGGCGCACCCGGAAAATTACTACTCTTTTATCCAAGGAATAAACGAAAGAGAGTTTGACGCCTTAAATGAAAACCTTGAGGCCCCTGTAGACAGGGAAGCTTTTTTAAAAGGGGAATGCTGCATTCTATCTTCCGCTTACGTTCTGGGCGAAACAGACGTCACCGGAAAAAAAGTAACCTGCCGGATGGATGGGAAGGAAAAACCCCATAGTTTTCAGATAGCCGCCGCTGTATCTGACGGATCTTACAGTATGCATACGGCCGGGGGCCCTGTGATTGTGGTGTGCGACAGATTTTTAAAAGAAAATGCAGAAAATATTCACACCATAAGGCTGAGTGTCTCCTACAAAAAAGCCTTTGACGAAACTGTGGAAAATAATATAAAACAAATACTTGATCAAACTTCCAAACAAAATAGCTTTTTCCTGGAATCCAAAATTGAAAACCGAAAAGAACTAAAAAAAGCCCAGGGAAATATGACCGGCGTGGGCATAGGGATTACATGCATCCTTGCCCTGATTGGAGCCATGAACTACATTAACACCGTATCCTGCAGCATTCAAAACCGGAAAGTGGCATTAGCCGTTATGGAAAGCATTGGAATGTCAAAAAAACAAACCGACAAAATGTTAATTTTGGAAGGTCTGCTCTACGCTGCCGCTTCCCTTGGCATCACCGGCACACTTGGGGTTTTCATTATCTACTTTGTTTTTCAGTCTGTCAATTACCAGGGGGTTCCATTTTCCCTTCCCCTGATGCCTGCCATTGCCATGGCACTTTTGGTAATTGCCCTGTGCGTACTTGTGCCCCCTGCAGCTTACCGGGTCATCACCCGCAGGGAAAGCATTGTGGAACGGATACACGGATTTGAGTAAAACTACTTCCTTCGCATCCGACCGAAATAATAACAAACTCCCGCTGCATCCGCAAGCGCCCATCCAATGGGTATGGCTGCCCAGATTCCCGTCACCCCAATGGCGGGAATCCGTGAAAGGATGTAAGCCAGCGCCACTCTGGTTCCCAGGGAGCACAGGGTAAGAACCACTGACATTCCCGGTTTCTTCACTGCCCGGTAATAGCCATATAGTAAAAACAGCAGTCCGATTCCAAAATAAAATGCCGCTTCTATCCTTAAATATCCCACACCTGCCATAATTACGTCCTGATTTTTTTCATCCACAAAAATTCCCATCAAAGGTCTGGCAAAAAGGCATACCAAAATACTAATCATGCCGCAGAACACAAAGACAAAAACCAGAGCCCGCCTCATCCCTTCCCGAATCCGCTCTTTTTTTCCTGCACCGTAATTTTGCGCCACAAAGGTAGAAAATGCATTGCCAAAATCCTGTACCGGCATGTAGGCAAAGGTATCGATTTTCACCGCTGCTGCAAAGGCCGCCATAATCACCGTCCCAAAACTGTTCACAAGCCCCTGTACCATAAGGATGCCGAAATTCATCACAGACTGCTGCAGGCAGGTGAGGAAGGAAAGGCTGAATATTTCTTTTAAAATACCGCCCTCCCAATACATGTGGCATTTTTTCACCCGCAGCATAGGAAATCCAAAATAATAATATATCCCGATTCCGATTCCTGAAACATACTGGGCAATCACAGTTGCTGCCGCCGCTCCCCTTACTCCCCAGGAGAAAAACACCACAAAAAGGATATCCAGAAAAATATTTAACACGGCAGATATCCCCAGAAAAATCAGGGGTGTCAGGGAATTTCCCACCCCCCTGAGAAGGTTCGCAAAAAAGTTGTAGAGAAATATTGCGAAAAGCCCCAAAAAAATACATAAAAGATACTCTTTTATCATCTCATGGATTTCCACAGGCACCTGCAATACATGAATCATCCATGGCAGGGAGACAAAAACAAATACATTTAAAATCAAGGTAAAAACGCCGATTAACACAAAGGAAAGAAAAATACCTCTGTTTAAACTGTCGTAATCTTTTTTGCCGAACTGAATGGCAAAATAGGCGCTGCTGCCCATGGAAAGCCCTATGAGAATTGAGGTGAGAAAAGTCATAAGGGTATAGGAAGAACCCACTGCCGCCAGGGCATTTGTGCCCAAAAAACGCCCCACAATTAATGTGTCTGCCACATTGTAAAACTGCTGAAGCACATTGCCCACCATAAGGGGAAATGCAAATTTCAAAAGCCGGCCGGTTATATTTCCCACCGTCAAATCCCCGTCCATGAAAATCCTCCTTAAATCTCTATTACTATTTTAATATATCTCTGATAAGCTCCATTAATTTTGGAATATCAATGGGCTTTGCAATATGACCGTCCATCCCGGCGTCAAATGCTGCTTTTCTGTCTTCATCAAAAGCATTGGCAGTCATAGCGATAATGGGAATACCGGACAACTCTTTGTTATCCAATTCCCGAATTTTCTTGGCTGCTTCATAGCCATTCATAATAGGCATTTGAATATCCATCAAAACCAAGTCATACCATCCTGGCTTGGCATTTTTCACCTTATCCACAGCAATGGAGCCGTCATCTGCCACATCCATAAGAAATCCAGCTTCCTGCAAAATTTCCAGGGCGATTTCCTGGTTAATCTCATTGTCTTCCACCAGAAGAATCCTTTTTCCCTGAAACGAAACTTCATCATTCAAATCCCTTTCCTCTGTATCTTTTACCGCAAAAGGAGACTCCAAAATTTCCCTCAGCTCCGATAAGAAAATAGGTTTGGAACAAAAAGCCGTAACCCCTGCTTTCCTTGCCTCATCCTCAATATCCGACCAGTCATAGGCAGTGAGAATAATGATGGGCTTGTCATTCCCGATAAGTCCCCGGATACGCCTTACCACCTCAATCCCGTTCATATCCGGCATGAGCCAGTCAATAATGTAAGCGGCGTACTCGTCATTCTGCTCCACTGCAAGCTTGACGCGAAGGACAGCCTCTTTTCCGGAGGTCGTCCAGTCCGGGCGCATGCCAATGGTGGAAAGCATTTGGGTCACGCTGGAACAAGTATTGAAATCATCATCTGCCACCAGGGCACGAAGGCCTTTCAGCTCCGGCACTACATCCTGGGCCACAGGACCCGAACATGTTCTAAACCGGAGAGAAACGGTAAAAGTCGTACCCTTTCCCTCTTCGCTGACAACAGAAATCACGCCGCCCATCATATCTACAATATTTTTGGTGATGGCCATTCCAAGGCCTGTCCCCTGGATTCCGCTTACGGTGCTTGTCCTCTCCCGCTCAAAGGGTTCAAAGACATGCTCCAAAAATTCCTGGCTCATTCCGATTCCCGTGTCTTTTATTTGAAACTCGTAGGCCGCCCATCCCTCGGGGGCATTCCCCTTTTGAACAATACGAACCCCTACCATACCTCCCGGTTTTGTAAATTTCATGGCATTGCTTAAAAGATTCAAAAGAATCTGGTTCAGCCTGAGTTTGTCACACAATACATTCTCATTGATTACATCTGCCGTATCTATAAAAAACTCCAGCTGTTTTGAGGTTATATCTGCCTGCACAATCGTCTTCAAATCATGCATAACCTCAGGAAGGGAAGTTTCTTTCTCCTCTATTTTCACTTTTCCGCTTTCAATCCGGCTCATGTCCAGCACATCATTAATCAGGCTGAGAAGATGATTGCTGGAGGTGGTAATTTTAGACAGATAGTCCTGAACCTGAACCCTGTTTTCAATATGTGCTGCCGCAAGGGAAGTAAAACCGATTATGGCATTCATAGGAGTCCTGATATCATGGGACATATTGTTGAGAAACGTGGTTTTCGCTTTATTGGCATGCTGGGCCGCCGCAAGGGCGTCCTCAAGGTCAACTTTCTGCCTCTCTAAGGTTTCCTCCAACTTCTTCTCATCATCAATATCCACAAAAAGGCCCACAAAAGTAATCGGGGAACCATCCTCACGCCGTGACAGCCTTCCCGCTGCGTGAAACCATCTCCACCCGTTGTTTTTTGTACTCAGGCGGTACTCCACATTATAAGTTTTCTCCCCGGAATAATCCGTAACCGTTTCCCAGTATTCCTTTAATACCCGCTCTTTATCCTCTTCATGGAGAAGATCTGACCAGGACTCTATCCTGTTGGGAAACTCCTCCTCACTGGCATATCCCAACATGTTCCGGAATACCTCAGACCAGTTGCAGGAAATCATTTCAGCTTTTTCATTAAACTCCATGCTCCAGAGACCGGAGCCCATGGCAGCATGAATATTTTCCATAGCCGCCTGCTCTTTTTCAATCTGTGCAAAGGCACTTCTTATCCTATCCCCGTCCGCCTTTTCCTGGGCCAGAAGAATACTTGCATTCCTCCTTGACTGGTAAATCAGGACTAGAAAAATTACCAGCATCACCATAACTATAATGATAATCTGAATAATACTGCGGCGCATCATGTCGGCGCTGATAGAGCTAATCTGATCAAAAATCACATTATCCCGAACCAGAATTGTCATCATCCAGTTTGTATCCTCTACGGGAACATAACACAGAGTTTCCCGAAGCCCAAGATGTTTGAAAGAAATCTGGCCTGTCTTCCCGTTTTCAAATTCTTCTTCCATCTCCCCATAGCTGAATCCCTTATCAATTTCCATATCTGAGAGGGCGGAGAGAAGATTATTTCCCGCCTTAAAATTCCCGAAATCACCGTTTGTCAAATCCTCCCCATTCCGGTGGTACAAACTGCAGTACGTCTCATTTTCTCCGGTCTGTAGTGTGAGGGAACTTAACATCTCATCAATATTAAGCTGAATAAAGCACACGTTTATCCGTGAGTCCTGAAACACTATGTTCTCCACAGGGACTGCAAGAATTACCTGTTTTTTTGCCCCATATAGATTTGCTGTGGTAATCACCGGCTCTGTGAGCTCCTGGGATAAAAAATTGTACCTGCTAAGCCCCGATACAGTACTATGCTCCGTATAGACAATCCCATTTTCATCCACCAGTGCAAATTTATCCAGGCTGTAGAGCCTTTCCGCCTTTCCCAAAAAACTCCGCAGCGTCTCCTGGGATTTGAGATTTGATTCATCCAATATCCCAAGAACATTCTCTATGTAGGCAAAATTATTCTTAAGCTCCTCCGATACCACCTGGACTCTGCGCCCCGCCAGTTCTTCCAGATAAAATTCACTGACCTGATTTACCGCCTGTCCTGTTGCAGTCTGGGACCTGTTTGACACCCATAGCGTTGTGATTATCAAAATGCCTGCAATCACCACGCCTGTCGCAATGGCGTTTACAACTGACTGCCTCTTTTGCTTCTTCCTAATTTCTTTATCCTGTGCCTGATCCATTTTACCCCCCGCCATTCTTACTTGAATTCACCGTACAGTGTCTGAAGCACTTCTGCGGCCGTATCCTCATAAATAATCGTAGTTATCTCCTGTGTCTTTTCAGGATACCCTTCTCCTGGAAGCTGTCCGTCTGCAATCTTAACTGCCACCTGAACCGTATCAAACCCGATGGAATAACAGTCCTGAATCCCCAAGGCATAAATAATCCCATCCCTGAGATAGCGGAGCGCCTCCTGGTCATGGTCCATGCCCACAATTACAATCTCATCCTCCCGTCCGGCTTCAATTACCGCCCTTGCCGCCCCCACAGGATTACTCATATTGCAGCACACAATTCCTGCTAAATCTTTATGCTCTTCCAAAAACTTTTTTGTAAACTCATACGCCAGCTCCACTGTATCTTCATCATATGCCGTCTCTGCAATTTCCATGTCAGGATACTTCCCAATCACATCCTTTGCTCCCAAAGCCCTGTCCTCATGGCAGGGAGCCCCCTTTGTCCCCACCAGAATGGCAACCTTCCCTTGATATCCAAGCTTTTCACATAACGCCTCCGTAAGGTCTGCGCCGTCCTCATAATTATGGGTGTTTCCCACATAGGCAATCCTTTTGCACCCGTCCTCTTTTGACGCATCGGAGCTTGAAAAAGTCATCACCTTATGTCCATCATCCACCAGCTCATTTATCACAGGACTCACAACCTCCACGTCTGCCACATCCACGCCGATGACATCAAAATTCCGCCCGGAGGCATCCCTTAAGCGCCCCACCTGGTCCCGGGCTGAGGCACTGTCAGGGGCAAGATACTCATAATCTATAATAATCCCCTTCTCCTCAAACTGCTTGGCCGCATCTTCCATTCCAAGGGCAACGGCATCCCACCAGGGATGCACCGTTTTATAGGTAAAATAAAAATTATACTTGCTTTTTAACGGTTTATATTCATCCAGTTCATGGTCAAACTTCACCACACTTTCATTTCCAAGGCTGTCACTGCCATTTTGGTGGTACAAAACCTGCTCTTGTTCCGTATCCTTGAAACCCTCCCCGTCAGTTTTTGTCCCGCACCCGGACAGTCCTATGGTACAAAGGAATAAAACCGCAATCTTCCTTTTATTTTTCCACAAATTCATAGAAATACCTCGCCTTTTATAAACTCTGTCTATTTTACCATAATTTTAGGGTTATGAATAGATGTTCCAGAGAAAAACGCAATACATTTAGAAATTTATACCTGGTCATTCCTGCAAAAATACATGGATAGTTCAAAAGTGGAAGTAAATGAAAATCAACCTGCTTTTCCCCTGTATTTGTGTGAAATACAGGATTTTTACCAGGTGGGGCTGACGTAGACGTCTAATGCTTCGGATAGGAACTCCATAAACAGAAATACGGGCGGCAGGTAATGAGCGAAGCAAAAAGTATCAAAATCCTTGCGCCGTCCCCGTACAAAGTCAAAAGGGGAGTTGACAAAATCGACCCCATGACACAAAAGCCCGTGATCGGCAAGGACGGGAAGCCCGTCAAAGAAGAAACGGAAATAACCGTCCCGGCGTTCAAGGTTGTTTCCGTCTTTGACGTGTCGCAGACCGAGGGATTGCCGCTTTCCGGGCGATAGTGAATATTTCCCTGCCTATCCTGCAAATGCCCTTAAAACGCTTTCCTGCCTATATGATTATGGCATAAAAACCTGCTAACAAAAGTCAAGACTTTTTAGCAGGTTTTTAAATAAATTTGGGGTATGAATTTTTCCCACGACAATTAGACCGGTGGAAAATCCGGTCTGCCATATCCTCTGTTTTAGTTTTTTTTACTTCTGGTATACTTCCATCACACGTGCGTAATAAATCCTAAGGAATTTATTTAATCCCGCTATTTTTGCTGCACGTTTTGACTTTCCTTCTTTTTCTTTCTTCAAAATAAATCTATATACTGCCGCATCTTCTGGTTCTTTATGTGTTTTCAGGCATCTCATCACTTCATATCCGATCTTACGCAGACTGGAAGATCCTCTCTTGGATATTTTTCTC
>Ga0137307_102000_pt2 | contig 13477 bp, 10 predicted proteins | sample NAcewD2O_March_2_FD_97180 | JGI IMG/M metagenome (GOLD analysis project Ga0137307, IMG submission 97180) | Mouse cecal microbial communities from Vienna, Austria - N-Acetylglucosamine amended D2O_March | ecosystem: Host-associated > Mammals > Digestive system > Large intestine > Cecum | place...
TGCGTGCGCACATTCTCAAGACTCCCATTCTGCCCGCAAATAATCTCAGGCAGCTTCCTTATCGCCTGTTCATACAGTTCCTCCGCTTCCTCGTCCGTATATTTTCTCTCTTCCACAACATATTCAAATATTTCCTCCTCATTCCCCTCTGTCCGCGCCGAGAGTGCTACCGACACATCACCCTCACCGTAGGAATTCCTCTGGAGATAACCTCCTTCCATCAGCAGGGGACTGCTGCGGGCAGCAATCCACACGCCCAGACAGAGCATCGTTCCCAGAAACACAACCTTCAGCAGGATGCTGTACTGCGACATATAATAATTCCGGATCTGTATCTGTACCGCCACTTCCGGCTGCAGCGTCTTCAGTTTATCTCCAAGCTGCCTCTGATGCATGTCTCTCTGCCAGTTACGCCTGCACCCTTTCTTCTGCCGTCCGCCCTGCTCCTTACGCAGAATATACAAAGCCATCCTCTGAAACGGCCCCTTTCCCTCTTCCCGCCATGACAACATCCAAAATATGAAATAGGCACATATTATTCCACTATATATGTATATCATTTTTTCTTATCTCCATACATGAACTGCTCCAGAAGAATCGCCCCACAGGCGATTCTTCAAGAGATGGCTTAGATTTTCTTAGGCGGCGTCTTTTGACGCCTTAGAAAATCTTCATCTCTTATCCATACTTGTCAACCATGCCGCTATCAGCAGCATAAACAATACAGGAACTGCTCCAGAAGAATCGCCCCACAGGCGATTCTTCAAGAGATGACTTAGATTTTCTTAGGCGGCGTCTTTTGACGCCTTAGAAAATCTTCATCTCTTTTTATATATTAATTTCCACAATACGTCTGGACAGCCGGTACGCTGCCCCGTAGAATCCAAGACAGACCGTCATGACCACGATTCCTGCCGGGTTATGGTAAAGCACATCGAAAAATCCTCTGGATGTGCTGCTCACATAGAATATGATCAGAAACGGCACCGCATTCATAATCTTCTGCTCCAGCTTCTTCGCACTGATCATCAGCTGTATTTCCTTATCTGTCTCTGTCTTCTGTTCGATCACCGACGCTGTCTTGGTCAGAATATCCGTCATATTCCCGCCGCTTCTCTTGGCGATATAGAACACATCGGCGAACTGCAGAATATCCGGTTCATGGCTGCGCAGGCCCAGATCATACAGAAGCTTTTCCAGTACCACATTATTATCAAGACCCGACATAATATGTCTGATTTCCATGCAGATCAGGCTTTTTGCACCATAAAGCAGTTCCATATCCCGATAAGACTCTCTGAACGCGTTTTCGACAGAATATCCTGCTTTCTGGTTAGCTGCCACAGAAAGAATCATGTCTTTAAACTGTATTCCCAGCTCCTGCCGCTGTCTCCTTGCCAGTTCCTTTTTCTTATCTTTCAGAAACAGAAACAGCACAGGTACAAGGCACAGACAGGCAATCCACGAATGATAGAAGAAATAGCCGATCACCCCGACCACTGCCGTCCCTTCCAGAAGATATAGTATCCCTTCCTTCCCCTTCAGCCGATATTCACTGTAATCCGGCAGACTGTAGTTTCTCAACATAGGACAAATCTCCTTTCTTCTGCAACACACCAAGCACTCTTCCCGCCGCGTCTTCTCCGGTTTCCACAAACTGATACAGCGGCCTTAAGCGGATTCTGCCTTCTTCAAAACCCATGACCTCCGTGATTTCCAGTACCTTCCTGGTCCTGTCGCGCAGACGTCCCAGATGTACGATGATGTCCACGCCGGAAGCAATCTGCTGTCTGATTGCTGTCAGCGGAAGCTCCATTCCCATCAGAATCATATTTTCCAGGCGGCTCAGCATATCTTCGGAACTGTTGGCGTGCCCTGTGGACATGGATCCGTCATGCCCTGTATTCAGACACTGCATCATGTCGAATGCTTCTCCGCCCCTCACTTCTCCGACGATAATCCGGTCAGGCCTCATGCGCAATGACGTTTTGATCAAATCCCGGATTGTAATTTCCAGACAGCCATCCACGTTAGCATTCCTCTTCTCCATCCGCACCAGATTAGGCAGTCCCAGAATCTGCAGTTCAGCATTGTCTTCTATCGTGATAATACGTTCCTCCTCCGGAATGTAGTATGACAATGCATTCAGAAAAGTTGTCTTGCCGGAACCGGTCCCGCCGCTGATCATGATGTTATATTTCGCCCGCACAAGCTTTCCCAGCCACTCACATACTTCCTTTGTTACAGAGCCATATGCAATCAGATCCTCCATCATAACAGGCTTGTCAGGAAAACGGCGGATCGTCACGATAGGGCCGTTTAAAGCCACCGGATTCAATACCACATTGACACGGGAACCATTCTTAAGTCTGGCATCCACGATCGGAGAGGCTTCATTGACAACCCGGTTGCAGTCAGCCACAATCTGCTGGATCACATTCTGCAGCTGCTCCCCGCTCTCGAACCGCAGGTCACTTCGGGACAGATGCCCGTCCTTTTCGATAAAAATATTCTCCGGTCCGTTAATCATGATCTCCGTAATATGTCCGTCATCCACCAAATCCTGCAGCACATCCAGCTTACGGATGGCATGGAACAATTCTCTGCGAAGCTGTACCCGCTCTGCCAGGCTAAGGGGTGCTGTTTTACTCTCCTTCATCAGTATTTCATCGATCAGTTGCTGTATCTCTTCATCCGTTTTCTCTGTGGAGTAATCAATACTCTCTGCCAGTTTTTCCCGCAGTCTCTTCTTCCTGTCCTCTCTACTTTCCATATAAGTCCTCTCTGATGATCGCCTTAACATATCCTGCCAGTTCTCCGTGCGTCATCAGCTCCAGATTTACCGGAACCTCCTTAAAAATCGGAAACCTGCACTTTACGGTTCTGTCTGCAATTTCCTCCAGCTCATTGAATTTCAGAATCTGTTCATACTGATTCAGCTTGGCCACTGCAAAACTGTCATCCCTTGTGATGGTGTATATTTTGTAGCATTCCCTCAACAGATCAAACAGACCGCTCATCCCGTCATCCAAATCCAGAATAATATACTCATACTGCCCGATTTCCGCAATTTTCCTGCACAGCTCCAGCCACTGCCTGCCATCCGTCTCCCATAATTCCATCTGGGACTGCATTGGCGGTATATAATCCAGGCCATTAATATTTTGCGTAATGGTGGGCAAATGCAGCGCCAGTTTCTCCTTATCGCATCGGAAATAGTACATGACGTCTGTCACATCTGCGAGAAATTCCCGTCCCAGCATCTGTCCAAATCCGGAGTAGCTCTCAAAATTGAAATACAGCACCCGGTGCTCTCTTGCCAGAATCTGCCCCATGGTCAGCGCGAAAGAAGTCTGCAGGCACCTTTTAATCGGAGAATATATTCCAATCAGCTTCACCTCCGTCTCGTTCTGCGTCCTGGTCCGGCTCCATTCGGAAAGACCCACCGCCGCCTCGATCAGCACCGCTACAATCTTCTCCGGACTCTGGAATTTACTGATGTAAGCCGCAGGGAATCTGCCTTCCTGTATATCGTTCTCGCGCATATCATTTTCCTGCAGGACGAACATCTGCACCACCTGCTGTCTGACATACTCCTCACGAAGCAGTTCCAATGCGCTTTCGGCGATCAACAGAATCTCTATCTCCTCCTGCTCCATAAATCTCTCCAGTTCCTCTACCTTTGTAAACAAATGCAATGCGTACGGAAGCCTGATCTTCTCCAGCATATATTCCGCCATTCTCAACGCATATGCCTCTTCCATATCACAGATTGCAAAGATTTTCTGCTTCAAATCAATCCTCCTATTCTAAGTGCTGCGCCAAACAAGACCGGAATCGTAAAGTGTATCTTGTTGCTGCAGTACGAATCATAATCCTCTCCCCGATCCGCCTTCATACGGGTATTACAGGATAAATCTGTAATATCACCGGCTCTTTGATCAGTCATTATAATATCCGGATCATCTCCGTACAGCTTCCACTGCCTGCTTGACGCCACATCCGACACATAATACAGCAAGTAAGCCATTCTTTGCCTGCCGTTATGCTCTGCAAGCAGCTTCATAAGAGAGAAGACCGCTCCGACCCCAAAAGCCGCCGCCACCACTTTCAGCAAATCCTCTGCGGACATAAAACTGCCGGCCAAAAAAAGCGTTTGGATATAACCGGCTCCCATTGTGACAATCTTAAACAGGGGATACATAAGCAGAAATGCAAGAAGCATAGATACGGCCGAGTGAGATAACCCCGGGCCCAGAAAATGGCTGGCGGCCAGTCCTGTCACCATACCGGTTACAAGAAAGCCATTCGGGATATGGTCCGTCTTAAGATCTGCCAGTGCTGCAAGAAACAGCAGAAGAAGCAACAGAGATTGATAGTAACTCAGTCCAATAAAAACACCTCCTTATCACAGATTAGTCTGACTCAATGAAATAAGTGGGATGAAGTTCCCGATGCCAATATGGCAAAAGAGTGAAACATTGCTTCACATAGAATTTCTTGAGTTGTAAGTTGAATTATACTCATATATAAACTACTTGTCCAGTTATATTTTGCATAAAGATTATTTTTGTGAAATGTCTACAACATTTTAAAGAAATGAATCCCGTAAAGTACGGCAACCCCCGGAAATCCAAGGAATCCGGATGTCAAAACAGTCAGCGGATTGATCCCCACAGCAAAGTGAAGCTGCTGAGATTCCAGAAAATAATTCAGAAAATAAATTCCTACTGTGCCCATCACTGCCCGCAGAATAAAATTGACCAGCCATTCTACCTTCCTGCCCATTGCGCCGATAATCAGCACCACCGCACAGACCCCTAAAATTACCAGCATGCCATTTCTGTTTAACATTTTTCTTCCTCCTGAACCTGAAAGTATATTTCCGCCAATAATAAATCAGACACGGCGGACGGAATGCAGCCTGATGGTTTTCCATCTGATAATACATATGCATGGAATCTTCTGGAAATTACATGAATATTTTTCCAATTATTACCTATACTTTAATAAAAGAGAGACTGCAAACCAGGACATACGACAAAGTAACCAATAGTTTAGAAGTAATTTCCGGCACACTACCGGAAAGGATAATAACAGAAAGGCTTGGTATCCTTATGAAAGTACTCTTCCATCAACAACCTTGTATCCCGGCGGAAACAGATTCCATCATCGACGGCCCAAAACTGACTCTGCAGGAAGAACTGGCAAAGTCCCGGTTCGCCCTGGAGATCGCCTACTCAAATTTCGACAATGTAACCGATCCGGATCTCATCGACTGCTACATCTATGAGGTAAATGCCGTTATGAAGCGCTATAAATACTTATTGGAAAAGGCAGCGGAGACGGATGCACTGACTGAAAACAAGCAGGGAGAGGCGTACCGCGCCCTGTCATTGTTCTCCTGAAAATAGACCCGGAAACCCTAATCATATCCGGACAACAGAATCCCGGAAATACCAATCTCTGTATTTCCGGGATTTCCCTGAATAAGACCGTCAGGCCGGCAGTCTGTCTGCCGGCCTGAAATTCACCATATAATTTATACACAGAATCCTCTGTTCGCCGAAGGATCTGCAATATTTTCTGTCAGCGTATTCCTGCCGTAAGTAAGCCCGGCATAGACCGTCTGTGTATTCCCCATAACCGGCCCCGATCTGTCCTGATCTTCAATCTTCCGGTATGCCTTCTGCAGTTCCCCGATCACCAGCCGGACATGCTCCAGATTCTCCTTCTCAAAATGTGAGGAAGCCTGCACCAGCTCCCTGTTCACATAGAGATAAAGCTGCAGCAAATTCTGCGCCAGTTCATAATCAAGATGCAAGGAAGCCGTCAATTCGTTCATACAGCCGCGGATCTTACGTATCGCACTCTTAAATTCCGCCTTATTCCCCTCCTCCAAGGCCTTCTCGGCCTCATCAAGATAGAGCAGCACCATCTCATACAAAATCGTGATCAGCTGCGTCTTATTAGCCTGCGTAATCCGCAAGGTAAATTCCTGTTTCAATTCCCTGGTCATACCTCCCAATCCCTTTCCGTCCTTTGACACCTCGCTGCACCTTCCTCAATTTAGGCTGCATCCTTTGACGCCTTTATACATCACGCACTTTATCCTTCCTCAACGCGGGAAGAATGCATGCTTTTCGCATTCTTCCAGACATGACTTAGATATACTTAGGCGGCGTCCTTTGACGCCTTAGTATATCTTCATGTCTTATTGAAGTAACTGCAGAACCTGTGAAGGTCTCTCATTGGCCTGTGCCAGCATAGACGTAGACGCCTGCGAGATTACCTGCTCTGTCGTATAACTGGTCATCTCCTCCGCCATATCCACATCCATAATGCGGGAATAGGATGCCGTCATATTCTCCTTCGTGATATCCAGACTGCTGATCGTATGCTCCAGGCGGTTCTGATAAGCCCCCAGACGGCTCCGCGCATCCGATACATACTTAACCGCTCCCTTGATCTCGGTAATCGCATCGCTGCTGCTGTCCTGTGTCGTTACCTCGGTCTTCTCAATGCCCAGATGGCTCAAAGAGATCGTCGGAATACGAATCTCCAGCTGCTGCCCTTCATTGGCGCCGATCTGAGTATCCATGCTGCCGATTCCGGTAAGGTCGATCTTTAATGAAGTCGGGGCACCGCTCGCGTCATTAGGAATACAGTTGACATTATTATACCCTGTGATATCACCATTCGCATCCACAACAGGATCCGGTTTCACCGAAAGAGTCAGTTCGAAATCCTGGCTGCCTTTGATCACTACTTTATCAGATCCTACTTCTGTGACTTTCGCACCTACCGGAAAATCGGCTCCCGGTACAAAGGAATTTCTGGTCGCATCCAAATCTATCGTTCCGTCTGCCTTATAAACGACAGTCAGCGCGTCGATTGTATACTCCTTCGCCAGCGCTTCATCAGAATAGGAATCTACATTCACCCTCTGATTGTTCGTATAACCTTTCAGGTCAAAGCTTCCATCCAGAAGCGGCTGCCCGTTAAATTCCGTGTCATTGGCGATTCTGGTCACTTCTTCTTTCAGCTGCTTCAATTCCTGATTCAGGGTCTCCCTGTCCACGGATGTGAGTGTTCCTGTGGCTCCCTTGACTGCCAGCTCATTCATTCTCTGCAGCATATCATGTACTTCCGACAAGGCTCCGTCCGTTGTCTCAATAATGGAAATACCGTTATTTGCGCTCTGGGTAGCCACGGAGACACCGGCAATCTGTGCATTCATCCTGCGTCCGATTGCATAACCGGAAGGGTTCTCCTTAGCTGCCGTAACCTTTAAGCCGGATGACAGTCTTTTCAAAGACTGGGTCAACCTCTTGTCGGATTTATTTAATGCATTGTTGGCGCGCATTGCCGCCGCGTTGTAACTGATTTTCATATTGAATTCCTCCTTGCTGTCTATGCTGTGATCACCGAAATAAACACTTTCGCCGTCTGATACAAGTCGGCCGTCTGTACCGGTGATGTCTCATCCTGAAGCTCTTCTGCCGTAAAAAAGTTCAGATCCAGTTCACTGCTCTGTACAACCCCTATGTTCCCGACTTCCGGTCCGTCCTCTTTCGATGCAAATAACTCTTTCAGGCTTTCCTGCAGATCCCCGCTCTTATTCCGTACCGCCTCCGCTCCTTCTTCTGTAGAGCAGGCGATAAAACCGGACACTTTACCGTTCCTGATACTGAATTCTGCCGCCACTCTGCCATGACTTTGTGTCTCAAAGGTCGCTTTCACTTTGCCGCCGTCATCCTGCCCATGCAATACTCTCAGATGAATGGCCGTGGTCTCACCGTTGATTTCCACGGGAATCTGATAATTCTCTTCCCTGGCCAGACTTCCTGCCAACGTAAGCTGCTTATAGCAGTTCTGCATCATCTTCAGATCTATATAGTTGAGATCCGGCATGCTGTATCGGGCTTCCTCCAGTATATCCTCATATGCCTGCTGCATTTCTTCGTAGGCTTCCTGCGCAGTATCCTTATCTGTCAGTGCCTCCTGTAAATGGGAAAGTGCATTTTTCACCTTACCCCTGTTCTCAGGCGTCGTATATTCATTCAGCTTCTTATATACAGCGCCGGGATTATGCATCAACATATCCGCCGCTGCCAGATTGTTGACCGTTACCGGCTGTCTGTTGTGCAGCAGTTCCTCAATCACGGCGTCCTCCGCCTCACATGCCTGCCGGCATTCCTGCATCTGCTCCGCCTGATACTCTTTCTGCGTGACGGCATCCTGCTTCGCCATCCGGTCCGCAATACCTGCGACGATATCCCGATAATCTTTAGAAAATCCGGCTTCGATCTGCTTCGTAATTGACATGCCCTTTTCAATCGCCTCTATACCGGCGAAGGCATCGTCCACCAGGAAATCCATGCCTGCTCTTTTCTGGCTGCGCACCGCACTCAGCATATTCTTAAAGGAAACTTCTGTGCCGATATTCACAAGCGCCCCTACTGCAGCGCCATCCGTCTTTTCGAACTGCCTGAGCATACGGTAAATTCCGATATAGGCCGTCCGCTCTTCCTTCGTAATCGCGTTATTTTTATCCAGTTTATACAGAAACTTGCTGAACTTCTCAATCTCCTGCTCCTTGCCGTTCTGTATGGAGTCCAGATAGGCATCCAGCTCCGGCAGTGTCATTTCCAGAGGATTCCTGCCGTCACGGATCGTCTGCAGGACCGCTGCCGGTGTCATCTTATCGATCACACGGTGCAGCTCCATGTCAGAAGCCCGGACCGTCTCTATGTTCTCACGGGACAGCTCCATCCGGTTATAGCCCAGGATCCGCACCGCACGGCGGTTTTCCTCGCTGGCATCCAATCCCATGTCCTCCAGGATCGCATCCACATTCCGAAAAGCTTTCTCCATGGAATCGCCCAGATCCCCTCTGGTCGAAGTCATCCATGTCTCATATCTCTCCTTCGCCTCATCATATTGATTTCTTAAGGCCGTCCCGGAAATATGTACCTGATTTAAAGTGAAATCTTCATCCGTCACTTTAAATCTTCCGGCAACGTCAATCGGCAGATAAGGTATCTCTGATATCTTGCTCCGGGTCTCTGCGTACAGAGCCGCCTTTTCCGATGCTCTGTCAACATCCGTCTCACCGAAGAGAAGTTCCCGCTGCCGTGCTTCTATCTGCTTCAACGCATCCACCAGCTTCTCAAGCTCGGTTGTGTCGATCGAATATCCGCTTTCCAACAGCTTTCTGTTGGCCTCCACCGTCATCATCAGACGAATCTCTGCCAGCTGTCTCCTGGCTGTGATTTCGGCAGGGATTTCAGCAGACGCGTCACCTGGCATGATCTGTTCGGCTGTATGATTCCCCGGGTCTGCATAAGCTGCACCGTTTCCCAAGCCCTCTGAAGCTGCATTTCTGTCCGTAACTCCTGCGGATCCGTTCCGCTGTGCAGACTGCGGGGGCATGCTGTCTGCAGCATCTTCTGCCTGCCCGGCCGCTATCTCCAGATTGGCCAGCGTCAGCTCCTTCCCCTCAGCTATAGTCCGGCCAACCGCTTCATCCGAAACCTGCCCGAACCGCTCCACGTACTCCGCCGCCTTCTCCAGATTACTTCTGTTATCTGTAAGATCAGCCTCTCCCGCACTCTTTCCGTCCGCGATTGCCGCCGCGATTGCCGACAAAATATACTCCTCATCCTTCGGCAGTGACAATGTGTCCAGTCTGTAGAGTTCCGTCACGGTATCCGGTGTCAGAGGAACGCCCTTCTCCACAAGCCACTTTGCATCTTCCAGTGTCTCTTCATTGACTTCCAGTCCGGCTTCCTCCAGAACCCGCTCCATCTGCGGACGCAACTGCTGCCAGTTATACTCTTCCGCCTTCTTGGCATAATAGCCGGCTCCGTCAGCATAGTAGCCTCTGCCCTGCCTGTCGCCATCGGCCGTGGAGCTGTAGCCTGCCCGATACAAATTATCAATCGTAGGCTCCATATGGTTTTCCACCATGTATCTGGCAGCGCCTTCCGTTATCTCTTTAAGTTCTGCGGCCTTGTCATATGCCTTTTTCGCATTCCTGACGTTCTCTTCTGTCAGCGGAACATCATGTCTGGCAAATTGCTTCTCCAGTTCCCTTGCAAAAGCCTCGCTGCCCGTGATCTCCCGCAGCGTTTCCGCATCTATCTGATCGGTATACCCGACTACCTGGGTACCGCCCTTGATAAGTTCTGCCTTAATCTTGTCAACAATCGTAACGACTTCCTCTACATCCATGTCGCCAATATCATAACCGTCTTCCATCATCCGGTTATAATCTTCCTCAGACACAGTATTAGACATAACTGTCATATAGTCTCTCTGCGTGGCAACGTCGATCTGCCCTGCATCCTGCATAACCTCTTCTGCGGTCTTTCCTTGACCTTTATAAGCCGTGTTATCCATAACTGTGCCAGAAATGTCTAATGCATATGCACCCGTCTGATTCGTCTTCTCCGTACGGGTGTCCCGGTGTGAAGTTGTCATTACCTTGTCTACATTTTGGTTTGTGCTGCTGTTGTCAAATGTAATCTTCATACACTCACTCCATGTAGTAGGTTTTATAGGTTTTATGTATTTGCCTATTATTTCGGCACATTCTTTTCTTTTCTTAACCCTGCGTCCAAAATCCCCGATTCCGAGCCCGTTCCCCTATGGACAGCTCCACACTCAAATTGATCATCCCAGCAATCCCAACATAAGCTGGTTGCTCTGGTCCGCTCGCGCAAGTATAGAAGTTCCGGCCTGCGCAGCCGGGTCTACTGCAGCAGTTCCAGAATGGACTGACTGCTCTGGTTGGCCTGCGTCAGCATGCTCGTCCCCGCCTGCATCAGAATATTATTAACGGAATACTCCATCATCAAATCCGCTATATCGGAATCCCGAATACGGGACTCGGCGGCCTGTGTATTTTCTTCTATATTCGCGTTGATGTTGCTGGCATGCTCCAGACGGTTCTGATAAGCCCCAAAGGTGGAACGCTGTTCGCTGACCATCCGAAGGGCGCCCTTAACCTCGTTGATGGCGTTACTGGCGCTTTCTATCGTCCGTGTATTGGTATCCCCTATTCCCAGCGCAATCGTGCTGAGGGCTTCATACTGTACGGAAATATGCTGTCCGCCTTCTGTGCCTCCCTGCACGTAGAACCCGCAGATGCCGCCGTAGATCGGTATATCTATCTGATGAGTTTTCGCACTTGCCCTGTCTATTTCATGATGATCGGATCCGGCGCTGGAAGTGGAAAAATCCATAATTGTCTCACCGTTCAAAGCGTTATTGATTTTTTGCAGCATGGTCTCTTCTGTATCACTGGTATCCACGTTAATTCTGATACTGAAGCTTCCTACGCTGCTGCTTTTCTTGTCCTTCCCATAGGTAAACTCCTGATCTGCCGTCAGGCTGAAATTCAAAGTTATGCTTCCGCCTTTATCGGTAGCTCCGCCTTTGCTGCTGAGCAGCAATCCAGGAGTCGAGTCCGTTCCATGTCCATAATTATATTCGTCTTTCGTTCCGGTCAAAGCCGACATCAAGCCGCCCAGGGTTCCTGCTGCAGAATGCGGTTTATCGGTTTTATACTGATTGTGGGAGCCATACTTATACCACCATATATTTTCATCGTCATCCTTATAATCACTCCAGTCATAGGAATAATAACTGATACTGGTCGAAGTACCTGTCACAGTACCGATGCCCTCCATATAGAATGAAAAGACCCACTTATCCGTGCTGGCTCTTGCTTCCTCTACAGTTGCCGCCTGTGGATAGGATATCAAATTACTCTTACCCCCATTGGCTGTCAATGCAGGTTCTAAAAAAGCATCGTCACTCCCATCAAAATTATGTCCTTTAGAGTTGCCGTGAATATAAGAAGCATATGCCGCGGTATAATTTAAACTTGCCCCGCCAACAGCTACTCCTGTATAAGTTTTGTTACTACCGTCCATATTTTGAAAATTATTGGACATACTTGTATAGGAATAAGCACTCATTCTTGTATCTTTAATACACGCTACAATATCATCTATTGTGGCCGTATCTTCCACAGAAAATGAGACTGTATGCTTAAACTGCGGTACGACTTCACCTTTGTCATTCGTAGTATAGAGATTATTTGTCGCCGGATTCTTTTCACCGAAATAATCACTCATTTCAAAGGTATAATTATTATCTTCCAAGTCTTTCCAGCTGACTTTCTCTGTCGTGTAGTCTTCGTCATCCCATCCCTTCCACTCGACCCATACACCTTCTACTGCATCTGCCCTAATGATATAATCACTGGTTGAATTTGCTATTACACCACAATTCGCGTTGGTCACACTTTCCTGTATATATTGATAACTTGATCCGGTAAAGTTTACTGCCTGCCTTTTATCATACCCCAGCAATTTTTTATCACCCGGCTCCCAGATCTTCTTCTCATTATACGTGGTGGTACTGAAGATCCTGTTCATCTCATTCTTCAAATGCTGTATTTCCGCGTCGATAGCCGCCCGGTCTTCCACCGTATTCGTACCATTGGCCGCCTTCACCGCAAGCTCATTGATCCTCTGCAGCATATCATGCACTTCATTCAAAGCACCTTCCGCCGTCTGGACATAACCTACCCCTTCCGAAATATTGCTCACAGTCTGGTGCAGGCCGCGCACCTGCCTGCGCATCTTCTCGGAAATCGATAAACCTGCCGCGTCATCAGCAGCTCTGTTAATTTTATACCCGGAAGAAAGCTTCTCCGTCAGCTTCGCATTCTTCCCCGTACTTACCTTAAGTTGTCGATTCGCATTTTCTGCAAGTAGATTATGTTGTACAAACAGCATATATGCCTCCTATCTATCTTTACGATCTGTGATTAGTTATTTCGAAGTATTGAAACAATTAATTTCCCCGTTCCTGACAAAATATCCCCTCTTCATGACATCCGGTGCATATATTATACATGAATTATCCGATATTGGATACTACAAAATTAGGCCGTTGCACAGAAGTATAAAACTTTCCGTACAACGGCCGTTTGATTAATGCTAAAACAGCTTCTATGTCATTTTATAAGACCCTACAGAACTTCTGCAGCCAGTCCCTGTCAGAATACAAACACCGCAGCCGTATAAGGCGGCAGATCGAAGGAAATATTGTATTTCTTAAAGTTACAATCACCCTTGACCGCATTGATCTCGGCCGGAATCTCATGTCCGTTGCCGCCAAAGCGCTTGTCGTCACTGTTCAGCAGCAGTTTGTATTTCTTTTTCTTCGGTACACCGATCATATAATTCTCCCACATCATGGGGGTCATATTGATCACGAACATGATATTGTTCCTGCCCGTCTCGTCTTTTCTGAAAAAACTGTAAACACTGCGATCCGCATCGTCCGCATTCAGCCACTCGAAGCCGCTCCAGTCATTGTCGATGGAATAGAGCGCCGGATACTTGCGATACATATTCAAAAGCTCTTTCACATACTCGTGCATTCCCCTGTCCTGTTC
>Ga0137307_102329_pt1 | contig 13475 bp, 15 predicted proteins | sample NAcewD2O_March_2_FD_97180 | JGI IMG/M metagenome (GOLD analysis project Ga0137307, IMG submission 97180) | Mouse cecal microbial communities from Vienna, Austria - N-Acetylglucosamine amended D2O_March | ecosystem: Host-associated > Mammals > Digestive system > Large intestine > Cecum | place...
AACGTCTGGAATTTGGCGTGAAAGCCATCGACGGTTTGAATACCATCGGGAAAGGGCAGAGAATCGGTATCTTTGCCGGTTCCGGTGTAGGAAAGAGTACCCTGATGGGTATGATTGCCAAAAATGTAAAGACGGATATTAATGTGCTGGCCCTGGTGGGAGAGCGTGGGCGTGAGGTGCTGGAATTCGTGGAAAAGGATCTGGGAGAGGAAGGCATGAAGCGTTCGGTTCTGGTCGTGGCAACTTCTGACCAGCCTGCCATGCTGCGGATGAAATGTCCATTGGTAGCGACCACCATTGCCGAGTATTTCCGGGATCAGGGGAACGACGTGCTTCTGATGATGGATTCTCTTACCCGCTATGCCATGGCGCAGCGTGAAATCGGTCTGGCCATCGGCGAGCCTCCGATTGCCAGAGGGTATACGCCGTCGATCTATGCGGAGTTCCCCAAATTGCTGGAGCGGAGCGGAAATTTCAACAAGGGATCCATTACCGGTGTTTACACGGTACTTGTGGAAGGAGACGATACAAACGAACCGATTTCCGATACCGTTCGGGGAATTTTGGACGGACATATTGTTTTAAGCCGGCAGTTGGCCAATGAAAACCATTTTCCGGCCATTGATATCGGTGCGAGCATCTCCCGTCTGATGGTAGAAATCGTGGGTGAGGAACACAAGCAGTCCTCTTCTCAGATGCGGAATCTTTTGGGACTGTACCAGAAAAACGCGGATCTGATTGCCATCGGTGCCTATAAAAAAGGAAATAACCCCGCCCTTGACAATGCGGTTTCAAAGATCGATCAGATTAACAGATTTTTAGAACAGGAAATTAACGAAAGCTTTAGCTATGAAGAGACGCTGGAGATGATGCGGTCAATTGTAGGGTAAGCGGGATAAAATTTCACCCCATCAGGAGGAACAGTCTTGAAACGGTTTCAGTATGGACTTGAAACGGTACTGGATTATAAAACCCAGGTGCTGGATAATCTCAGAACAGAACATGCGGCAGCGCTTAATCAGGTCAGAAAGAAAGAAGATGAGATTCATCGGCTTAAAGATAAGCTGACAGGGTATGAAGGACAGTTTGACAGGAAAAAACACGCAGGCGGCGTAATTGAGGAATACAGGCTTTTTAACCTGTGTATTACCCAGATGGAGAGGACCATTGATTATGAGAAAGAGCATCTGTTCGTGCTTCGGAAAAAAGAGGAAGAAAAGCGAGCGAAGGTAGTGGAAGCGAAGATTGACACATCCAAGTTCGAAAAATTGAAGGAGCGCAAATGGGCGGCTTATCAGAAAGCAGAGATGAAGGCAGAAGAAAGCTTCATAGAAGAGTTTGTCTCCAACGGTCTGTCCAGAAGAATTGAAAATACATAAACAATTTGATGAATTTTTGACGTGAAATTATTTGTTTTTAGTGATATAAAAAAGTTGCTTAAATAAAGAATATATCTTATAATAAACTATAGATATTAAGTGGTATGGGAGGGCTTGCCGAAAGCCTGAAAATACCGTTGATCATAGACGGAGTATTGTGAGAGAGGAGGGAGAACGTATGGCAGAAATTTCCATGGTGCAGATGACCGGCCCGGCGGTATCGCCAGGCGCTTCGGCAGAGAAACCGAAAGGCGACCTGGCGGCGGATTTTTCCGAATTGCTTCGGGACAAAGGACAGTCTGTTTCGGATAGTGGTAAAAAAACAGAAGTGAAAAAACCGGAAAAAGAACAGGGCCAGACGCGCAGACCCGATAAAAAGGTGCCGGCGCAGGAGGATGAAAAGCAAGAAGTGAATGAATCGGCTTCTTCTCTGGAGAATACGGAGGAGGGGCTTTCTGTGCTTGCAGGAATGGTGATGCAGGTGCAGGAGAATGATGCCGTGGCAGCGGAGGGAATCGCTGAGAACGTGCAGACAGAGCCGATTCTTCCGGCGGCCGAAAGTGCCGAGCCAATTCAGATGCCGGAAGTGCGGTTGACAGAGACTGATACGCTGACTGCCGCGCCGGCAGCTCAGGAGACTGCTCAGACTGCTCAGACTGCTCAGACTGCTCAGGCTGCCCAGACCGTTCAGTCTCAGGACCCGGTTCAGACACGTCAGACACAGACTGCTTCTAAGGAGCCGTCGGCACCGCAGGAGGTTAAGGCTGAGAATCATACGGAACAGCCCCGGCAGGCTGCCCAGGCTCAAAAACCGGAACAGCCCCGGCAGGAAAAAAATCAGACGACAGCTCAGGATCAGGGAAAGACCGAGACGGGCGTTTTAAAAGAAGGGGAAACGGCGGTTAAACCGGAGGAGCAGTTTGCGGCTCAGAGCACGGCGAACAGTCAGTTTCAGTCTCAGATTTCCGGTGAGGGAACGGAGGTTTCCAAAGATGCGGGTGTGGTAAAGACATCTGAGGCTGCGCTGTATAAGGATGTAGCGGAGACATTGGCAAACCGTATGCCCACGGAGGATGGAACGCTGACCCTGGAGTTGGAGCCGGCTTCATTGGGCAAGATTATTATAAAGGTCGCTTTTGAGGGCGGAAAGACCGTGATGTCCCTGATGGCGGACAGCCAGAAAACGCTGTCCATCTTAAGCCAGCGGGCCGGAGAGATGGCGCAGATTCTGGAAGAGAAGACCGGTCAGCAGACCGTGATCTATACGCCGGAGAATCAGTCTTCCCAGGAAGAACTGCCCGGACGGGGCGGGGAAGAAAACCGCCAGAGACAGCGGGATGCGCAGGAGGAAAAGAGACACGATAAAGAAAGCGAGTCCTTTATGCAGCAGTTGCGGCTGGGACTGGTAGGATAGAGGAGGACAGAGATTATGCCAGATACATCAGGTATTACAAGCGGCGCGCAGAATCCTTATGCCACGCCGAATTATGCCGGGGCGGCTAAGAACGGCAGTACGGACAAAACCGAGGGTGCAAGTAAAGGCAGTGAGACAGAAAAACCGGGAGCGTCCAGCGGTTCTTCTAGTCCCTACGCAACCCAATATTATTCTCATGCCAGCACGGATAAGAATACGCTGACGATTACTGATTATTTTAAATTGCTGTCGGCTCAGTTGGCGAATCAGGATATGAACAATCCGATGAGCAACAGCGAGATGATGGCTCAGATGGTGCAGATGGCCATGGTACAGTCTATGACCTCCATGAACGAGATGATGGAGAATGTGATTAGCACAATACAGAATTCCCAGATCATCTCCACTCAGACCTACGCGGCCGGGTTAGTTGGCCAGGAGGTAACAGTATCGGTAACGGAGAAAGTAAAGGATGAGGAGACAGGGCTGGAGACAATCAAGGTGGTTGGTTCGAAGACCGGCATCGTGGAATCCGTGAACTTTACCAGTGCAACCCCTACGTTCCGTTTGGAGGGAGACGATACGGATTATCCGATCACTTATCTGCTGGGCATGGGAAAAATAGAGGTGAAGATTCCCACAGAGCCTGACGAGGGCGAGGGAGAAGATGATAAAACCGAAGGCGTTGAAGGCGAAGGCGATAAAACCGAAGGAACCGAAGGCGAGGATAATAAAACTGACGGAACCGAAGGAACCACCGGCGGTACGGAGGGAACTGAGAATGCAGGCGGAGCGGATACGGAGAATACAGGCAATACCGGAGATGCCGCTACGGATGCGGAGAACGCCGCAGGTACCGGGGCAGCCGACCCTTCGGGCAGCATAAATACACAGCCGTCAGCTTCCGAAACGGAAGATGAGAATACTACAGAAAATACTGAGGAAATGGGGACAGCCGTATAACGGCAGAAAGGATGGAATAAACAATGTTAAGAGCAATGGATTCAGCAGTTGCAGGACTGCGTGCGCATCAGAGTAAGCTGGACGTTATCGGTCATAATATCGCCAACGTGAATACGTATGGATATAAATCACAGAATTACAGTTTTGCTGAGGCGATGTATCAGACGTCATCTTCGTCTACGGGCGGTAGCGCTACGGCTGGTGGCGTGAATGCTGCTCAGTATGGTTATGGTTCTCTGACCGGTTCTATTACGATGGATATGACAGCCAGTACGCCTACCTATGTAGGAGGATTTAACGCTACAATCAGCGGTGAAGGCTTTTTTATTACAAGTGCAGCTAAAAAAGATGGGGCTACTGCACTTTCTCCTCAGGATGTGAAGCAAGATGGAGATATTGATTATAGTCGTGTAGGACAGTTTAAAATTGATTCTAAAGGTTATATGGTAGATAGCAACGGAAATTTCATTTATGGTTTTCGACCGACCAATGATTTGCTGAATCCGGGTGAGAATTTTGACAAGCAAAAATTAGTTCCGTTGAGAGTCCCGGTAGATATCACTTTAGCAGGGGCTGCCGGCAATATGACAGCAACTGGTAATTGGGCTGATCAGGATACTAGTATTGTGTTAACCGATATAAAAATTAATACTTATGGAGAGGTAACAGGAACGATAAAGGAAGTTAAAGACGCCAATGGAGCCGCAATACCGGATGATCCGAGAGCGGGTAAAGTAATTACTTTGGGTAAAGTGGCAATTGCGACTTTCCAGAATCCGGAAGGTCTTACGAAATCCGGCAGTTATTATTATAAAGCGAGTGAAAGTGATAATACGGGTATACTTTCGGTAGATATTCCTGGCGCTACTGCTACCGCATCCCTGATGGCCGGCTATCTGGAAGCTTCCAACGTAGACCTTGCCAAAGAATTCTCTGATATGATTACCACTCAGCGTGGTTTTCAGGCGAACACGAAGATGATTACCGTCAGCGACGAAGTTCTGAACGAACTGGTAAACATGAAGCGTTAATTTGAACGGTCGGTTTAACCTCTTCCCATAAAAATAACATACACAACATATAAGAATCAACGCGCATACATAGATTACACCTGGCAGGGATTTTCTGGCCCGGTGTAATCGTATGCCGCGAACCCTGTTTGCGTTTCATTTCAGAAAAGAGGATGCAATGCAATGATTAAAGTAACCCGGCTGAATGGAGAGATTCTCTATCTCAACTATTTTCAAATCGAGTATATTGAAACCATACCAGAGACAAAGATCAAGCTGGTGGGCGGGAATTATTACCTGGTGAAGGATACGGCCGAGTCAGTCGGCGAACAGATTAAAGCGTTTCTGGCCGCCTGCATATCCGGGACCGGTTTGCTGGAACGGCAGAGGTTTTGTGAATAACAAGAGGAAAGGCTTAGTGTTATGGATTTAACAACAATCATTGGATGGATATTAGGTATCGTTTTGATTATCAACGGTATCACTGTGGAAAAATTGGGAAATTTCGCTGACCCGGCCAGTGTCTTGATCGTAGTTGGCGGAACACTGGCGGCGATTATCGCGAGTTTTCCATTGTCCACGCTGCTGGATATGCCCAAACACTTTACGATCCTGTTCCGGGGCAAAAAGTATGATATTCCCAAGCTGGTGGATCAGATCGTGGATCTGGCGATGGTGGCCAGGCAGAATGGTCTGCTGGCACTGGAGGAGAAAGCAGAGGAGATCAAGGATCCTTTTTTCAAGCGCAGTATCGTGCTGATTGTGGATGCCAACGATCCGGATAAAGTGCGCACCATTCTGGAAACAGAAGTGGACAGCATGCTGGATCGCCATGACCAGGCAGCCAGCCTGTATGAGAAAGGGTCGGCTTATGCTCCGGCCTTTGGTATGGTAGGTACCCTGGTAGGTTTGATTAATATGTTAAAGGGCATGGATCTGAGCGGGTCAGGCGGCGGAGCTTCCACGCTGGGCCAGGATATGTCGGTTGCTTTGATTACCACCTTTTATGGCAGCGCCCTTTCAAACCTGTTTTTCCACCCCATCGCGAAAAAACTGCGGATCAGACAGAGCGAAGAGCTGCTTTACTGTTCTACGATCGTGGAAGGGGTTATGTCAATTCAGGCGGGAGAGAATCCGCAGTATCTGCGAGAGCATCTTTTAGCGGGCGTGAAGCAGTCGAAGCAGAAGAAGCTGCTGGCCAAAGCGCCGGCAGGCGGCGGCGGAGGTGACGCGAAATGAGTAAAAGGAAAGCAGGGGGCGGAGATGAAGGCGGCAACTGGATGGACACCTATGGCGACATGGTGACCCTCCTGATGACGTTTTTCGTCCTGCTGTATTCCATGTCAAATCTGGATGCGAAGAAATGGGAAGTATTCGTCCGCAGCATCAATCCTGATAAGGGCGTGGATCAGGCCGAACAGGTGGCGATTAACGGAGTGATGGATGATACGGAGGATGTTTTGGACGGCGGATCGGACATCCCGGAACAGGAAGTGTTTGATACGGAACAATTGTATCTGATTCTGGCGGAAGAGCTGGAACGCCAGGGTGTGGATGGTGTAGAGCTTTCGCGAGGGGAAGACTATACCTTTATCGTGTTTCAGGACAGAACCTTTTTCGGAGGCGACAGTTCTGAGCTGACAGATACGGGACGGGAAGTACTGGACGTGTTCTGCGATGTGCTGGATCAGGCCAGTGATCAGATTTCCCAGATTAATATTATGGGTCATACGACCCAGGCGGATCCGAACCGGCCCAATTTTGTAAGAGAGGACCGGATGCTTTCGTCTATGCGCGCGGCTGAGGTCTGCATTTTCATTCAGCAGCGGGAAGTGATAGAGCCGGACAAGCTGGTGACCATCGGATACGGACAGTTCCGGCCGCTGGACACTGCGGATACGGATGAGGCGAGAGCCAGAAACCGACGGGTGGAACTGCTGTTGGTGGACGAGGGAGCGGATACCCGTTCTCTGAACGAATATTATGAAGAATACATCAGCGGAACGAACGCTGACCGGACGGTTGTGACCGACAGCAGTAGAAATCAGGGTGAGGATCCGGCACAGAATCCCGATCAGCCTGACGGAGAAGTATTTGAGACGCTGGGAGGTGCGGAAGGCGCGCCGCCGGAAATGGAATTGCCCGAGGATATTCCTTCGGAATAGGTGGCTGTAAAGACGCCGTATTTTATGGAAAAGGTGAAGTAGCTATGGCAGACGTGTTATCCCAAAGCGAGATAGACGCGCTTTTAAAGTCTATGCAGGACGGAGGCGGAAACGACGCCCCGGCGGAAGAAAAAAAGCCGTCAGAGCAAAAGGCGGAAACGGAGACTGCAAAATATAATAAATACGATTTTTACAGTCCTAGAAAATTTACGAAGGAGAAGATGAGGATCCTGACCAGTGTATTCGAGAATTACGCCAGGATTTTGACTTCTCAGGTGGCCGGCCTTTTCCGGGTATTGACGGATATTACCGTGCTGGAAGTACAGGAGCGGCGTTATTATGAATATGTGAATTCCCTTCATGAGAATGATATTATGACATTGATCGATACCACTGTACTGGACAGGGGGAAGAATAATCTGCCGATTATGTTGTATGTCACGCCGGGACTTGTGATCACACTGATCAACCGGATGCTGGGCGGCGGCGAAGATGTTGTGAAGGTAGAGTCCGATTATCGTTATTCCGACGTAGAGATGGCTCTGTACCGGCGGGTGGTGGATCATTTCACACAGACATTGAAGGACGGGTTCAGCAATTATATTAACGCAAGCTTTGCAATCCGATATATAGAGGAAAATCCCAGTATGGTACAGGAAGTGGGACTGGATGAGACAGTTGCCATTATTCATCTGAATGTAGACGTATCGGGACTGGCGATTGAAAAAATCAGGATTTGTATGCCGGGCACGCTGCTGGAATTCATGTTCCATATGATTGACAGCAGAAAACATATTGCCCGCGGCATTACTGTGGAAGATAACCGGGATATTATTCTGGATCATATTCGATATACAAAGCTTCCTGTGACGGGACAGTTGGGAACTGTCCGCCTTGACTTAAGCGATATCTATCATCTGCAGGAAGGCGATATCATAGATTTGAATAAACCAAGGAACGGAAGTGTTACCCTGTATGTGGGACGGCAGCCCTGGTTTACCGGTGAGATGGGGACTTATAAAAAGAATATAGCGGTCCGTATCAAGCAGCGGATTGCTCCGCAGGAAGCGGAAGATACGGAAGATGAAACGACGACGGCGGAGGAAGAATGGCCCGAGACAGAGTTTTCGGAAGCTGCCCTGACAGAAGACGAGAGCATAGAAAACATATACCCGTAAGTCGGGATAGTTGACTGACGTGTATGCTCTTTGCGTATAATGCCTAATGTACCGGCATTGTAATATAAAAAAGGAGAATGAGGAAAATGGCTAAAATTATGTTAGTAGATGATGCGGCGTTTATGCGAATGATGATTAAAAACACGCTGACCCAGCAGGGTTATACCGACATCGTGGAGGCACAGGACGGCGCCGAGGCTGTGACGAAGTTTGATGAGGAGAATCCCGACCTGGTATTTATGGATATTACCATGCCGAATATGGATGGTCTGCAGGCTCTGAAAAAGATTAAAGAAGGTCATCCTGACGCGAAAATCGTGATGTGTACGGCTATGGGTCAGGAGACCATGGTACTGGATGCGATTAAGTCCGGCGCAAAGGATTTTATCGTGAAGCCTTTTACCCCGGAGAGAATCGCGGAGACCGCGCAGAAATTCCTGGGATAAGAGTACAGCAGGAAACTGTCTAGCATAAACGGGAGGTAGGTTATGTCATTTTTAAGTTCGTTTGATATCTGTGCTTCCGGACTGAGCGCCCAGCGCGTCCGCATGGATATTGCGGCTGAGAATATCGCGAACATAGAGACCACCAGAACTGAGGGTGGCGGCAGCTATACAAGAAAGCTGGTTACATTTGAGAGCTACGGGGAAGAATCTTTCCAGGAGGCTTTAAGGAATGCGGCCCATGGAAAGGGCTATACGACGAACACAAAGACTGGCGTCCGGGTTTCCGCAATCGTGGAAGATGACCGTGAATTTAAACGGGTCTATAATCCGGAGCATCCGGATGCGGATGAGAACGGGTATGTGAATATCCCGAATGTGGATCTGCTGAAAGAGACTGTGGACAGTATGTCCGCAACCCGTTCCTATGAAGCCAATGTTACAGCCCTGAACGCGATCAAAGCAATGGCGCAGAAAGCGCTGGAGATTGGAAAATAATTGATCGGAAAACATTGGCGTTACGCAGAAGGAGATTGAGAAATGGGCGCTTGCACCTTTAATGAAATGGAAATCGACGCGATAGGCGAAATAATGAATATCAGCCTTGGCGCGTCTGCCACGGCAGTATCCACGCTGCTTGGAAACACCGTGCATATCACCACTCCCGTGGTCAGAGTGCTGAGAGATCAGGATTTTGATTTTAGGAGACTGGAGCCTGCTGTCGCGGTGGAGATTGCCTATGTGGAGGGGCTGGACGGCAGCAACGTCATGATGTTCAGCCGTAATGATGTGCGTATCATCGTAGGGATGCTGATGGGCATGGAAATTCCGGAAGAAAACTTTGAGCTGGATGAAATCAACCGCAGCGCGATCTGCGAGGTGATGAACCAGATGATGGGTTCTTCCGCTACGGCTCTGTCGGAATTCCTTGGAATGACGGTAAATATCTCTACGCCGAAAGCCTTTGAGGTGGCCAGTGAAGAGGAATTCAGAGAGAAATATTTTGTCGCTACCGACGGAAGTAAGGTAGTGGTAAGTTTTGATCTGGAAGTGGAAGGAAAGCTGAAAAGCGAATTTTTGAATATTATGTCCGAGGACCTGGCGAAGCGGCTTCTTAAGCCGTTCCAGGCGGGACTCTCCGGCCGCGGTGCGCCCGCGGCGGAACAATCCGCTCCTGTGCCGGAACCCGTGCCCGCAGCGGAAGAACCGGCGGCATCCGCAGGCGGAGGAACCTTGTCGCAGGCGGAGATCGAAGCACTGATGGGAGGCGGAGCAGCCGCTCCTGCGCCGGAACCTGCGGCGCCCGCAAGCGGAGGAACCCTGTCGCAGGCGGAGATCGAAGCGCTGATGGGAGGCGGAGCAGCCGCTCCTGCGTCGGAACCTGCGGCGCCCGCAAGCGGAGGAACTTTGTCGCAGGCGGAGATCGAGGCGCTGATGGGAGGCGGAGCAGCCGAGCCGGCACCCGCACCTGCGCCGGTGCCTGAACCGCAGCCCATGCCTCAGATGCAGGCGGCTCCTCAGATGCAGGCAATGCCCCAGATGCAGCCGATGCCTCAGATGATGCCTGTGTATCAGCAGGGCGGCCAGGATCCGATGATGCTTCAACTGATCACACAGATGCAGCAGTCTCAGATGCAGATGATGGAAATGATCAACGAGATGAAGAAGGGCGGCGGAGCAGCCAAAAGAGAAGCTCCTTCGGAGCCTTCGATCATTCGTCCGTTAGATTCGGCCGCTTTTGAAGGCGACGGCGAAGGAGGAGACAGCGAAGATCGTGTGAACCAGGAGATGCTTCTCAAAGTACCGCTGGAAGTATCCGTAGAGATCGGCCGCGCGAAAAAGCTGGTAGGAGATATTCTGGAATTTACCCAGGGTTCTCTGGTTGTTCTGGATAAAATGGCGGGAGAACAGGCCGACCTGTATGTAAACGGTCAGTGCATTGCCAGAGGCGACGTGGTAGTGGTTGAGGATAACTTTGGTATTCGTATTACCGAGATTGTGACGAGAAATCTGAATCCGGAGACTCTGTAATGTTGAATGGGAATCCTGTAATATCCCTGATCGGTGCGTTTATGTGGGTCGTCGTGATTCTGGCCCTGGCTTACTGGTGCAGCCGGTATCTGGGCAGACGGTATGGCGGCGGCGTATCCGGAAAATATTTGAAAGTGATCGACCGGGTTCAGGTGGGAGCGGACCGGTATCTGCTTCTGGTAAAACTGGAAGATCATACCTGGCTGATCGGTGTAAGTCCGGCAGGTATACAGCTTCTGTCCGAGCCTGAGGATTTCGTCTGGGAGCCTGAGGAAGAGGCGCAGGAAAACGGCGCGGCGCCCGGCTTTCAGGAGCTGTTAAAGGCTTACGGTTCGCTCAGGGAGAAGAAAAAAGGAGAGAAACACTAAATGCTAGATGAGCTTTTGACAGGATTAAACGGCGGAAGCGTGCCGACGCTGGATCTGATCTTTCTGATGACGATGATCGCGATCCTGCCGTCCCTGGCAGTGATGGTGACCTCCTTCGCCAGAACGATTATTATTCTGTCTTTTACCCGAAACGCGATTGGCGTTCAGTCCACGCCGCCGAATATGGTACTGACCGGGATTGCCCTGTTCTTGACAATATTTATCATGAGTCCGGTGATCGAAGAAATCAATGTGGAGGCGTATTCCCCTTATATACAGGGAGAGATCAGCCAGCAGGAGGCGGTCACAAGGATGGTGGGGCCGTTGAAACGGTTTATGCTCCGGAATACCCAGCAGGACAGTCTGAATATGTTTATCAAGATGTCGGATACGGAAGTACGGGAAAACCAGGAGGATTATCCGCTGACAGTGGTGATCCCTGCATTTATGACCAGTGAGCTGAAACGGGGATTTATATCAGGCTTTCTGATTTATCTGCCTTTTCTTTTGATCGATATCGTGGTTGCCACCACACTGATGGCCATGGGTATGGTTATGTTGCCGCCGTCGATGGTGGCGCTGCCCTTTAAACTGCTATTGTTTGTGACTGTAGACGGATGGGGCTTGTTGTTTTCCAGCATTGTGGCCGGATTTCATTAGCGTGTCGGCAGGAGTTGTTCACGGAGGTGGCGTAATTGAGTAACGTAGAGATCATGGATACCATATATCAGATGTTTCAGTTGATGGTACGGCTGGCGCTGCCTCTTTTGCTGATCAGTATGATCGTGGGTATTATCATCGCCATCTTTCAGGCGGCTACCCAGATCAGTGAGCAGACTTTGACTTTTGTGCCGAAGCTTCTGGCGCTCCTTGTCACGTTAAGCGTGCTGGGAGGTTCCATGCTGAGTTCTATTCATGAGTTTATGATTCTTATTTTTAATATGATCGCCGAGGGGTAGCTTATGTTGATCCTGTTCTCTCTGATCGTCATGCGCATGACCGGAGCCATTGTGTTTAATCCGATTTTCGGCAGGAACAGTGTGCCTGCCAGAATGAAAGCGGGATTGGTTCTGTTTCTCTCGCTGCTCCTGTACGGCGGCTTCGGAGGGGAACTGAGTCATCAGCCGGCCGGGATTCTGGAGTACGGCGTAATGATGCTGACGGAGCTTTTTGTAGGCTTTGTACTTGGTTTCTCCATGGAACTGGCGGTGATGATTTTACGGTTTGCTTCCGCAGTCATGGACTTTTCCATGGGCCTGAGCATGGCCCAGGTTTATGATCCCCAATACAATGGCCAGGTGACGGTTACTTCCGGTGTCTATTATGGATTTTTTGTCCTGTTGTTTTTTGCCACCAATTGTCATTTGCGGGTGATTCAGATTTTTTTTCAGTCGGCTGACGTACTCCCCTTCGGCATGGTGACACTGAATACGGAGCTGCCTCAGGCGATTCTCGTTGTCTTTCGGGAGAATATCGCGATGGGGCTGCAGTACGCTTTTCCGCTGATTGCTATTGAGCTGGTGACAGAGGCGGCGGTGGGCATCCTGATGCGGATGATTCCTCAGATCAATGTGTTTTCCGTAAATTTTCAGATTAAGATTATCGTGGGACTGCTTACCTTATTGATTTTATTCAGTCCGATGTCAGATAGAATCTATCAGATTTTTGACAATATGCTGGCTTTTATGGAGGATGCGCTCCTGTTGCTGGCGCCGTGACCGGCAGTCCGGCATGGAAAAATAATGCAACCTGATGTGCCGTCGATAAGGAAGGATGTGAGGTAGTGGCTGAAGGCAGCAATGGTCAGGAAAAAACAGAACAACCAACCAGTAAACACCGAAGAGACGCCAGAAGAGAAGGAAATGTATTTCAGAGTAAGGATGTCGCTACGGTGGTCATGCTGTTCGGCGTTTTCTGGATGCTGCGCCTTTGGATTCCCACTATGCACCGTGAGATCACAGGCTTTCTAAAAGAAACTTTAGACAGAATAAGCCTGGACGACAGCCTGATGCTGTCCGTTCAGATTCTTTATAGATTTTTGTGGGTATTTGTCAAATGTGCGGTGCCCCTGCTGCTGGTTTCGATGCTGCTGGGGATTTTGTCCCACGGTTTGCAGACCCGCTTTAATATCAGCTTTAAGGTGATCAGGCCGAAGTTCAGCAAGCTGAATCCCATATCGGGCCTGAAAAAGCTGTTCTCGCTGAAAAAAGTCGTGGAGCTTCTGAAAAATCTGGTGAAGCTTGTACTTTTGATTTTCCTTCTCTATAATATGTTGAAGGATCAGATGATCGCCATGTCCAGAATGATTGACATGACGCCCATGAGTTCGGCGGTCAGCATGTTGGATACCGCTTTCAATCTGGTAATGAAAGTGTGTATTGCTTTTACGGTCGTCGCGTTTTTTGATTTCCTTTATCAGCGCTGGGATTATGAAAAGAATTTAAAGATGACCAAACAGGAAGTAAAGGATGAGTATAAACAGACCGAGGGAAATCCTGAGATTAAAGGAAGGATCCGACGGATT
>Ga0137307_102277_pt1 | contig 13452 bp, 9 predicted proteins | sample NAcewD2O_March_2_FD_97180 | JGI IMG/M metagenome (GOLD analysis project Ga0137307, IMG submission 97180) | Mouse cecal microbial communities from Vienna, Austria - N-Acetylglucosamine amended D2O_March | ecosystem: Host-associated > Mammals > Digestive system > Large intestine > Cecum | place...
AGTGCGGAGGGAACGCTTACGTTCTTGATAAAGGCTCCGCCGTGCAAGAGGGAATGCTTTGCCCGTCTTGCGGTGAGGTGTTGCTTCCAAACGGGAGATATGTGGAAAATGACGAAGGAATGACAAGCGCGTTGTCGCCCTTTGATTTTGCAAATCCTACGGGGAAGAATGTGAGATGTCATTGCTGCGGCGCGGAGTTATGGAAGCCTCATGTAAAGAACATCAATACGCCGGGTACGGATTTTTATGAACACGCAAAGAAAAATTCCGGCTGGCACAGAAGTACCCATTATGCCAATAAAACCCATAAAACGGCAAAGACGGTGTGGCTGCACAAAGACTTTGAGGAAGAATACTATCAAAAGATAGGCGAAAAACCGTTGTGTGAAAAGAGTGAGGATGAAAAAGGGGTACGGAGGTATGCGCTTGCGGATTATATAAAAAAGCAGTTAAAAGGCTGTTTTGACATGTTTATCGTCGATGAAGCGCATTTGTTTAAAGGAGGAGCTACGGCGCAGGGAAACGCGATGCATGCTTTGGCAAAGGCGTCTAAGTATCAGCTGGCGCTGACGGGAACGATTGCGGGAGGGGTGGCGACGGATCTGTTTTATTTGTTCTACCGCCTTGACCCGGTGCGGATGCGTTCCCTTGGTTTTGAATTTACAGATGAAATGAAATTTGCCAAAAAATACGGAACAATTGAGACGGTATATGATTATGTAGACTCCGGGGAAACAAATAGGAATCAGGCTTCCCGGGGAAGGCAGATAAAGCCGCCGCAGATAAAGCCGGGAATATCGCCGGTTATTTTCCGGGATCTTTTATTAGACAAGACGGTATTTTTAGATTTGTCCGACATGTCAAAATTCTTGCCAAATTTGAAAGAGAAGGTAGTCAGGGTTAGGGTTGACAGAAATATAGAAGATGAGAAGGGCAATCTCGTGCCGAATCCGGAGCACGGCATGCTTTCCCATTACCGCAACGTGATTGAACATTTGAAATGCGAGTCACGGCAAGGGGAAGGGAAAGGGATTTTAGGAAAGATGCTTCAGTTTTCTTTATCTTATCCGGATCATCCGTATGGCGTGAGTCCTATCAAATCCCCATTTACCGGAAGCGTGCTTAAATACGTTGAGGATTTTTCAGAAATCATCAGCAATGACAAGTTGCTTGCGAAAGAAAAAGAACTGCTCTCTATTGTTACGTCGGAACTGGGCGAAGGGAGAAATTGCGTCGTATATGTGGAATATGCGAAAGATCCTGAAACCTGCGTGTCTTACCGTTTAAAAGAAATTCTTCAGAAACATTGCAGTTTGTCCGATCATGAGGTCGTTATCATTGAATCGTCTTATCCGTCTGCGGCAAAGCGGGAGAGCTGGATGCACAAAAAAGCAAAGGAAGGAGCGAAAGTATTTATAGTCCAGCCCAAATGCGTGGAAACAGGATTAGATTTTTGCTGGCGGGATAAGGAAGGAAATATTTATAATTATCCGACGCTTATTTTTTATCAAATCGGTTATTCTTTATTCACGTTTTGGCAGGCATCTAAAAGGGCGCACCGCTTAAACCAGAGGGAAGAATGCCGGAATTACTACATGGCGTATGAGGGAACGATGCAGGAAGCCGTGATTCAAATTATTGCGGAGAAACAGGCGGCGACAAGCGCCATTCAGGGTAAGTTTTCGACTGAGGGTTTGGCGGCGATAGCCCAAGGCGTAGATGTAAAAGTCCGTCTGGCTCAGGCTATGGCAGACATGGATAACATCAGCGGGAGCGGAATTCAGGAAATGTTTGACGTCCTGCATTCAGAAAATGAAACAAATGATGACATTTACAGTGATTACAGGCCGATGCTTACGTTCAAAGAACTGGTTGGAGACATTGCGGATCTGGCAAAGCCCGATATGGGAAACGACGATTCGGTTTATGACATGTTTAATTTTGACCAGTTTACCAAAATCTTTGGCCAAATGCAGGAAGGCGGCGCGGAATCTTCAAATGGAGAGGAAAGCAAAGAGGAATTTAAGCCGGATACGACAGAAGGGCAGTGCGCGATAGTGTATTTGACTTCCAAAACGGCGCAAAGAAAAATGGCAGTCGGACAGATGAACATCTTTGATTTATAAAATATTTGATTAACGGAGGAAAGAATGATATGGGAAAATTAAAATTCGTAGTAAAAAAAGAGGAAATCTCAGGCGCTTTAAAGAAAGCGGGCATTGACGCGAACGTGGATTATAATATTATTGGAAGCGGGGCGCAGAAAGATGAAAACGGAAGCAGCGTATTCGGCATTTTATCCTGCTCATCAAGCATGATGGCGCAGGCTCAGATTGTGTTTCACGCAAAGATATTGGAGGGCGATGAAAAAGGGTCTTTCATTTGCGGGCCTGAATTGGAGAAAGCCGTAAATAATATGTCCGGCATAGGGAATGAGCTCACGTTTGATTATCAGGGAGCTTTTGTAGAAATATCTTGTGACGCGGGTTCAATCAAGCTGGATTGTAAAGAGAAAATGGCGTCTATGGATAAGAGCATGGGAAAGGAGGATATGCTTGGAGTCATTATGAACGCCGAGCATTTAAAAATGGCAGTCCATAAAGGGGCGAATTACGCTCCGGTTGATAACATGGTCGTGGCAAAAGACACGTTTGAATTAAAAATATGCGATTCGGATGGCAGTGTCGCAATGCGGGCATATTCGTCAGACTTATACAAGGGTTCTTTATGCGAAGTTCCGGTGATTAAAGCCGGATATATTTCCGGAGCAGAGGGGAATCAGGCGTCAAAAAACATTTCTGAATCCCGTTATGCATTAAAATGCCGTATTATGGATTTTGTAGTAAACAATCTGGATGAGGAAGTTGTCCAGCTGATGTTTCAAAAATCCACAGTAAGCATAAAATCAGGAAACGCCGTTTACACGCTTGCTTTGCTGGAACGGAAATTCCCGAAAGAAATAGAAAAAATATTCTTTGACCGGGATGAAATTTCGAAAGTTTCCTTATCCAAAAAAGAATTGCAGTCGGCAATTAATCTTGCCTTGATTGCGAGCGGCAATGCGAAGCCTTTGATTTTTGCCATTCAGAAAGACGGAGTGGAAGTAAGGGACATATTTGGAAAATCCAAAGTCAAGGTTCCCGGAGAGGCGGAAGGGGCCGCGGTTGACGAGATAGGGTTCAGTTTTGACCAGATGCGGGCGATTCTTGCAAAGACACATTCGGACAAACTTCTTATGACAACGCAGGGAAGCCGAAAGGCTACATATTTTTTTGATGACGTGAAAGGGGCGGTAGCGTTCCTTTTGCCCGTAAAAGTAAGTTAGTTTTTTGCTTCCTGTCTGAATAAGCCGCAGGCAGGAAGCGGTTAAAATGAGAATTTCAGGCTGTCAAAACAGAATATTTTTGTTATAATACAAAAAGAAATGTTTTTAAGACTATGAGAGCCTTGCGGGGATAGTCCGCAGGGAAGAACAGGGGCAGACATGGGAATATATTTAGAACGAAAGGTGTACGGACAGCTGCAGGCATGGAAAAACAAATCAAACCATTCCACGCTGGAGGTGTCGGGCGCCAGACAGGTCGGGAAAACGTATATCGTAAATAAGTTTGCAGACGAAGCGTATCAGAATAAAGTGTATGTAAACCTCCTTGACTTTTCAGGGGAAATGTTTTTAGAGCGTTACCGGGATCTCCGCCGTGAAATGCGGGAGGGAAAAGAAATTGAAAATCCGGTGCATGAACTTTTGAAACGGTACAGGCCGGATTTTGCGGATTCCAAAGATACCGTGGTCATTATTGATGAGATACAGGAGTCGGCGGAGATTTACAACCGAATCCGTGAATTTACGAGAAATCTCGAAAGCGACTTTATCATTACGGGGAGCTATCTGGGACGTGTCTTAAACAAAGAGTTTAAATATTCGGCGGGCGATCTTGACAGCCTGGAGGTTCAGACGCTTAGTTTTGAAGAATTTCTGGAGGCTTTGGGAGAGAAGGATGTTTATGACGGCTTGGACCTGTATGGAAACAGCGGGGCGGATGATTATCAGAAATTGGAGAAATTGTTCCGCACTTACTGTAAAATCGGGGGCTATCCCGCCGTTGTTTTAAAATATCTGGAAACGCGCTCTCAGGAAGAGTGCCAGGCGGAGCTGCTGAAAATCATACACTTGTTTATCCATGAAAGCAGGAGGTATTTTGAGGACATTCTGGATGACGCGGCATATGAGAACATGTTTTCCGGAATCGCGAGGATTCTTGCGAAAGAAAAGAAAGGGTTTGAAGAGGACAGTTTCAGCGAGGAGCTGCGGGGAATTGTCGTGAAGGATTATTCCAGCAACATATCGAAAGCGTCCGTAAACCGGGCAATCGACTGGTTGTACAGTTCGGGGATTGTCGGGTTTGCAGGAAAGCTTCCGGAATGCAGGATTTTGGATTTTAAGGCAAAAGCGAGATGCTATTTTATGGATACGGGGCTGGCAGCTTATTTTTTGACAAAGATAGGGTGTCCAGAAGGGACGGTATCCGGCATTTTGAACGAGAATTTCGTTTACCTTGACTTGAAACGCAGGACGGCGCATCCGTTTGAAATTGCGCTGGAAACTCCGGCGTTTGCGACGCTGGGAAACGGAGAAATTGATTTTTACGTGAAAGGGATAAAGTCGCAGAAGACATATGCGGTAGAGGTAAAGGCCGGAAAGCAGAGCGGCAGGACAGCCGGGGAAGCTTTGGAAAAGAGAAAGGCAGACGCCATTCTTTATGCGAAAGGCAATACAAAGGGCGGAAAGGCAGACAATATTTATACCATACCGATTTATGCGATTGCGAAATTTCATTTTTAAGATTACAGAAACCGTCCGGGGGTCAACTCCCGGCGGTTTTTTTGTTGTCATGCATCCGAAAGAAGCTGCCGTTGCGAAGCATACCTGTGGTAGTGGCAGGTTCTGTAGGTCGCTTGCGGTTGAATGAAACCGGCAGAAATTATAAGTTAAGGCGTTTTTGGTAGAGACGCCGGCAGGAGGTTATGTAAATATGAGGGATAGAAAGAGAACGCTGTCAGGTCAAATCAGAAATATCCGTCAGAACATAGGGAAAGACAATGATATTTATATTAGATTTGGATTTAATCCGTCTCTGGCGGAATTTTTGAATGAAAACGCTCCGCTTTTTGCCTTTAAAATTCTTTTTGCATATGCTTTGTCTGTAATAAAAAGGGAAGACGAAGAACAATATGGAATTTTGCAAAAGCATTTTGAAAGCTACAAGTTTGACGCTTTGCGGATTAACAGCCAATGTGAAGATAATTTGATGGAATTTCAGTCAGACATGATTTTGTACAGTGAGCAAATATTGGAGGCGTTGTCATTTTTTGGCTGGAAAGTCACGCAGTTTGAAAATTATGCGGTCAGAACCGAGGATATGGATTTGTCGCAGTTTAAAGCAAAAGACGTGAAAGATTTTATCTGGCCGTATATTGAAACCGTTTATTATGATTCGCTTGAAAACGACGGGGAAATGGACTTATTTGTTTTGGAAAATGAGAGAATCGGTAAATACTATTCTTTTGTGAAATCATATCCGGAACGGGCAGTGCCCCTGTTGCATAAGGCGATTGAAGATGCGGAGGTTTTTTTATATGTTCCCATGTATTATTGGGAAAGCGAGTTTCACGGAGAATACGTTTCCCGGGAAGGCGTGTTTTACACGACATTTGCCACCGGTTATTGCGGCGGGATGTGCAGACACAGCAGCGCGTATTTGATATCGCCGGGATGTTTGCCCATGGCTTGCTATATGAACCGTTTGCTGCAAATGGCGGAAGATGAGATTCCGGGATTTCGGGAGTTTGCGAATAGTTGAAACGGAAATATTTTTGTGGCGGGTTTAGACGGTTGTCTGAACCCGTTCTTTTTTTGTGTATAAAAATATAAAATGCCCTTGACTTTTAGGACAATCAAAAACAAACAATGGAGTAGCAATAGTTGAAAGAAGGAGGAACTGAATGAAAAGTAAACAAAAAAAGGCAGTAGGGTGCCTGGTCGGGAGTATGTGCATGATGACGGATTCTGTTGCCGCGCATGCAAAAGACACGTTTGATTTTTTAACTTCCGGAAACGGAAATTCTACCATTGCGGGGATGACAAGCGAAATTCAGAGCGCCGGGAAGTCGTTTTATGACCTGGTGTTTGCGGTCGGCTCCCTTGGCCTGGTCATTTCTATTGTTGTCACGGGGCTTGCCATAGGGCTGTTTAAGAACGCTTCCAAACGGGAAGAGAACAAAACCCAATTAATTTATATCGGGCTTGCCTGCATTCTCGTGTTCGGGGCAATTTCAATCGCTTCTTTTGGAGAATCGTTTGCCGGTTCTTTGTTTCAGGTAAAGTGAGGCGCGTATGTTTTGGCTGGACAGTAAAATTTTGAAAATAAAAGCGAATATGTCTCCTTTTGATTTTTTACAGAATAAAGACATTTATGCGGAAGGCAAAGGGAGCGGAGGGGATTTGATCGCGCAGGCGAGAAGCATTTACAAGCTGTTGCTTGTCATAGGGACAATCGGCTTGGTGACTTCGCTGGTTATAGCGGGAATAAGGATTTCTTTTGCAAGAAAAAGCGGTCAAAAAATACACGAGGCTTTGGAATCGGCGGTGTTTAAGCTTTTGGCGTCATGCCTGCTGTTTTCTGGAATGGCGTTGCTCGGACTGTACCACACATTTTTGTATCAATTTGTTTCATGAAGCTGCCTATGAATATGAGAAGTGTATAAGTATTGGCAATAGCGGGAGGTATTTGAATGGAGGAGCGGATAACGTATGACATACCGCCAGAATTTACAGATGAAGAAAAGTGGCTGAAATTTTTTTCCACAAAACAGGCAAAAGTTTTTTTAGCAACGGGAATGATTACGGTGGCGTTATCAAAAATATGTGGTATTTTTGGCAATGCGGCAGTCGGAGCGGTGACTGGAATTTTTTTTATGACAGTCTGTTTGGTGTTGGTTTCCATACCGATTCCAGTGGAGAATTACTTAAAAGGAGGAGGGCTGACATTGGATATCGTGTTAGCCAGGCGTTATATCAGATGGAGAAATAAAGGCATTTATGTCTTGGGATACCATGATTATGCGGATGAGGAGGAAAAACCGTGGGACTTTCAGCAGAAATAGACAGAATAACAAATATGATCCTGATCGGCGGGGCGGCGGTGTTTATTCTTGCCTTGGCAGGGGGCCTTTTATTTTATGTTGGATTTAAAAGGAAACGCAGGGTAAAAATGGAAGACATTCAGACCGATTATTCCATGTTAAAGCGCATGGACAGCGCGGATTATCTGAAATTTGACGATATCCGGGACAATATGATCATTGCAGAGCGGGGAACCCGGTTTATAGCGGTTATTTCCTGCAGGGGATTTGAATTTTTCAGCGCGCATGTCACGGACAGGATAAATGCGCAAAACGGCTACCGGGGCTTTATCGGAACCATTTTATCGCCAGTTACCTATCGTATTTACAGCAAGTCCATCGACATGGAATACACGTTGCAGCGTTATCTTGACGCACAGAAGCAGATTGAAGAAAAACTGTTCAATCTGAATGAAGATTATCAGGAGTTAAAAAAGACGCTGGAGCAGGCGGAACGGGAAGGGCAGGAAGCATTCCGGGAAAGCGGGGACGCGCTCTGCCTTTTGGAAGAATTGGATCGCATTAAAAAGCAAATGGAAAGCCTGAACTGGCGAAAGTTCCATATTGAAGACCAGATTGCGTACGGCAAAGCGATTAGCGGCGATGACGTGAACCCGGAACAGATTGAAACGTATGTCTTTGATTGGACATACCGGCCGATGGAGTATCCGGTCGATTTGTCGGAAGAAGAAATTTATAAAGAAGCAAAGAAAAAACTGAATATTATGGAACGGTCTTATATTCACGCGTTGTCAATGGCGGGCGTGAAAGCGCATCGGTGCAGCACGGTGGAAATTATCCGAATGTGCAGAAAGCATATGCGTCCGCTTAGCGCAGAGCGTTACAATATAGAAGAGGATTTTCAAAAAGACGCTTTTTTTAAAGAAATCATTTCAACCGACCAAAAAGACGCTTTGGAGCAGGAATTGGTTTCAGAGCTTGCGTTTGGCATGGAACAGGCAGTATTCCAAGCGGCTGCGGCAGTCAGGGAAGATATTGTCGCGGGAGCCATGCTGCCGAATGGACGGGAGCGCGCAAATGAAAAAAGGGAGGCGGATTTCAATGAAAAAAATCAAGCTGAATAAAAAGAAAACGGCGGATCGGAAAGAAGAAGTGTTTGTCGCAAAGAACCAGTACGGCGGGGAAGGGATATTCGGAGAAAGCCGCAGAACCATAAAGGAATTGATAGCGTCAAACGGAATCAATCCGAATCCGTTGGATTATATGATAATCAATGATGCGGGAGAGCAAGTGTACTGCATGTCCATGTATATTGAGAAAATGCCCTTGAGCGCGGATTTTGCCATCACGTTTCCGTATCTTTTTAATTTTGAAGACGTGACGACGAGCGTTTTTATTCACCCGATGACGGCAGGGCAGGCGTCTGACAAACTGGACAAACGGATTTTAAAACTGGATTCGGAGAGAATTGCGGCTGAAAATGCGCAGGACACGAACCGCTATAGAAAAGTATCGGACAAATTCAGGGAAGCGAACAGTTGGGCGAGGGAAATTGAGAGGGGCGAAAACCTTTTATACGAGGTGTCATTTTTGTTCACCTTGACCAGCAGGGATTTTGACGCGCTGCGCTTGAAAGTAAACGATTTTCATTCCCGCGCCAAGGAAAAGAATATAGAACTGTCTTCCTGTTACGGGGCGCATCCGGAGGCGTTTGTTTCCGCCCTGCCGTTAAATAAACTGTTCCGGCCGCAGAAAGGGATTGTAAAGACAGACACGGTAAAAAAATTCATTCTGGACAAATATTCGTGCGCGTGCATTTTTGACCACGTGCATGGAGGGTTTTCCCATAAAAACGGAATCCTTGCAGGGCGGAATTTGGATACGGGGCAGCCGTTTACATTTGACACCTTTCATCCTTCAGGGAACGGATACAGCGTCATTATTGCCGGAAAAACAGGAACCGGAAAATCGGCGACAATAAAAATGTGGCTTTCCCGGTATGAAGATTTCGGCGTGCAAATCGCTTCGATTGACTATGAGCAGCGCGGAAACAAAGGGGAGTATGCGCTGATGGCGGAGCAGAGCGGCGGCGTCAGCTACCAGATCAGCGCAAATTCCAAAGTGGTGCTGAACCCTTACGAATTAAATGAGGAAGACGAGTACGATGAAGCGACGGCCACGGATTACAAGGTGCTTCGGCTGAATGACAAGCTTGTTTCGTTAAGATGCATTATCATGAATATTATTATGGGCAACAAGAACAGGCCTTCTTTTGAAGACGCCACGTTTATTGAAAGCATCATCAACGAAGTGAATACGAGGCTGTTTGAAAAACGGGGAATTTATGAGCAGGACGTGGAATCTCTTTATACGGCGGGAAAGATTGTGAAAGGAGGCTCTTTTACCGCCGGGAAAATTAAGAAAAATCTGCCCACGCTGCATGAGTTTTTTATGGAAACGCTCAGAATGCAGAAAACGGACAAGAATCCGTACCATGACAAGGCGTATGCGATTATTATTGATGCGGTGAGCGATTTTGTCAGGGAACTTTATTACTGCCCGCGTTGCTTGAAAGAGTACACGAAAGAAGAGTATGAAAGCCTCTGCGCGCGCGGAAATGAGAAAGCCGGAGAAAAAGCGTATTGCTTTTGCCAGAAGGGACAGCAGGGTATCCGGATCAGAAAGATAAAGGGAACGCGCCCTTATTTTGACGGGCAATCCACCGTCTCCGTGGACAGCGATACCATACATATCAACCTTGACGTGTCGCAGCTTCCGGAACAGGAACGGCCGCTCGCGCAGCAAGTGGCCATGGATTATTTGAATGAAAATTATGTAAAGCGAAATTCCATGAATCCTCTGCGGCTGAAAAGGCGGGTGTATTTGATTGACGAGGTAGAAAAAATTTTTCCGTATGAGCAGGCGAGGATTCAGATAGATTTGAATTACCGGACGGCCAGAAAAAGGAATATTGCCGTTTGGTCCGCGATGCAGGCTTTGGCGGACTGCGAGGGATATAAGGAAACGGAATCCATCATTAACAATTCCGCGACAATCATTCTTCTAAAGCAGGATGCCAGATATGCGGATTATCTGTTGAAAAATACAATCCTCACTCCCGCGCAGGTAAGCAGAGTGATTGAACTTGGCGGCGAACCCAACGAAGGAGGGGAGTGCGAGGATCAAAGAAAAGGCGAATTATGCATCATCTGCAATGACAAAGTGACATTTGTGAAGGTAGATTATTTGAAGGCTTCGGAAATGTACATTGTGGAAACGGATCAAAAGAAGATTCATGAAATGGCGGTAGCGCAGAAAAAGGAGGAAGTCAATTTTGATTAAATCCCGAAAAAGAAAATACGGTTTCCGGACAGGAATGTTTCTGTTGCTTTTTTTGATATGTTTTTCTTTTTTGGAGAATGACTGTTACGCGGGCGTTTCAAAATCATGGACAGCGGATGCGGACCAGGGAATTTACAACGGAAGAGGAGAAGATGCAAAGGATAAAAGCGATACGGAGGATGAGGAAAAGCCTTCTAAAATAGAAAAATGGGTCGCGGGGATGATATCAGGGCTTGCAACAGGCATCAACGGAGAATTTGAAAAGCTTGGGATGTCGTTGGATCAGGTGATTTGCGGCAGAGTCGGAACCGGAGGGGACGTTGCCATGTTTTCTTTTGAACTGGTAAAAGGGAACCCATATGGCACGATAGCGGCGGCCGTGTATGATATTATCCGGTCAATTATCTATATCGTAATGGCGATTATTCTCACGGCGATATCCGCAAAAGCGATGTGCCAAGGGGGAACCGGACGTTCAAGGGAAAAGTTCAAGGCTTCCCTTTCGGCGTTTCTTTGGTATTATGCGCTTTTATATTTAATGCCGTATATTTTGGATTTGTTCTTATATATAAGGGATCAGATTTTGTATGCGGTCATGAACCGCCTTACATTTTTGGTTTCCAGTGATTCGGGAATGAGCACGGACAGTTTGAACCTTATCAGCCATTACAAGGAATTTGCGTCTTCTTCCCAAAGCATAACAAACGCCCTTATGTATCTTGGGGCAGTGTTTATCACATTTTTCTTCGTGTTTGAATATGCGGGAATGGCTATGGCCATGATGATTTTGGTAATTTTGTTTCCTTTTATGTGCGTGAAGGCGAATATGCAGAGACAGGCTATAGAAGGATGGGTGTGCGATGTTTTTTCCATATCTATCACGCCGGTTTTGGACATGGTTCTTATGACGGTTCCGATTTTGACGGGAATCTGGTTTCCTGAAATGTGGCTTCTTAAAATGGCAATGTGCGGTCTGGTGATTCCCTCCAGAAACGCCGCAAAGAGGGCGCTTGGATTATCTTCTGCGGGCGCCGGGCTGTTGAACGGCGTAATGGCGGCCATGGCGCTCCGTTCTGCCGGCGGGCTTGCGAAAAAGGGCATTCACAGGGTAAGCAGCATAGGGGAAGCTGTCAGAAACGGAAAAGAAGACAGAAAAAAACAGCATTACCATGAAGACATGGCGAAAATGGAGGCGGAAGAAAATCGCGGAAAAATGGAGCAGGCAGGATATGCCGCAGTTCCAAGTCCGCTTGCTGAGAAAGGCGTGGGCAAAAAGGAAAAAGAACATGCGGGCGGAGCCAATGCGGAAGGAAAATTCGGAATGGATGAAATTTATGACGGCGCTGCGGGACAATCAGCAGAAGAAATTGCAGGGGATTTGGGCCGGCAGAAAGATATGCTGCAGGATTCCGTTTATGCGGGCAAGAAAAAAGTCGCAGCGTTAAATAAGGATAAGTCCGGATTGGAATTGGAAAATGCCAGATTGCGGGAGCGGGAAGCAAAAAGCGGAGGCAGGGAAAACTTCTCAGAAAAGATAGCGGAAAACAATGAAAAAATCGCCGGAATCAATGATGAAATTGCCGGCGCAAGACAATCGGTTGCTGAAAATGAATCGGAACTTGCGGGAGTTAATAGAAAATTACAGAATATGCAGGGCGCGGCTTCCGGATTTTCAGGAACCGGAAGGGGGACGGCGACCGCCATGCAGCAAGAAATTGCGGGAAGGCATGCGGATATCCATAATTTTGAAAGTCCTGAGTTTTCCCTTCTGTCCCATGCAGATAAAGCGGCGTTGTATCAAAAGCGCGCAAAGAAGCATTTTATGTCTGCAATGGCTCAGTCAGTTCCCATTGCGTCAGGAGCGGTTCTTGGAGCCGGCCTTGGCGCAGGAGCCGGAATCGGAGGGACATTGCTTGCGTCAGCCGCGGGAGCCGGTCTCGGAACTTCCGGTTCGGCAGGCGGAGCGTTAGCGGGAGCCGGGGCGGGGCTGTTTTACGGGCCGGCTCTGGCAGCGCAGACGGCGGGCATCGGAAGCGGGATAGCAGGAGCCGGAAGCGCGGCGGTAACCTTGGCGGCAGAAAATATTGCGCCGCATATGCCAAACAGGCAGCAATTAAAACCGTCTTCCGGAGGGCAGGCATATGTTCCTGCCGGACAAGGAGCTTTTGGAGGAAACAGGCCTTCATCGGATAATGGCGGCGCAGGCATTGTCGTGCCTGCCGGACCATTGCCGCCGGGACCGCCTGCGGCCGGATATGAAACACGGCAGAGCCCCGTATTTGGAAACATTGCTGCAGGCAGTGCGGATATTTATGATATAAATGCGAAAGCAAGCCGCTTTGTGAGCAGGAATTTTGGAAACATATCGTCCCATTTGTCGGAAAAGATGGCAGAACCGGGGTTTCATGACGAGGTGAAACGCGGAATGCAGGGTGCGGTTTCCAGAGCCGGATATGGAAAACTTTCCTTTATTGAAAAACAGAGGGCATTAAGCCGGGGCGGAGCAGAAGTTTTTGCAAAGTCAGCAATGAAAATGTTAGAGCGAGAGGGGCTGGCATATAACACTGCGGAATATGCCGGGGTTTATAACCGCCTGTTGGAAGAATTTAGCTCGGAAAAGACGATTCAGAAGATGGCGGGAGCGATGTTGGAGCAGGAGAAAAAGATTCTGGATTTTGTAAATCAGGACGGAACAGAGTAAAATCGGGAGGTAACAAGTATTGGAGCCTGTTAATTTATTGATTGCGATGAGCGGATTTGACGCTTCACAAAAAGATGAAATTATTGACGGTTTTCTTGAAAACGGCGTAGAAATAGGGAACTGCCATGTGGCGCATACCAAAATGGGAATTTTCCACACATACCGGGAACATTCAGAGATTAATGTAATTTTGGTCAGCGAGTTTTTGGAACAGAGCAGCCCGTTCCAAGCGGAGGACATAAATGTGCTGGACGAGTTGAGCAAAA
>Ga0137307_102331_pt1 | contig 13448 bp, 10 predicted proteins | sample NAcewD2O_March_2_FD_97180 | JGI IMG/M metagenome (GOLD analysis project Ga0137307, IMG submission 97180) | Mouse cecal microbial communities from Vienna, Austria - N-Acetylglucosamine amended D2O_March | ecosystem: Host-associated > Mammals > Digestive system > Large intestine > Cecum | place...
TCCGTCTTGCATATGAAAATTTATCCTGCGTGTAAGGTAGCGGTAATTATCGTGGGTTATTCTAGCGTCAGGCTGCTTTGCAGCGAATCATATCAAAAGAAAAGGGGGGAAGCGGAATGAATATACAGGGACTGCAGAAACTTACACTTTTGGATTATCCGGAAAAAGTGGCATGTACGATTTTTACCGCAGGTTGTAATTTTCGCTGCCCGTTTTGTCATAATGCGTCTCTGGTAACCCATGTCGACCTGGAAAGGAATATCCCAGCAGAGCAGATCATGAATTTTCTGAAAAAGCGCTGGAGGGTGTTGGACGGTGTCTGCATTTCTGGAGGAGAGCCGCTGCTACAGCCGGATCTGGAGGATTTTATCCGCAGGGTCAAAGAGATCGGTTACAGTGTGAAGCTGGATACCAACGGCAGCAATGCACGGCTCCTTAAGTATCTGGCGGAGGAAAAGCTTCTGGACTATGTGGCTATGGATATTAAAAATGCCCCTGGAAAATATGGGATTACCATTGGGATTCCGGATTACAATATGGAAGAAATTTTCCGGAGCGTGGATTTTTTGATGTCAGGCGTGGTTCCCTATGAATTTCGCACCACGGTCGTGAGGGAATTTCACAAGCGGGAGGACTTTGCCGATATCGGACGGTGGATCAAAGGGGCAGAGCGCTACTATCTGCAGAGCTTCCGGGAATCCGGTGACCTGATCCGGCCGGGACTGCGGGCTTACACGAAGGAGATTCTCGATCAGGCGCTGGAGGTCGTCCGCCGTAATGTTCCTAAGGCAGAACTGCGCGGAGTGGAATAAATCATAGGACGTTACAGGCCATACCCTGATCAGGCGTGATCTGTAACATCCTGTGATTCCTATATTTTTTGGGAACTTTTTCGAAAAGATTGACGGCGGATCCGGTTTGGATGCGCCGTAAGATTTTCTCAGCCGTAGGACCGCCAAAAAGCGGATGATCATAGGGGGGCATATAGATCTGCGGCCATATCTGTGAGTATAGGAATCAATATAAATATTCTGAAAGTTTGTGCTTTTCTATGAAAAATCTTTGAGAACTGGCGGATGTCCTGCAGCGGTTACTGAATTTAGACAAAAAATTTTGGAATAGAAAAACAACAATATCTGGTTGTTGTGACTAAAAACAGCACAAGATATTGTTGTTTTTTTGTTTGACAGGAGAGTTATATAGTGTTAGAATTATTACTGTTCACACATGTACCGCACACATTGCTGCATGGGTACAATGTGATAAAATAACGGTTGGAATATGCAGGATGCCCAGCAGAGATGCCGGGCAGTCGTTATCTATTTCGTGTATTTCGAAGCCGTACCGTGGATCGTATGAAGTTGGCTTTCCACGCTGCGGTGGCGGCTTTAAGCGTGAGTTATCATTGTCTGCATTTCCTGAATACCGTTTAAGACAGAAAGGGGAGCGCGCATATGTATCAGGTTACTAAGAGAGACGGTAAGGTTGCGCCGTTTGATCTGTCCAAGATCAGCGAGGCAATCCGCAAGGCATTCGAGGCGAAAGAGAAGGAGTATCATCAGGACATTATCGATCTGCTGGCATTGAAGGTGACGGCGGACTTTGAACCAAAGATTAAGAAGGGGCTTGTATCTGTGGAGGATATCCAGGACAGCGTAGAGTCCATGCTTATCCGGGCCGGGTACGCAGATGTGGCGAAGGGATACATTTTATATAGAAAGCAGAGGGAGAAGATCCGGAATCTAAATTCTACCCTGCTGGATTACAAAGATATTGTTGACAGCTATGTGAAGGTGACGGACTGGCGAGTAAAGGAAAATTCGACAGTGACCTATTCTGTGGGCGGCCTGATCCTGAGTAATTCAGGCGCGATCACTGCCAATTACTGGCTGTCCGAGATCTATGACGAAGAGATTGCTAAGGCACATAAGAATGCAGACATCCATCTCCATGACCTGTCCATGCTGACTGGGTATTGCGCGGGCTGGTCTTTGAAGCAACTGATCAAGGAAGGGCTGGGCGGCATCGTGGGAAGGATCACAGCGGCTCCGGCAAAGCATCTGAGCGTGCTCTGCAACCAGATGGTCAATTTCCTCGGGATCATGCAGAACGAATGGGCAGGCGCCCAGGCATTTTCCTCTTTTGATACATACCTTGCGCCTTTTGTAAAGGCGGATCGCCTGACCTATCCGGAAGTGAAGAAGTGTATCGAATCCTTTGTATTCGGTGTGAATATTCCGTCCAGATGGGGAACTCAGTCGCCGTTTTCCAATATTACGCTAGACTGGACCGTGCCGGGTGACCTGGCCAACCTTCCGGCGATCGTAGGCGGAGTGGAGCAGGACTTTACCTATGGGGACTGTAAGGAAGAGATGGATATGGTCAATAAAGCATTTATCGAGACCATGATCGAGGGTGATGCGGAAGGCAGAGGCTTCCAGTATCCCATACCGACCTATTCCATCACCAGTGATTTTGACTGGTCCGAGACAGAGAATAACCGTCTGCTCTTTGAGATGACTGCAAAATATGGCACGCCTTATTTTTCAAATTATATCAACAGCGATATGGAGCCCAGCGATGTGCGGAGCATGTGTTGCCGTCTGCGCCTGGATCTGCGGGAACTGCGCAAAAAGTCCGGCGGCTTTTTCGGAAGCGGGGAGAGCACGGGGTCTGTCGGTGTTGTGACGATCAATATGCCGCGTATCGCATATCTGTCTGAAAATGAAGAGGAATTTTATACCAGACTGGACCGGCTGATGGATATTTCAGCCCGATCCCTCCACATTAAGAGGGAAGTCATCTCCAAGCTGCTGGATGAAGGTCTCTATCCATATACCAAGAGGTATCTGGGCTCCTTTGACAATCATTTTTCCACCATCGGCCTGGTAGGGATGAATGAAGCTGGATTGAATGCAAAATGGCTCAAAAAGGATCTTACCGATCCGGCGACCCAGCAGTTTACAAAGGATGTACTGAATCATATGCGGGAACGCCTGTCGGATTATCAGGAGATGTATGGAGATCTGTACAACCTGGAGGCAACCCCGGCGGAGTCTACCACGTATCGTCTGGCTAAGCATGATGTGGAGCAGTTCCCGGATATCATCACGGCTGCGGAGGAATGCGGAACACCTTATTACACCAACAGTTCCCATCTTCCGGTGAGCTACACGGAGGATGTGTTCGAGGCGCTGGATATTCAGGACGAACTGCAGACATTGTATACATCAGGAACCGTATTCCACACGTTCCTGGGAGAAAAGCTGCCCAACTGGAAGGCGGCGGCAGCGCTGGTGAGAAAGATCGCAGAGAATTACAAGCTTCCGTATTATACGATGTCTCCGACCTATTCCATCTGCAAAAATCACGGCTACATCAGCGGAGAGCAGTATACCTGCCCGTGCTGCGGGGAAGAGACAGAGGTTTACAGCAGGATCACAGGCTATTACCGTCCGGTCAAGAACTGGAATGACGGCAAGGCGCAGGAGTTCAGGGAGCGAAAGGTATACGATGTGTTTGATTCCGGCTCCAGGATGAAGCCAAAGGCGGCAGTGAAGAAGGAAGCCGTGTCCGCTTCGATTTCCGGTGAAGGTGGAGAGGACGGGATCAAAGCGATCCTGTTCACGACAAAGACCTGCCCGAACTGCAGGATTGCTACAAAATCACTGGAAAAAGCACACATTTCCTATGAACTGGTAGACGCGGAGGAAAATGAAGAACTGGTGAAGAAATATGGCGTGATGCAGGCACCGACGCTCGTGGTGGTAGATGAAGGCGGCGTAAAAAAGATGGCAAATGCATCGAATATAAAAGCATATGCTGAGAATAATAAAGAGTGATATTTCAGAACTGTCATGAAATCATGCTGATGTCTCGTGTGTTAAGGGGATTTTGTGACAGTTCGAAAGAGTGAGTGCGCAGGAGGCCGAAAGGATTCCTGCGTATTCCGCATAAAAGAGAGGTTGATGAAATGATGTACGATATCGGAATCATAGGCGGAGGAACCGCCGGAATGACAGCGGCAGTTTACGGCCAGCGTGCCGGAAAGCGGACGATTATCATAGAAGCAATGAACTACGGCGGGCAGATTACGTCGTCTCCGAAAGTGGAGAATTATCCGGGGATCTCCAGTGTCAGCGGGGCGGAATTTTCCATGAATCTGCTAGATCAGGCTATGAAGCTGGGGGCGGAGACGGAGCTGGAACAAGTAACAGGAATCCGGGAGGAGGACGGCATCAAAGTGATCGAGACGGAAGGGAAGGAGTATCCCTGCCGAGCTGTGATCATTGCCACAGGAGTGACACACCGCCATCTGGGACTGGAGAAGGAGGAAAAGCTCCTGGGAGCGGGGGTATCCTACTGTGCTACCTGCGACGGGGCATTTTTCAAGGGAAAGGACGTGGCTGTGATTGGCGGGGGCAATACGGCTCTGCAGGATGCGGAGTTCCTTTCTGATTACTGCAGTAAGGTCTATCTGGTCCACCGCCGGGACGAGTTCCGCGGAGAGGCCGGTCTGGTGGAGCCTTTGAAAAGAAAAGAAAATGTGGAATTTATCCTGAGCGCGACTGTGAAGGAACTGGTCGGAGAAAATGTCGTGGAAGGGCTGATTTTGAATAATAAAAAGACCGGAGAAGATTTTCGGATTTCTGTGTCCGGTGTATTCGTGGCGATCGGACAGGTTCCAGAGAATCAGCCGTTTGCAAAGCTGGTCAACCTGGATGAAGCCGGCTTTGTAAAGGCGTCGGAGGACTGTGTGACATCCTGCCAGGGCATTTTTTCGGCAGGGGACTGCCGTACAAAGGAAGTGCGCCAGCTCACTACCGCAGCGGCAGACGGAGCAGTGGCAGCGCTGGCAGCCTGCAAGTTTATTTCCGCGAAGCAACGAGCCAAGTAGCCATACTTTATGAAACAGCCGAATGGCCATGATGGGGTGCCCTTGGGTATGCTTGCATGGATATTTGGCGACTGCCGCGAGGGTCAAAGACCCCGCAGCTTGCTGCGGGATCTTTGACTTCCGCGAAGCAACGATAGAAAAAAGCGATGCCTTCTTACAGGTATCGCTTTTTAACACTTTACAATTACTTACACATTTCTGTAAAAATACCAGCCTAAAATAACAGTATTTGGAAGGGCTTGAGAAATATGCCTTATCAGAGCTTGGCACTCCATCTTCCGGAGGCGCCGCACGGCAGGATCAGCCCGGTACTCTTTACCGGCAGCCCGATCTCCTGGGATTCCACATGTCCGGCTCTGTTTTTCAGTTCTGCTCCGATCATGTAAGTCAGCACTGCCGGAGCCAGTCCGGTCGTATAGGAGTTGACAAGGAAGAACAGAGCGTTTTCTGACAAAATCTGTGTACAAAGCCTGATCAGTGGATGGATCATATCCTCGATTTTCCAGACCTCTCCCTTGGGCCCGCGTCCATATGAAGGAGGATCCATAATGATCGCGTCATAGACATTTCCCCGCCGGATCTCCCTCTCCACAAACTTTACACAATCATCCACCAGCCACCGGACAGGCGCGTCTTTTAGGCCGGAGGAAACTGCGTTTTCCTTTGCCCATGATACCATCCCCTTTGAAGCATCCACATGGGTGACCTGAGCCCCGGCCGCCGCAGCAGCCAGTGTGGCTCCTCCTGTGTATGCGAACAGATTCAGGACTTTGACAGGACGCCCTTCATCCTGGATGAGCTTCGAAAACCAGTCCCAGTTTGCCGCTTGCTCTGGAAATAGTCCGGTGTGCTTAAAATTAAACGGTTTCAGGTTAAATGTCAGGGAACCGTAATGAATCTGCCACTGCTCCGGCAGCCTGGAAAATTCCCATTCCCCGCCGCCCTTTTTGCTTCGGTGATAATGCCCGTTCCAGCGCTTCCAGCCAGGAGCCTCCTTGGGAAAATCCCAGATTACCTGCGGATCGGGGCGAATCAGGGTATAGTCCCCCCACCGCTCCAGTTTTTCTCCGTTTGAACAATCTATAATCTCATAATCCTTCCATTGGTCCGCGATCCACATGATAAAATCCTCATTCTTTCAGAAATTTGCATAACTCTGTATAATAGACTATCATTTTTTCGAGGGTAATTCAATAAATTTTCGTTAGCATTGAAATGCTTTCAGTATTTTTCGTCTGGAAATCCTGGAAAGAAAAATTGCCAGCTGTACGGTTCAACCCATTCATCCATTCGCAAAATCCGTGCTAACGCACTCTTGTGTCTGCTGACACAGCAACATTTTGCTTCATTAATAAATGGGTTGCTAATCCGACAGGTCATTTTCATTGCAATGAATTGCATGTAAACGACTTGCCGGATTGCAATCGCACAGTTGGAAAAATTCTGAATATTATCTCTTCTTTGGCATATTTTCACAAAAAATAAACAGTTTTTTTGTTACTTTTAGAGGTTTACATCCATGTTTGTTTCTGATATAGTGAAAACATACTAAAAATTAGTTTTAATAACATACTTTTAGTTAGATAACTAAAAAGGAGGAATGAAAATGGAAGAAAACAAAAAACTGAGGTTTTACGGGGGAGTATGGGTGTCTTTTTTGCCGATCATAGTTTTTATCCTGATCACCCTATGCTTTACTCTGCAGGGTGCGCCTGATGTGAAGGGGCTTTGGCTGGGGGCATTTGCCGGGGTATTTGTCACTTTTTTTCTGGCAAAGGACAAGAGCGCCTATTGTCAGAGCATACTGGATGGATTTGGAGATAAAGGAGCGACTATTCCATTTGCATGTTTCATCTTTGCCGGTCTGTTTGCGGCAATTCTGCGTGAATCAGGTTTGGTGGGAGGGATCATATGGGCCGCGTATAAACTGGGTGCTACAGGAAATGTATTTATCATCGTATCATTTCTTGCAGCCTGTCTGTTTGCTACATCTGCCGGAACAGGTTTTGGAGCGATCGTAGCGTGCATGTCCGTTTTATATCCTGCGGGAACAATGCTGGGAGCAAACCCTATGCTTTTGACAGGCGCTATTATTGGCGGAGGCTGCTTTGGAGATAACTTGGCTCCGGTTTCTGATACAACAATCTGTTCCGCGGCAAGTATGGAAACAGACGTAGGCGGCGTGGTAAGATCCCGCTTGAGATACTCCCTTGTAGCAGCGGTGGCAACGATCATCATTACATTTATAATAGGAAGTTTTGCCGGAAGCGGAACTGTTAAGATGGTGCCTTACGAGCAGCTGCAGACATATATGTTCCCTAAAGGTCTTATTATGCTGGTTCCTGCGCTCCTGACAATCGCGCTTGCCATGAAAAAGGGAGATATTATTTATGCAATGATTATTGGTAGCGTAGTGGGATTGGTGTTTGTCTTTTTGTTCCGGATGCCCAGTATGAGTACACTTGTTACAATTCAGGATGGAGCGGTAGGAGGCTCTTTGGTAAACGGCATTGGAGACATGCTTCCAAATGCGCTTTTGGTTATTATGATCATTGTATGTGTACAGGTCTTACGAGAAGGCGGTGGAGACCAGCAATTGATGCAGATGGTGGGAAAAGTAGTAAAGACTGTAGTCGGTGCGGAACTCTCAGTTGCTGTTTTATCCTTTTTTATGGGAGTAGTCACAGTAACTAACTCGGCGGCAATTTTTACGGTAGGTTCTTCTTTTGGAAAATCTATCGGCAAAAAGTTCAATATACATCCTTACCGGGTTGCCAACATTATGGACTGTATGGCGACAGGTGTTACTTATGCCCTTCCGTATAATGTGACGATCACGGTTCCTATCGTAATGGCTGTTCAGGCACATGATACATTTGGTGCCTCTGTTCCTGTCCTGAATGGAGCCATGCTTCCGGTATACGCGATCTATCCGATGGTAATGATCGTACTCTATCTGATTGCAATAATAACTGGTTATGGAAGACGCTATCTGGGAGAGGACGGAAGCCCTGTTAAGAAGAACTTTCAGGACTGATTAGGAATTGTATTGCTTTTTGCGTTATGATATAATTCTTAAAAATTGAGTACAGAAGAAATGGGGAATATAGCGTGAAAAGCATTCATGATGAAAAAGAGTTATTTAAGAAAATAATGAATTTATTTCAGATGCAATTTGGCGAGAACTGTGAAGTTGTCCTTCACGACCTGACAAGAGAATATGATTCTACGATCATAGAGATCGTAAACGGCCAAGTTACAGGACGTAAAATAGGTGATGGAGGAACGAATTTGGGGCTGGAAGTGCTCAGGGGTACAAAACAAGACGGTGACTGCTTTAATTACATAACCAATACCCGCAACGGAAAGGTTCTGCGTTCTTCCAGCATTTATATTCATGATGACGAAGGAAAGGTGATTGGAGCACTGTGCGTGAATGTAGACATTACTGAAGGGCTGCGTCTGGAAAAATATATTCTTAATATGAACGGTTATTCTCTTGTGGATGATCACCAAAATAAACCAGAGGAAAATGAAGAATTTATCACGAATAATGTAGCTGAACTGCTGGATTTCCTTTTGGCCCAGGCACAGAAACATGTTGGTGTACCGGCATTATCTATGGAAAAAGAAAATAAACTGGATTTTTTGCGGTTTCTGGATGAAAAAGGGGCGTTTTTGATCAGTAAATCCAGCGAAAAGGTTTGTGAGTTTTTAAATATTTCAAAATTTACACTTTATAATTATCTTGATACCGTGAGAAAAAAATCGGAATAAAACAAAGCATCGGTATCAACGAACAGAGAGGAGCAGTTATGCAGGATATAGAACAACATTTAAAGGAATTGAACATTTCTCTGCCTGAGGTACCGGCGCCGGGAGGGGTATATACTCCGGCCCGGGAATTTGGCGAAAACTTTGTTTACATGTCAGGTGTGGGATGCAACACATTAAATGGTGAGACATTTATAGGAAGGGCAGGGGCAGAAGTATCTATTGCTGACGCCCAGCGGGCAGCGTATCAGGCCGCGTTAAATTCAGTGGCTATTATGAAAGCAAATCTTGGAGATTTGAACAGAATAAAACGCATTGTAAAGATTCTGGGATTTGTAGCAAGCGCAGATACATTTTACGAACAGCCTCAGGTTTTAAACGCTGCGAGCAAATTGTTTTGCGATATATTTGGAGAAGAGATTGGAAAAGGAGCGCGTTCTGCAATTGGTGTAAATGTACTGCCTGGGAATATTCCGATTGAAATTGAAATGCTGATCGAACTTAAGGAGAATGACCGGCGTATATCCGTGAATTGAGAAAGGAATGTTTGATAATGTATGAAAAACATTTGGAATGCCGAAGCTGCGGAAAAAAGATAGAGTTGGGAATGAAGTATACGTGTCCGGTCTGCGAAGGCATTCTTGAGTTAAAATATGATTATGAAGCAATGAAAGAGGATGCGCTGCTTTTAGATGATAAAGAGCACAAGGGTATGTGGAAGTATTCTCATATGCTTCCGGTCAGAGATAAAGGCAATATTGTTACGCTGGGAGAAGGCGCGACTCCTCTGCTGCGTTGCTGCCGTCTGGAAAAAGAATATAACATGTCTGCTTTTCTTTACCTTAAAGCTGAGAGTTTGAACCCGTCAGGATCCTTTAAAGACAGACCATCGTCAGTGGGAATATCAGCTGCAAAAGAATACGGCGCAAAACGAGTGGTCATAGCATCCTCCGGAAATGCTTCTGCCGCCGCAGCCGCATATTGTGCGGGGACAGGCATGGAGTGCATTGTTTTTGTTCCGGAAGGTATAGATGCCAGTAAAGTGACTCAGGCTGCAGCATATGGCGCAGCCGTGATTCCTGTGGCAGGAAATTATTCGAACTCGTATAAAATGGCATTGGAATGTTCGTCAAAATATGGTTGGCCCAATATTACATCTACGTTTTTAAATCCTTATACAGTAGAGGCTGATAAAACAGCGGCTTATGAAATCTGGGAGCAGCTTGGAGAGTGTATGCCGGATTATGTTGTGATCCCAATTGCATCAGGTCCCCTGCTTGTTGGCATGTACAAAGGGTTTCAGGAACTGGTGCACCTTGGGATCGCATCACCCGAAAGCAGACTTCCGGCAATGATCGGTGTGCAGTCAGAACAATGCATGCCTGTGACGAAAGCATATCTTGAACATACTGCAAAGGTATACGGGTGGGAATTACCCATTCATACGATTGCAGGCGGAATCAGCGATCCTCTGATTGGGTATGAACAGGATGGTGAACTGACTTTAAAGACAGCGCTCGAATCAGGCGGGCGTATGAGCTGCCTATCAGAAGAAGAGATAGCAGATGCCATGCAGCAGATTGAAACAAAAACAGGGCTTTACTGTGAACCTACATCTGCAGCAGCTGTCGGAGCGGCAGCCAGGCTGTATAAAGAGGGTGTGATCGCACCCGGGACAAAAGTGGTCTGTATGCTGACCGGACATGGATTTAAATATAGTGGCAGAAAGCCATTCGTTCAAAAAGTGATAAGCAGCATAGAAGAACTTCCTATTTGAGTATGAAGAAATAGAATAGTAGTAAGTCTGTCGAACTGCAGAGACGAGTTAGGCTATATGTTTGAATAAAGAGGATGTTTCCTATATTATAAGGGACATCCTTTTATAGTGCGCTGATTTTCTGGAAAATATAAATAAGGTCTGTCTTTGCGCCGCTTCAGGGATAACACATGATATCAGTCTGCCCTTAAAAAGAAGAATAGTGAACATGCGGTAGTTGCAGGTTTTTGAAAATCTGTTATACTATAAAAGGAATGCTGGTATTCACCCAAATAGAACATACGGAGGATAGATTTATGCATGATTCAAGGGAGATTTTTGAACGTTCTGAGAAAGGCATGCCGGACACCGGGGACTGTGAGCAGCACCGGGGAATGCAGAGTGTTCAGAATCTGGAGGTTGTCATTAATGAGGGACTCCGTGTTGCTCTGCTGGAAGAGACTCCGGACCAGTCGCTGGAGGTGCTTTTGGAGCATCTGGGAAAAGCGATGAACGGGGCACGGACCTACATATTTGAGCGAAACGAGTCCGGCGGCGATGACAACACTTATGAGTGGGTAGCGGATGGTGTGGAGCCGGAAAAGGAGAACCTTCAAAACGTCCCTCCGGAAGTCTGTGCGGTTTGGTATCGGAATTTCACGATTGGCAGGTATATTATCATTAAGAATCTGGAGGAGATCCGGGAGAATGACCCTCTTATGTATGCGACCCTGAAGCGGCAGAAAATCCATTCTCTTGTGGTGGTTCCTCTTTATAATAACAAAGAGATCATCGGCTTTTACGGTGTGGACAATCCGCCTGAGAAGTCGTTGGAATATGCAACGAATATGCTCCAGACTGCGGCATATTTTATCGTATCCTCTCTGAAACGGCGCAACCTGGTCCGCGAACTTCAAAAGCGGAGTTATAATGTCCTTCACGCGCTCAGTGTAGACTACCTGAGTATCTATCAGGTGAATTTTGACACGGGCAAATGCGAGATATACCGGGAAAACAATCTGATAAGGAAGGGGAGGAACATCAATTTTAAAAGGGATTATCAGACGGCTATGGAGTGGTTTATTTCTCGGTATGTAGTTCCGCAGGACCAGGAAAGGCTCCGTGCTGTGACGAAGAAAGACTATGTGCTCACCAGGCTCAGGAAAAAGAAGAAGTTTGCTGTCCGATATCAGGTAATAGATAATTCCTTTGGACTGAAACACATGGAACTTCATTTTTCTGTTGCGGAGGAAGGAAACTGCGCGATTTTTGCTCAGCGTGATGTTAACGCTGTGGTAGAGCAGGAAGAGAAGTACAAGCTGGAGGCGAGGCAGAGTCTGGAGGATATCTTGGAGGGGGCCAGAACCGGTATCTGGACCATCGAACTGGAGGAGGGCTGTCAGCCCAGGATGTACGCAGACCGGACCATGCGCATCCTTCTGGGAGTTCCGGATATGATTGAGCCGGAGGAGTGCTATCGGCACTGGTTTGAAAATATCAGACCAGGTTATGTAGAGATGGTACAGGAAGTGATGCGGGAAATGTTGGAAAGCGGACGTGCCGAAGTGGTTTACCCCTGGAATCATCCGGAACTTGGAGAGATTTATGTTCGCTGCGGCGGCGTGCCGGACAAAAAATTTAGCTCTCCGGGTGTCTGTCTGAACGGATATCACCAGGATATCACAGAGACCATGGTGACACGGAAGAAGCAGGAGCAGGCCATTATAGAACTGCTGGAGAAGGTCCGCCGCGCCAATTCAGCAAAGAGCGAATTTCTCTCCCATATGTCCCATGATCTCCGTACACCCATCAACGGTATTTTGGGAATGCTGGCCATCATGGAGAAAAGTCAGGATAATCCGGAGCAGCAGAAAAGGTGCCAGGAGAAAATTCGTATATCAACGGAGCATCTGCTGTCCCTGGTCAACGATGTCCTTCAGGTCAGTAAGCTGGAGAGCGGAGGGCAGGCAGAGGTAGAGGAGTCCTTTGACCTTCATGATACATTGGAAAGCTGCATCGCGGTTCTGTCCGCTCAGGCAGAGGAGGCGGGAATCCGGCTGGTGCTGGAGGAGGTCGAACTGCAGCATAGCAGGCTGATCGGGAATCCGCTGCATTTAAAGAAAATACTGATGAACATTATTGACAATGCGCTCAAATATAACCGTGCCGATGGTTCCGTGTTTGTTCGGGTAAAAGAGACTTCCTGCCAGAGAGGTTCTGCAAGTTACCGATTTGTGATTGAAGATACCGGAATCGGCATCGGAGATGATTTCCAAAAGCATATTTTTGAGCCTTTTACCCAGGAAAACCAGGGCGCAAGAACCCACTACAATGGCGTTGGGCTTGGTATGTCTGTTGCGAAGAAGCTGGTAGACCAGATGAAAGGGACCATTGAGGTAGACAGCCAGATTGGCAGAGGAAGCGTATTTCAGGTCACGCTGCCGATTCGGGTCGATAAGGCGTGGAGCACTCAGTCAGTAGATGAGGAGCGGAATGTAAGGGCAGATATTGCCGGGATGCGTGTCCTTTTGGTAGAGGATAATGAGATCAACTGCGAGATCGTGGAGTTTATGCTGGAGGATGCGGGGGCAGAGGTTGTGACAGCGAACGATGGAAAAGCCGCAGTGGATGCATTTTCAGCATCTGCCCCAGGGATGTTTGACTGCGTGCTCATGGACCTGATGATGCCTGTCATGAGCGGATATGAGGCGGCCCGTGTGATCCGCGGTCTGGACCGCCCTGATGCGAAAACTGTCCCCATCATAGCGCTTTCGGCCAACACATTTGATGAAGACGTTACAATGGCAAAGGACGCCGGAATGAATGAGCATTTGGCGAAGCCGGTGGATATCAATAAAATGTTTCGGGTCATGTGCCGGCTGAGGCACTGACAGGAGTGAAGAATAGCTGGCAGCATGGAAGAAGGCTGCCAGCGTTCAGCGAATGACTGGAATTGAAAGCGGATCATACACCGGAAGAGGCGATCTAACAGATCAAGGAGAAAAAAATATCAAAAATTTT
>Ga0137307_102337_pt1 | contig 13425 bp, 26 predicted proteins | sample NAcewD2O_March_2_FD_97180 | JGI IMG/M metagenome (GOLD analysis project Ga0137307, IMG submission 97180) | Mouse cecal microbial communities from Vienna, Austria - N-Acetylglucosamine amended D2O_March | ecosystem: Host-associated > Mammals > Digestive system > Large intestine > Cecum | place...
ACAAAGCAAGTGGAGTAAAACGATTGTGTAACAGATGAAATGCTGTTTTAAGGATGGTGTAAATTAAAATATGAAAAGTATGAAATATAAAAAACCAAGATGTGATTGTGGCACTATATTGCATAGTTGGTCAAATGAAATATGGACTGTAGAAAGGTATATTACAAAAGAAGGAGATCTTGGGAATATGGTTAAAAGGAAATGTATTTTGGACGAACAGGGATATGAGATATATTTACTTTGTCCCAAATGTGGAAACGAATACGAAAGTGATTATGACAATGAAAATAGATTAATCCGTGGAGAATTGAATTAAGGCAATGAAAGGCTGGTTTTATGATCAAATTGGGAGGACAGAATATGGAAAATGAAAATATAAATGGTTGTAATTGTTGTATTGGAGATGAGGCAATTTATTGGAAAGATAATGAGAATAATGCCTTTATTGATAGTAAGGGTGAAATGATGGTAATGGCGAAAGATAAATTGATTAGGTTTAAGGTTAAATGTTGTCCAAATTGTGGAAGAAAATTTGAACTTTGAATTTCTAGTTTGATGGCTTGGGTCAAGAAAGGTGAGTAATATGTATAAAGATAAAGAATTTTTAGATTTCCTCTTGGAAAGATTCAAAGTAGAAAGAAAAAAATTTGACAGATCGGGTGTGTATGCATACACGCAGCGTCTGCTTGCCTATAACTCAAATAAGATTGAGGGAAGTACACTTACTGAGGAGCAAACAGCTTCTTTATTTGATAATGGTACGCTTCCAAAATCAGACGATTATTACAGAGCAAAAGACGTTGAGGAAATGAATGGTCATTTCTTGATGTTCAATAAGATGTTGGATACCTTGGATGAATCATTGACACAAGAACTGATTAAGCAATTTCATTATGAATTAAAATCGGGAGTATTTGAGGATCGCGCTAATGGATACGCAATTGGTGATTATAAGCATCGTCCTAATATGATTGGTATGTATCATACAACAAGACCTGAAAATGTTGAAAAAGAGATGAATGTTCTAATGAGATGGTATTTTATACAGAAAGTAAATATATCTGTATTAGCTGAGTTCCATGCAAAATATGAAAGTATTCATCCATTCCAGGACGGGAATGGTAGAACAGGGAGACTAATTCTTTTCAGAGAGTGTCTGAAGAATGGGATCGTGCCGGTTGTAATCGAAGATGTAAATAGAAATGAATATCTGGAAGCATTAAAGAAGTATAGAGAAGAAAAGAAGCTAGACAAATTGATTACTCTTTTTGAAAAAGAGCAACAGTTTTATTTTGATAAATGTAGGTATTTTATGTAAAGGAAAAGAATATGGCAAAAAAATATTATTCTGTTAAAGCAAGTAAGGGAAAAGCATATGATGACGTCTCTTTTGAGAAAGATGAAGATGGTATGATATGTATTTACATGGAAGGCGAGGAATTAAGATTTACTGTAAAAGAAGCAAAAGAGATAGTTGAGAAATTGATAAAATGTGCAAATGAGTAGCAATGAATGTGAAATTTCATTTTGTTTGTAAAGAGGAAGAATGTTTATGATGATGTCAATAGAAGATTTTGAGTATTATAATAATTACAGTTATGAAAAGCAAAAAAGCTAGAAATGCGAGAGAAGAAAGAGAACGGAGAAAAAGGTTTTTAATTAAAAATTGTGAATCGGATAGTCGGTATGCAAGAGAATTACGTAGAGAATTTGGCATACAACTTCATTAATTTTAAATATGGTAATGTAATAACTATTTAATCAGGAGGTTTGGAATTTGAGAGATAAGGCGTATCTTAGAGACGTAAGAAAAAGAAAGATACAAAGAAAAAAGCATATTAGCAAAGCTGTTTATGGTTTGGATTAGTATCCACATGACGGACAGTATTCAAAAGGAAAAATTCATTGTGGTTGCGGATTATGTAAGTTTGGCAAAAAATATGGATTGCCAACAATCAGAGATATAAGAGAAAAAATCAAGAGAACGTATTTTGTATGAAGATTACAGAAAGGCGCAGTAAGGAAAAATTAATACATAAAAATAAAGCGATGCAGAAACTTGTGTCGCTTTTTACATGATTTAGAAACCATAATTTTATCTTTGATATTAGTCAGTATATCACAGAAAAAGCCTTATTTCTACATTTAAAATATGGAAATTATGGATAAAACTGTAATATAAGACAATCGTCCACAAGTTTAAAAGTGCGTAAAATAGGCATTTTCGCACATAAATACAAAATAAAATTATGGTTTTATTTGTTTAATAAACGTTGCATTTGAGGGTCGTCGGAAGTTAATATATCAATTGGTGAACAGTCTAATTCTTTGCAAATTGATTCGAGGATTTCAAATTTTATGGAAGTAGATGTCCCTTTAAATATATTATCAATAGTAGGATAAGTTACTCCGATGCGTTTTGCAAGTTCGTATCGTGTCATGTTTTTTTCTTTTAATTTGTTTTGGATAAAAATCTTCATATATACCAACCTTTCTTTGTATATAATATCATATATATAAAGAAAATAGAATATAAAAAATATTTATAATAATAGTTGACAATGTATATAGTTAAGTATATAATTGAATGTATAAAAGTTAAATACATAAGAGAGGAGGATGCGATGTGAAAATAAAAAGGTTTGATATAGTGCAAGCCGATCTTTCAGGAACAGTTGGATCAGAGCAAGGCGGTATTCGTCCAGTTCTTATCATTCAAAATGATATTGGGAATTTACATAGTCCTACGACTATAGTAATACCATTCTCAACAAAGGTTTTTAAGAATCCAAATCAGTCAACGCATACTCTGATAAGATCAAGTGCTGATACTGGTTTAAAAGAGGATTCTATACTTTTGGGAGAGCAGATACGTGTTATTAGTTTTCAGCGTATCAAGAAAAAAATTGGATCAGTTACAGACAAAAATGAGAGAGAAGAAATTCGCAGAGTGTATGCTGCTAATTTTGGAGAATAACTAAGGGAGGTATTTATATGCAATATGTAGAGATGACAGTGGAAGAAGCGAAGAAGAGATGCAAGAAGAACGCGAAGGTGTTAGTTGCCGTCCAGGATTTGGAAGATGATAATGTAGATGTAATATTTGTCCCGAAAAGAAGAGGCGAATACGAAAAACTCTTTGAAGATGTAGAAACAGTCGCCGGAATTTGTGACGATTTTATAAATCAGTTAAAATTATTTACAAAGAAACAGGACATTAGAAATATTAGACCATATGGAATACAAAAGACGGTACTGTTGAGGGAATAAGAAAAAAAAGATAAAGACCTATCCAATCATACAATCGGTGTTGGCGCACCTCTGACGGACAGGTCTTTATACATACATATGATAGCAGAAAACGCTACAATTATTATATTACATAGAATAATTTTGAAGGTCAAGATTTTTTTCTTTACAATATGCTCTTAGACGCAAGTTAATTAATTCTTGATTATATCCGAGCAATCTTGAGAGTTGTTCGACGGTGTAGTTTCGGTTTTCTGTTATTGTTTCATCTGATATCAGCAAATTTACGGCGAAAGTGTTTGCTTCGATCTCCAATTTGTCTACAGAAAGCAAAGTTTTGGAACGTAAAAATGGAGTAGAAGCATTTGGGTGCATTATGGCATGTCCTAATTCATGAGCACACGTATATTTTGCATCGTGTTCATTGAGAGAAGAATTAATATGTATCTGTTTCATGCGTAACGGGTTATTATAATATCCATTAATAGAGCCTAATTCTTCATAATAAACGGCAATTTTTAATGCATCTGCCAATTCAAAAGGATCGGAAGTATTATGTTTTTTTATTAAATGTGAAACAATATCTTTTATGTTTAAAATGGCAATCACTTCCTATTCGCTATCAGACCTATATTTTTTGGGAGTAAATTTTTTTGCATTGATTTTTGCAATCTTGATGCTGTTTTCCAGGCTCGCTTTTAAAAGTTCTCTTGTGGTATCATCGAGTGGTTCACCAGAGAACATAAGTCCTTCTTGTGCATCAAGAGCAGTAAGGGTGTTTTCAAGACGTTTAGCGATATCTTTTTCATCATTGGCATTTAAAGATATTGTACCAGAATCGGTATTTCCAGTCACTAAGTAATTAATGGAAACATTAAAGTATAATGATAATTTTTGAAGTACATCAGCACTTGGGGAACTGCTTCCCCATTTTGATGAAGCACCATTGCTTATTCCTATATCTTGTTCCATTTTTCGCTGAGATACACCTTTTTCTTTACATAATAGTTTGATGTTGTCCAATAATGCCATAATATTCCTCCTAATCGTATTGGAAAATTTTCAGCAAAGGTATTGACATGCTGAAAATAATCTGTATAATGAACAATATGCAGAACATACTCAGTAAAAATACTAACGTATGTTCGCGATATAAATATTTTATTACATCGGAACAAAAAAGTCAATAGACTATACTGAATATATTCAGAAATTGTAGATCCGATTAAATCAGTGTTTCAAGCACACTGTATTTTTTATACCCATTTTTAAGGAAGGAGAAGAAAAAGATGGATTATTTAATCACAAATCCAAGTAAACAGGTCTTTATCAGGTTAGATAATAATGGTAGACCTGAAACTTGTGGCAGAGAAATGGCACAAAAATTTGAAAGTTCGAAGGCAAAGAACATAGTGGATCATTTGCCTAAAACACTAAAGCGGTTCCATTTTAGAGCACAGGCTATTCCTGAGATTACGCCACAGATAAACAAAAATATTGTGCAAGAAATGGAGAAAAATATTATTCAGGGAAATGTTGACTATGAAGTGACAGAAAATATTACACAGTGGTTGGACAAGTTTGGGAGTTGTGCTGATGTTTTGAATGAGGCAAAGGAACGACAAAAAGTATTGATTCAACAGTTAGAAGATACCGACAATAAGTTACTTGATTTATTACATAGGATTGAACTTGAATCACCCAAAGATTTATATCATGGTTGGTTGTTGTATAAAGAGATTAAAATTAATCGGAAAAATAGAAGAGTTATAAAGGATGAACTTATTATAATTCAAAATGTGCTCGAAAAGACAAATTCATTTTGGCTGAGCCGGGAAAGAATTCAAAAGGCTATAGATGGTCTTTTTAAAAGAAAATACAGATTCAGAATTGTTGAAGAGGAGATAGAAACAGAATGTGGTGTAGAAAATGCAACGTTATAATGAGTATTTCGGGAACTTCGTATGAACCTAAAAAGAATAATGATGATAAAGGTTATCGGAGATATGATGAGTGTCCAAGATGTCATCATAGAAAGTATTACAACGGATTGAATTTTCAGGAAGTAATGGATAACGAGATTCAGAAAAATAGAAGTAGATAACATACATATTTTGCTGGGAAGGTGTACCGATATGGAACAGATATTAAATACATATTATGCTGATAATGCAAAAAAACTTCATAGAGTAGTTGACAAGATTTTGTTAAAATTTGGTGGTTTATCTGATAAGGATTTAGATGATTTTTATTCGCTTGCGAACGAAGTGTTTGTTGATGTGATAAAAAGATATGATGGCGAACAGTCATTTGATGGATTCCTGTATTCGTGTCTGTCAAACAAGATCATGTCAGAGATTACCAGACGGAATCGTGAAAAACGAAAGGCAGATAGAATGTCTATTTCAATTGATACACCTGTAGGAGAAGATAAAAGTCTTACGTTGGGAGACACGATTGCGGATGGTTTTGATGTTGAGAAAAAAGTTTTGGAAGATGACGAAGAAGAATATAGTAGTAAAATGTTACTTTATCTCAGTAAACTTTCGAATCTCCAAAAAGAAGTTTTGAAGCTCAACATAGCTGGTTATCTTCCAAATGAGATCAGAGAAGAATTATATATAAATGAAAAAGAATATGCAGACTGCTATGCTGCTATTCATTCATATAGAAATGTTTCAGTTTTATTTTAAATGGTAGGAGGAAGTTAAAAATGGCAAGACCTAGAAGACAAACATATCCATTGAAAACGTACTTAGAAGACAATAAAAGTGGTGATATCTCCAATAACGCTGATACGCAGAGAAAACCAGCCTGGAAGCCAATAATAGATGGACTTATTGTGACGATTCTCACAGATGATTATATTCCTCCTATCATCCTTGCAGAAGAGGATAGTAGTCAGTTAGACATTGTTGATGGTGGAAGTAGAACGGCAGCGTTTATGATGTTCAGATATGGCAATCATAAAATTTCATCTTCTGTTGAAAATTCAGTTATTCCATATAAGAAAAAAATTAAAGACGAAGATGGAAATATTATTTGGGAAGATGCGACTTTTGATATTAGAGGAAAGACACATGATCAGATGCCAGATGAATTAAAGAAAAAATTTGATGGTTATCAATTAGAAACGGTTATTCATGAAAATTGTGATAAAAAAAGAATTGCCACATACATAAAGCGATATAATGAGCATTCATCAATGAATGCAAATCAGAAGGCGTTTACATATATAGACAAGTTTGCTGGAAGAATTAACAAGATTGTTGAAAGTAGCTTTTTTATAAACAATAAGGTTTATACAGATAATGACAAAAATAAAGGCTTTATAGAAAGAATAGTTGTAGAAACTGTTATGTGTATGAATCACTTTGATAATTGGAAGACTCAACCGAAAACGGCTTATAAATATCTTAATGATAATTCGACTGAAAATGAATTTGATGATTTAGAAAGTAATTTACATAGATTGGAGAATATTATTACATCTGACATTATTGATATTTTTAATAAAAAGGATTCTTTCATATTCTTAACACTTTTTGATAATTTTACCAAACTCGGAATAGATGATATTCAGTTTGCAGAATTCCTTAGAGAGTTTAAAAGTAATTTGAGAGAATCGTCTAAGAATCAAAAAGGGTTATTGTTTGATGAGATTGATAAGGATGTAAGCACAAAGGACAAGCGAGTTGTTTCTGATAAGTTAGATATGCTCGAAAAGTTAATGTTGGCATTTTTACATAGTGACAAAGTTCAGGAAAAAGAAACAGTTTCTGACGAAAACAAAATCACAAACACAGAAAATGAGTCTTTCATTGCTGATGTCCTCAATATGGATTTGGAGAATGTTATTGATAAAATGGATATTTATAGTGAGGATCTTGACAGTTTAACTGGGAAAACTATTAGAGATGGCTCAAAGCTTCTTGATATTGAGAATCGTAAATCGCTGTTGGCGTTGGTAGCTTATTCATATGAACGAGATGTGGATTTGGACGAGTGGCTAGAACAGTACGTTGCGAAGAATAACATGTATTTTCCAGATCAGCGAAAAAACTTTTTACATATGAAAAAAGAGCTAAATAATTACATAGAAACAAAAGCAAGAATAAGTGTATAGGAGGGATGTTATGGGGTTGAATATTTCTGAACAGGAAACATCTGTTAGTTTTGCACGAGACAGTGATATTTGCATTATTTACACGTCTGATACTACTGTTATGACAAAGTTGGACAAGTTGGTTGAAAGTGATAAATCTCCGCATTGGAGATTGAAAGAAGAACATAGGCTACTAAATGGTGAATTGATCGGGAAGACATATGAAACACATAAGCGTTTGATTTCTTTCAGGTCGAATATATCTACAAGAGAAATGTCAAATGAACAAAAAGAAGCTGCCAGTGAAAGGTTCAGAAAAATGTGGAAAGATCGACAAGAAGAAAAAGAAGAAAGTGAGGAAAGATGAATATGACAAGAGCAGTAAATATATCTCAAATTAGAATTAAGGGGTCGTTTAAAAATTCTGTCCCAAATGATTATAAACTCGCACAATGCAGAGAATATTGGAGTAAGCATGGATTTTATCTTCACGATATTATTGTGAATGATAAAGGCTATCTTGTAGATGGTTATATTCAATATTTAGTCTTAAAAGAGAATGATATAGAAGACGTTGTAGTCAAAGATTTCGATAAGAAAGTATATAGAAGAAAGAGATCTAATGTAAGAAAAAGGGATAAGAAAAAAGTAAGATCCTACAGAGATACAGAAACTCTTTATGTATTTGGCATTCATCCAAAAGGAAATAAAGAACGGGTCTGGAGAGTGCCAAACAAGTTTCAAAAAGAATGGGAAGATATTTTAGATGTTGGTGATCTCGTAATGGTAAGAACAAAGCACGGTAATGCGTTAATTCGAGTTACAAGAATTGAGAGTTTATCTAAATGTCCTGTAGATACGCCGGTCAAGAGAGTTGTAGAAAGGTTGATATTAAAATGAGTTTAGTAGGATATGCAATGAGAATGGCAAAGCAATATTATAAACCAAAAACATATGAATATGCATTAAGAGTAGCAGGTTATGTTGCGGAGAATCCAATGATTCCAAATGATAAGATGGATGATTGTATTGCTTTGGCAATTATGCATGATTTGATTGAAGATACGGAATATACAGGAGGGTGTTTTTCGTTAGGGTACTGTCATTTTGAAGAATGTTTAAATTTACTTACAAAACCTAAAGATATGGATTATTTAAAATATATTAAGAAAATTAGAGATTACTCGGACACAAAACCTGAAGTATATTGGGTCAAAATGGCGGATATGAAAGATCATTTGTCGGAAACGGTAACATTGACTGATGAATTAAAAGAGAAATATTTAAAGGCGTTACCGTATTTATTATAATTTTTCAAATAAAAGAGGTATTAGATAATGAAAAGACTTATAAAGGAAAATGTGGCAAATGTCAACGTGGGGAACGCGCTTTTTTGCGCGCCTCAAAGGGGCTCTGGAATTCCTTTTCGAAACCGGTGCGGGATATAGATCGACATCCACGCTCAAAGAAGATGATTGGGAAGCTCAATCAGGCGTTGCAGGATATGAAAATGTAGTGATAATATGATAAATCATACAATGTATATTTAATTGCAAGGTACATTATGGATGCTTTATGTTGAAAGGAATAGAATTCATGGATATTAAAGTTGAAAAAGTAAAACAGTATAATTCTACATATAAAAATGTATTAATGGTTGATGGAACACCAATTTGTATCGCTGCCGGTGACAAAAAAGCAAGTGAATGTATTCAGTATCTTAGCGGGTACAATGCTAATATTAATGATGGAAGAATTAAAAAGATATTAGATAAATATCGAAAAGCTTCAGTAAATTAGTATTGTTTATGAATGCCGCATTTCAAAGGGATATTGGAGGGATTTTTATGAAGAAAATTTGTAGTTGCGGATATGAAACGGACAAAAAGAGTTTTGATTTTTGCCCTTTATGTGGTAATAAGTTAAGGGTTTTAGAACTGGAAGAAGATGGTACATATAAAGCTGAAAGAAGTGCATGTAGAATTATTGATCATGATTGGATGAATCCTAATGAAATTTATTACTACAAAGTAAGTCCGATAGATAAAGAATTAGTATGGGTTTATAAATCACCTGTTTCAGCACACTGGATACTCGGATGTCATATTTCAAAGGTTAAGCCATTGGAAGTAGAAAGAATTGAAAGATGTGCGTTTAGAAAAAATGATGAATGTGGACATATAGGTTCTTGTAAAATATGTTCTGTTTATAGTGGTAACATAGACAATATTGTTATGAATTTTGTCAATGTTGTAAAAGAAGATAAAATATAGGAGAAAAAGTAATGCAAAGTGGAGATATTGTTATATACAAAGATGAAGTTGGAACTGTTGTAACAGATTATGATAACAGAGATATTATGAGATTTTTGCCTTGCAATTATGGAACATATTCTACTTCGAGACTTAAAGCAATAACCGAAAATGATGTTAGAGAGGCAACGCACGAAGAAAAACTGGATCTGATAAGAAGAGAATATCATTGGGGAAAAGTTGTTAAAATTCATTGTGTTGGAGAATATCAGATTGTAGAGGCAATTAAAGATGATGGAAAAATACATTATCATGGATATATTAATTATAAAGATACCAATACAAGTTATTCTTCACTAGATTCTGCTTTAGTTGGATGCATTGGAAGGAAATATGAGGGTGGAAATGGAAGGGCAGCTATGTATTTTTACAAAATGATTGGTATTGAATGGTAATGAAACTAACATTTTAAGTTGGCGGCTGAAAGTTTGGTGTAAAGAGAAAGTTTTTAATGAAGAAGGTGTGGAATAGCCTAAAGTCATCCAGTTTTGAAAAATAAATTCTAGGTACGGTCTAATGTGCTACCTTGATAGCCGAGGATATATCGTGGGAAAAAAGTTAGAAATAACGCCCAACCTCATAAATCAGTTTTTGTATAACCAAAGGGTTTTCTGACTCAAAACTAATTATAATGTAATCTTCATTAATATAGCGAGTAGCGGAGTAGCCAATAAGTGAACGTGCTTATAAATTAGTAGTATGGTTCTGCCAACTTTTTAATAATTTTGTATACGGTCGTTGGCGAAAGATAAACGCATTTAAGACAATAATATGCTCACGATAGGTAACGCTTACATAAAGGTAAGTATTCCGAGACAGGTAATCGGCTTCAGCATATGAAGTATCTGAACTGTGCATGAGCGCTGGAGGAGTGAAAGGCTCACCACGACTGAAAGATCAAAAACTTGTAGGTGGATATAATGAAACCTTCTGAACGAATAATTTCGAGGGCACTGGCTGATTGTGCACGATCAGGGATTTACGGATGACCAGTGGTTGAGTTGTGGGAAGGCTCATTAAAAAATAAATGAGAAAGTATAGGCGGTACATCGTTGGTGATGAGTAATGCTGTCTATACCAGAAAATTATTGCTGGAGTGGGTAAGAGCATACAAGAACACCTACCAGAGATTTCCGTTAAACTGACGGAGCAGAGGTGTGAGTATAAAAATATTTGTGTATGTATTTGCTGAAGTGGTACAGAAGAATATCCTATAGGTGAAATTCCTATAGCAGCTTTTATATAAGACAATGAAAAATTCATTTCAAGTATTTGGAGGATAAATGTTTAAATTTATAACAAAAAGGTATGAAGAAAAAATTTATCTTTTAGAAAACCGCATAGAAATTATGAGTTATGAATGGAGCAAAGAAAGAGAACTATATACTAAAAAGACTAAAAAAAGATATTATGAACAGAAAGTTGATTTTGTAATTGGTGGTTTAGACATGACACAACATACTGATATTCATAGACCAATGTACGGATTAACTGATAATGATGCTTTTATAATTGCTGGAATGGTAAAAGATGAATTATTTAAACAGGGATTCATTAGTGCAACATCTTTTCATTGGAGAGATAAGGATGAATGTTATGTTATTGATGTAGAGGTACTACCTGATGTAAAGCTACTACCAATGAAAATTTGATTTTGTGGTGTGAGGTGATAGGATGACAGAGAATGAAGCAATCGCAAGAATGAGGTACAGGATAGATACAGCAACAGAAGTAATTGGAAAGGGTTCTGATGGTAAGGCTTATGAGGATATGGAAATGGCAATAAAAGCACTTGAAGAAATTCAACAGTACAGAGTAATTGGGACAGTTGAGGAATGTCGAGAGGCACGGGAAAGGCAGATTGGGAAGAACCCCATAATTTTAAGTGAGCAATCTGTAGAATCAGAGAGAAAATTATATATAGCAAAGTATTTCAAATGTCCTACTTGCGGAAACACATCTACATATTTCGGAGGACTACCTAATAATTGTCATAATTGTGGTCAGAGGTTGGAGAGTGATGCTACATGATCTATCAAATAGCAGATCAAAAGCATCCATTTATGGGGCTTGATAATAAAATCTGTAAAAATCCTACCTATTGGTGTAGGTTACATCAAGTCTGGTTGTCTGATGATGATGTAAAGAAGAAACAATGTAAATGTAAACAGACTTTTGACATGGTTGGTACATATTGTTGCGGAAATTTAGTCAAGAAGTCAATAAAATGAAACTTTCAAGTAATAAAAAGACAAATTTATATCAAATACAAAAAAGAAAAGGAGAAAAAATTATGTGTCAGTTTAAGAGTGGAATTATTTTTAAGAATAAGGTTGTTTTAACACCAGAAGAGAATGAAAGCCATACAGATTTATTGGAGAGTCTTGGAATAGAAGATAGTACTGTAAATATGGCAAAAATGTTTGTTAGAGTAGAATTAATTCCAAAAGATGATAATAAGATGAGTGATATAAAGAATTGGAGATATATAGTTGATCAAGATTTTACGCCTGATTGGTATGAAAAAGATCCACAGAGATATGAGCAAGATTTTAGAAATGCAGTTGAAGAATACATGAATGAGTGGAGAAAACAATTCAAATTTATTTGTGGGCATTATTGGACAAGTGTTCAGGACGGGAATCATACATATTATTTTATGAATGGGATTCTTAAAAAGTCAGAGTTTGGTAAAACAAATAATTATGCTGAATCTTATGTACGAGATTATCTTGTCAATAGTGAATTGGCAGCAGAGTTGAAGAAAGAATTTGGTGATAAACTTGTCTCGATTTCTCTTGATTTAACATCTATGGATGGATTTAAAGATTATGGAAGTATTGAAGGTGATATTTTAGCGATTCCTAATATTCAGTTACTTATGAAATTTGGTGAGAATATTCCGCTGATTGATAATTGGTATTGGCTTGCAAATCCTAACCAGACACCTGCAAGAGGAGATACCCACTGTGTTCAGTGCGTTCGCTCCGGTGGCGATGTGGGCTACGACGGCTGTGGCTGGTTTGACTCGGGTGTGCGTCCGTTTTTCATCCTTCAATCTTAAATCTTTGAATCTTGCGAGGACGTAGAAGGTTAGCCAGTAAACAGGAATGTGTGCGTTAGCACACTTCCGTGGCTTACCAATGAGCGACTGAAAGGAGCGGAGTAACCAGTGAGCGAAGCGAAACTGGATGTTATTGTAAAAGCAATAAATCTTATGGAATATACTATGACAATTACATCAAACCGAAAGAGGTATCCAGTTAAGCATTTAACATTGGTAAAACGCATCCAAAATCGCTGTATGGATATATATGAATATTTGCTTGATGCGAATAGACTGAAATTGGATACCTCGGAATCAGAACGCCAAGAATTACAAACAAAAGCAATTTCATGTTGTGACAAGTTATCTTGCTATGTAGAGCTTTCTATGAAATTGAATTTGATTGGAAGTGATACAGTTGGATATTGGCAGAAACAAATAAATGATGTGAAATATATGAGCATTGCTTGGCGTTCAAAAGATAAAGAAAGATAATTTTAGGTTGTCTATTGTATGACCCACTATGTTCAGTACGTCTACTCTGATGGTAATGTGAACTACAACAGGTGTGATTATGACAAAGGTGTGCGTCCGTTCTGGATCGGAAGACGAAAGAAAGTAAGAGAAACACTGAAATTAGAGTCCCGATATCAAAAGAATAGGCAACCTTTCCTGATTAGAAAAAGTCAGGATAAATACAAAGGAACAAAATA
>Ga0137307_102338_pt1 | contig 13419 bp, 5 predicted proteins | sample NAcewD2O_March_2_FD_97180 | JGI IMG/M metagenome (GOLD analysis project Ga0137307, IMG submission 97180) | Mouse cecal microbial communities from Vienna, Austria - N-Acetylglucosamine amended D2O_March | ecosystem: Host-associated > Mammals > Digestive system > Large intestine > Cecum | place...
TAATATACAGGTATCCACCGCCGATTTTTGGAGATATAATAGAGTCGGATGTAATTGTAGTGATACCAAGACTTCCGCTCATAGCGTTTTTGAAATCATTTAACCCGGAAACCGCATTGGAAGTAATGACATTATCAGAATTAATAGGCGCAGTCCATGTTATTTTTCCGCCGTTAAGGGTAATTCCATTCCTATCAATTACTACAGAGTTATCGCCGGAATAAATGGCCAGATGTTCCCCTGTTATAAATTTTCCGACAATCGTATCAGCAAGAATGCCGTATGCCGTTTCTTCTTTGCCTGTGGTCGGGGAGATATAAATAAACTTTCCTAGGGCGGACTTTACCGATTTCCAGCTGTTATCTGTAATTGCAATACAGTTGTTTACTATTTTGCATTGGCAGTTATCATATTGGTCGTTAATGTCGTCATATTGGCGGCATAACAGGCCTGTTTTGTCAATCACAATATCCTGATTGTCCGCATTATTCACAATCTTGGCAGCGGTCGCATCCAGGCCTTTTTGTACCCAGTTTTCTACATATTGTGCTGCCTTTGCAGAATTATTTACTTGGCGCATAGTGGAAGAGTAAGAGCCGGCAATAGAAGACGCAGAGTTTAGAATGCTTGTAATGTCGGATATGCCAGACCATACTTTCTCTACGGTAGAAAATTCGACAGAAATCGCTGCAAAATTGTCGAAATTAATTTCATAAGATAAAAGTCTTAGGTTGTATATATTATCATCGACCATCATATGTATCCAGTTTCCGCATTCGAAATCTTCCTTCATAGGCTGAAATTCTTCTAAGGCAAGTAAATTATTCAAAGAAGCGCTTACCTTGTACTGTAGATTTGAAGCTTTATACAATTCTTTTTGCGCAGCTTCAATCAATTGCCTTGCTTTCTCCAATAATTCAGAATTGTTAAGTCCTGCCGAGGCATAATAATTATTTTTATAGCTGTCTTCCCGGCGGTAAGAGCAGAATGTTTTCCATAAGTTTTTATCAATCTTTACCAGATATTTTTCAAAGTCTAAGGACTGTTTCGCAGAATCTTGTATATTCGTGATATCTTCATATAAAGTATTGGTATCATCATAAAGGCCTGTCATATATAAAATTTGTTCGTCTAGTTTATCGGAACGTTCTTTGTAGTTTAAGTACATTGTATTTTTAAGTTCACTATTATCAAAACTGATAATGGTAGAAATGCAGTCGTCAAATGAGTCTTTGGCTTTGGCAAGATAATTGATGCTGTAATAAGTGATTCTTTCACAAAAGTCTGCAAAAGACATTTCCATGCTGGTAATATCTTTAATGGAATTATCAGATTTTGCCATTGCGCGATCTAATTTCTGTTTTAAATATGTTTCTATGTCCGAATTAACCTTTAGTGTGATTTTGCCGGTTTTTGCGGAAATTGTTTTATTTTCAATGCTTGTAAGGGTAAGCTGTCCCGTCCATGCGCCATCCTTCTCTTTACTCTCTGCTGCTTTGTATGAAAAGTCTTTCTCTTCTATTTCGATTTTATAAAGTGCGGTGTTTACATAAGCTTTTGCCATGCCAATGATTGTATTGTTTATAACTGTGTCTGATACGGAAGAAGGATTGGAAACAGCAATAGGAGATAGATTTTGCGAAGTGAGCGCGTTTATCGCATCTTCTATTGATTGACCGTCAAGACTTGGAACAGGCATCATGGATGATTCTAAATATAGTTTTAAATCTATTAAACTATAACGCAAAGAACTTATCTCACTATATCCGGAAATTGGTAATTGTATAGTTTTATAAGGTTCCGTGGGAAATTTTTCCATAATGTACTTAACGACATTATTATATTTTGCCACATGGGAAGAATCTAAATTAAATTTCTTGGTATTTAAATATGTATCATACGTTTTTTTGTAAGACTCGATTCCTTCTGACAGTTCTTTCGGCATGTTTTCATATGCTTCTTTCGAAAAATTATAAAAATAGTTGCTTCCGTTTGGATTGCAGTTTGCAATAGCGGCAGTCATAAGGTCGTCCCCGCCAGAAACACGGAAACAGTTTTTTAATTCCTCTTTATTGCTTTCTATCATGGCGGATGTAGCAAGATTATCCTTTGAAACAAAAATAGTCGTATCCCTTCCATATGCGCCTCTAAAATCAGTGCCCCCGCATTTGGGGCATTTGTCATGGAAATCTCCGCGGTAACCGCAGGAACAGGTATTGCATAAATCATGCGCATGCACAAGCCTTGTTCCGTCCGGCTGTATTTCAAATGTAAAGAGGCACTGGTATTGTTCTGCGATTTCTCCGGTCAGTACGTCTAAGATGCTGGAGTCGGATATGCTGAACTGATACCATGTGTTCAGGTCTTTTAGGTTATCATCTACATCTCCGATGGAATAGTTGGAAGCCTTCTCCAGAATGCGATGCAGCAGAGAGGATTCTTTTTTCTTTTTGTATTCCCGGTATTCTGCGCTGTCTTTGGGATAATCTGCGTATTGTTCTGAAACTTCACGATAAAAGACAGTTGGGTAATCTTCGTCATAATCCGGTCTTGCCATGTCGGCATCTGTATTGATTTCTATGTCATACAATTTGGTCTGGGATAATTCGGATTCTGCCAGCGCCGTACAGGTGACTGTTTTATAGGTTCCGTTTTCCTCATTCAGCGAGACATGTGCGTCAAAATATTCGCCGTATTCCGGGATATAGATGACATTATAGTCGTCAAGCGCCTGCCATGAGGCATTCTGTTTTTCGTCTACATAGCGGTATACCCGGAAGGATAGTTCGTTCGGTGCAAAGAATTGATTTTTGTAGACGATTTCGGAAGCTGTGACAGCTCCGATTGTAGTTAAGTCCCGGCGCTTCAAAAGAAGCGTCGGGGTTTCGGGTATGGATTGTTTGTTGAAAAATATATTTGCCAATGTTTTTCCTCCTTTTCATGTTCCCATGCAGGCATTGCCCGTATAGGAAATCAATTATTTATAACGGTTTACGCTAAGGCCGTTGGATTTTACCAGCCGTTCGACAGATACTGACTGAATGGATCTCTGCACTCTTGGGTTGTCTGCAATTGCTGTCACAAGCTGTCTGGAGAACTGCTCCGGATTCTGCACGTCCTGTAATACGATGTCTCCCATACTGATCGTTACAGCATTTCCGTAACCGGAATTATTTAGGTCGAGTTTTGGAAGAACCATGTCTGAAATGGGATTGGGGACAGCCGGGGGTATCATGCCCATAGGATAAATGTCCTGAATTTGGGGTGAAGGGGAAGCAGTCAGCGCTTTTATCAGATCTTCAGTTGTCTGATTGATAGAGGAGAGTACCGTTGAGACACTATCTGACATATTGGTGATAGAAGAATCAATGTTTTCTAAAAGCGTGTCCGTATCTTCTAATTTCTTATCAATAAATGCTTCGTAGTCACTATACAGTTCATCCAGCATGTCGTTGGTATCTGAGAGATATTTCTCGTATTCCGTATCTTTTAAGTCCTGTTTGGCATTTTCCAGATCCACTTTTAGCTGCTGGATTTTTGCGCGAGCCTCCTCCGTATCATTGGAACCGTATGCTGCCAGCTGTTTTTGCAGCGAGGCGATATTTTTGGTCTTTTCCGAAATGGATTTCTGATATTCGTAGGCGTCTTTTGCGTTTTGCCGCAAATCTTTATATTTTTGAATCAATTTGCTGAGGGAATTCAACTGGGCGTCATAGCCTTCTTTGATCAGGCTGGCAATGGATTCCTTTTCATCTTCTGCCGACAGCATGACATTGTGGTGTGCATCTTCTAGTTCACGCAGGCGTGCGACGACTTTTTCGTCGTCTGCGTCCAGTTCGCCTTTTGCAATCTGGCTTTGAAGTTTCTGGTATTCCTGTTGGTATTTTGCGGCTTGGGTAAGATAGTTCTGATAGTTCGATTTCCGAAGATTCAGCGTTGTCTTTCCCTCGTCCGTGAAATCGCCTGTTTCGTCATCCACCAGCTTTTTATGGCTTAGCATGTCGATCTGATAATCCCTTTCCGAGTTGTCGCGTTTCAGGCTCTCCATCCCTTTGTCAAATTTATCCCATTCCAACTGCCGGATGGCGTTCTGGTATTCAACAATGGAACGGGTGGATTCGTCTATCTCATTCGTGACCGCATCAATGGCGTCCTTCATTTCATACCATTCTTCGGAATTTTCTTTCACAGAGCCGTTTTTGACAGCATCGTCAAGGGCGTTCTGCAAAGCGTTCCGCTTATCTATGAGTGTCTTTTGGTTCTTTTCTTCAATGCCGATCAGCTCTTTGTAATCGGAGGCGGACGCCGTTTTTCCTTGTTCGTTTGCAAGCGATATCCGGTTGTTGATGACCGATGCCTGCTGTTTGCCGGAGCGGAGGCTGTTGTCGTACGATTCAGCGGTGTTGTTGAATTTCTCAAGCGTCAGTTCCGCCCTATCCTGCTGTGAGGTCTCACGATAAATGTCGGCGATTTCCTTGTTTTCCGCCTTTGCGTCGAAGTATGCATTATATTGGACGCAGGCGTTATACAGTTTGGCATTGTCTTTTAGCTTTCGTGCCTTTTCCAGAAGTACTACCGGTATTTTTTCCCCTGCCTTTACTCTCGCCTTTACCTTTGCGAGTACGTCATTGTAGGTCTGGTTTGCCTTATTTGTAGCAGCGTTTTTTGTCTTTGTGCTCTTTTTCTTCATTTTTGAGATGGAATCGGAGGCGGATTTCAGTTTATTGCTGCTCGTGTTGTAGGCGCTGTCGTATGCCGTCTGCCGGTTATCAATGTTATCAATTTTTGGGTCTATCAGATCGTTTTTGGCTTTGGATGTGGCGGCGTTTTCGATTTTGGCATCGTATAGCTCGTCCTTGGAATCATATTTTTCCACTTTGGCGTTGGCTTTTTCTTTGGCAAGCGCGGCTGCGGCTTTGGCGTTTTCCACCATGCTTTTTGTTAAATCTTGCATGGAGGCGTTGTTCTTGTCAATCTGTTCCTGATATTCATGCCACGCCTCGGAACCTTTTGTCACGGTCTTCTGTAATTGCCTGAGCTCGCTGTTCTGGCTCCTCGCATATCCGACCTGTTTGGAAAGGTTCTTGTTCATTTTGATATAGCCTTTGGTGCTGGCCAAACCGCCCCAGGATTCCTTTAAGTCTATCTTATTCTGGATGCGTTCATTCGCACCTGCGGTTTTTGTGGAAAGCTTCTCGTATTTTGTGATGAGCAGTTCCAGCTTGTCCCTTATCAGTTCGTCTTGTTCTTTTTTCAGGTCGGAAATGGAATCGCTGCATTCATTGACCATGTCGTTCCATTTCTGGTATTCCTGTATCTTTTCCTTCAGAGAGGAATCGCTTACCTCGGCAATGTTGAGGCTGCCGTCCCGCACCTGTGAGGCCCATGATTCATCCAGCCCGACGTTGTCCCGGTTGGCGGCATATTTCTGCATTGCCTGTTCCTGAATGCTAAGTTCTTCGCCGATTTTTTTGATGGCTTCGGAGTAGGATCTGCCGCGGGATGTGAAGCTGCTAAAGGTCTCTTCGGCTTTGGATTTTAGCTTGTCGATTGCCGAGCTGATGCGGTTGATGGCGGTTTCGATGAAGTTGAAGGTTTCTTTGGTTTCGGCTGGGGCGGCTGCGGAGGGGGTAAGGTTACCGGAAGGCTGTTTTTGGTAAGGGCTCACTTTTACGGTGGGAATTTGAAAGTTTGTAATCTGTGATTCAACGAGTTTTCTTTGGCTGTCCATCTGGGCAGCCCAATATCTCATTGCAAATTCGTCATTACTTTTTTTTGCTGCATTATAGCCGGCTTGGGCATTTGCCAGCGAAACTACTGCCTGAGAGGAAATATTAGCCGCCTTTGCCATTGCCAGCAGGCTGCTTACGTCTTCCATAAGGTTCAGCGATTGACGGCTTACGTCGAACTTGGCGAGTTTGAAATTGATTAAAGCGCCGGATGATATGCCCAATTGGTCTGCTTCCATAATTAAGTCGTTGATTTCTGACAATGTGGCATTCTCAAGATTAATATTGCTTAGTCTTACCGCTTCTTTCGCTTCTACTTCTGTTGCAGCGGACTGTGTAAGCGCCTGTGCTGTCTGTGCGGCGGCATATTTTGCATCTGCCAGCGTCTGTTCATTTAATGTAAGATTGTTTGTTACGATTTCTAGGGCATTCGAAATTCCCATCTGTTCTAACATGCTGACAGTGGCATCCTTGGTATCCGCCGTTACATATCTTAATGCATCGGAGTTTGAAAGATAGGCTGCGGAAAGCCGGTCAAAGGCGCTCTGGCAGGCTCCGATATCGTCCGGCGCATTTGAAACCGTTTGCATAAAGTCATCATATATGGAGCCGAATTCTCCAAAAATTTCCTTGAATTCCTCATTATTGAGGAGGGAAGACCAGTCAAAGGCATCCCCGTCGGATATGTTGGAATAAATGTCGGAGAGAAGGTCAAAGCCTCCTGATAAATCCTGAACTTTTGTCATCCTGTCTTCGAAGGAAAATGGCAGGCTTATAGGTTCTTCTTCGGCGGTTTCCTGGCTTCCCGCAATGATTTCCCGCAATGCGCTCTCGGTGGCGTCGGGGTCGAAGCTGGCCTGATATAAGATGTTTAATTCGTCCTCTGTGAATAAGTTTTCCAAGTCTTCGGCAGAAAAGTTAGTAAGCCTTTCGTCAAGGGATTCCAGGACGGACTGCGGGGAATGCAATACGTCTTCCAGCCGTTCAATGCAGGTATTCGCAGTCTGCAGCATGTCTTCATATTCGGCCAGGTATTCTTTTGCCTGTTCCCTTGCGTTGTTCGAGATATTGGGATTGCTGATTTTTGATTTGAGGTCGTCTACGGCGGTTTCATAGTCGAGCCGTTTTCCCTTCCATGTCAGGAGCTGTTCCTGCATGTCGGAAATATAATCATCTTCCTTATCCTGCAGTTTGTTGATTGATTCCTGGTTTGAGTTATATAAGATTGAATTTTTCGGATGGGAATCCCTTTGTTCCTGCAGGCTGTCCATGTCTTCCTGCAAATTTTTATAGTCTTTCAGCCTCCGGAGGGTGTTTGCCGACAACAGGGTGATGTTGTCGCTGGAGCCGCCTTTGAAGAGGTCAAATAAGGCCATCCCCGCATCTCCGAATTTTTCATCGGAAAGCTTTCTGGTATAGCTGTCCTTGTCAAAATAGTCGGTGAACCCGCCGCCGATTTCCTCTTCCGCCTTTTTCGCCTCTTGGATTTTTAAGAGCTCTTCTTCCTTTGCGATGCGGTCTTCCAGATATTCGAGCCGTTCCTTTTCAGATTGGGACAGCGAGTCTATGTCACGGGCTGAGAGGGCGTCATACTCGGAATTGAGTTCCGCTAATGAAGAGGCAATCTCGTCAATTTTTTCCTGTGTTTCCGCCGCGGTCACGTTGATTGTGTCCCATGCGGAGGAGAGGGCTTTGATAACGATTCCGGCGAGCATCATGGCGCCTGCGTTTATGGCGGCGTTTAGAGCCGTGGCTTTCAGGGCTGTGAAGTCGTAAGCCTGTCCGGTTCGCCGCAGATGGTTGGAAAAGTCCTCGAGGGATGCGGAAGAGTTGTTGATGGTTCCGTTGCCGTCGTTCAGTGTCTGGAAGTATGAGCGGAGTCTGTCGTCGATTGGACCTATGGAAGCGGAAAGACGCTCCCAGTCTATTTCATTTGAACGGGTCAATAAACCTTGGGAGAAATCAATCTGCCGGAACCGATTAATGGTATCATTGTAAGAGTCTGTTTTCACTTTAAAGCCGTCAAATATACCACCCAGTCCTAGCCGTTTGTTTCCTGTCGGTTGCACGAGCGTAACGGGGAAATGATTTTGAACTTCCAATTCATGTTAGAAAGTGGTATAATTCTAATAAAAATATTTTATGGGAGGACTTATGAATGAAAACAGTTTTAAAAATATGCAAAAAATGTGGAATGCGTATAGGGTCATGTGAGCCAGATGGAAACATACATACTGGGGGTGGGTGTGGAGGTGAACTGAGAGATACTGGGATATCGACGGAAGAGTTTATAGTAATGTTAAAAGTCTCCAATGACGATGAATTCATTGATGCCATGATAGAGCTTAAGAATAAAGACATCATTGAGTATAATTTAAAAATGTCCCAGTTCAAAGCACAGACTGCACAACAGAATAAAGACGTGCAGCCAGTGTCAAATTCCGTCCGCTGCCCAAGATGCGGTTCCACAAACATCCAGATCGTTCCACGCAAATGGAGCGTCCTTACCGGATACATGACAAATAAAACAGACCGGGTATGTGTGAACTGCAAGCATAAGTTCTGATTGGCCAGAGGTTCTGCCTTTTTCTATCATGTTTTTGGAAGTCATCAATAGAAGAGCGGCAGGGCTCCTTATTTTTGGTGTGCCGCATAAGTACGGCTGACTTTTTGTGGCTGCCGCGCTTAACAGCAGCCGGGCTGACTATACCTTCATGTATTCGCTTAATATCGTTTAAGCGTTCCATGTCTCCCTGGTAGTCGATGGGAGCGGCACTTGCTTGGTAAGCAGTACGCCTCTCTGCGGGTATTCCCATATGCTACATGACAAGTCACATATGGGCCGTCCCCGTCCTTGTACGGCTGTTGCCAGATCCGTAGGCCGTGCAGTCACGCACGGTCATATCGGGAGTTCATTTTTCTAAAAGCCCCCGCATCCGTATCACGGTTACGATATGGATGCGTTCCTGTTTTACCTATGGTTTTTAGCCATAGCAGTAGTAATAGCTTTCTTGAGCCTCGCAACTATCTACACCGCAGTTGTGATTAAAATCACACGCTGACCCAAGCCTTTTGCACCCATTATTCCTCCCAGAGCCCCTCCGCTCGCTATTCCGAGGACGCCGAGCCCGTCAAGGGCTTTTGTGACATTGTTTATCCCGCCCAGCAGGGTGTCCAATATTTCCACGGTGCCTGTTAACGCATCCGAATCAACGATTTTATTCACCGTATCCGTCCAGGTGTCTGCAAGGCTGTTCAATGTCCCGTTCAGGGTGCTTGCGGATTTTTCCGCATCGCCCATCATGGAGCCGGAAGCATTTCCAAAGTCCCCTAACATCTCGTCATACCGTTCCCAGTTTGACAGGAGGCTGTCAAGAAAATCCGCATGGTTTCCGCCGCTGATGCTTGAGAGAAGATCCATCTTTCTTGTACTGCCGTTGGGCAGGGAATTGTATGTATCTGCCAGTTCCGACAGGAGATCTATCGGGTCACGCAGGCTGTCCATAGCGTTGAGGCTTGCCACGATATCCTTGATTGCTGCTGCAACGTCCTTGCCGGAATCTTTGGATACCGAAAGCCCGGTCCCAAGCAGTGCGGACAGCTTGTCCTCCGGGATATCCGGAAGGTCGGAGAGCAGTTCGGATGCAGCTATCGTGGCGTTTGCCAGTTCTTCCATGTTCAGGGTGTTTTTTCTTGCCATCTGGTTCTGGCCGTCAAGCAGCTTTGTTAGTTTTTCCACATTTCCGGCATAGTCATATGCCTTATCGGCTGCTAAGACATAGTCTAGGGCTAAGTCTGACTGAATGTTGTCTGCGGATTGGACGAGTGTGGATAGCTCCGCCATTTGCACAGCGTTCTTGTAACCGGCATTTATCATCTGCTGCACGCTGCCTAGGTAATCGTTTGCCCTTGTGCCGAATTTAGCAGCGACCTCAAATGAGGTGTCTCCAAGCTTTTGCAGCCTGGAATTGGTCATGTTGGCAGATTTGCCGATTTCCGTGAGCGTGGAATCAATTTCCTTCAGTTCTGAAGTCGCTGTTTGGAAGCTGCCAGATAAAGACGATGTCAGGTTTGGGAGCCCTATTGCTTTAGAAAGGGCTTGTAGTAAGGATTTTAAATCATCCATGTGTGTTTCCTCCTTTGGGTTGTTTTGATTTTTGTTTATCTATGTAAATACCGTCCTTTAAAAAGAGGAGCGGTAGGATTTTCAAGATTTATTTAGGATTTTTTATGTGAAGCTGATTGGATGTTTGAAAGTTTTTATTCTATACCGTATATATACATACAGAAAAAGCTTGGTTTTCGTTGAATATATCGAGGATTTCCGTATTTTCTAATTGTGGTTGCAGCATCTTTTGCCTTCGTGCTCTTTTTCTTCATTCCTGAGATGGAAGAGGGGGCGGATTTCAGTTTATTGCTGCTCGTCTTGTAGGCGCTGTCATATGCATCTGTCGGTTATCAATGTTATCATTTTTTGGTTTATCAGATCGTTTCTGGATTTGGATGTGGTGGCATTCTCGATTTTCGATTCATACAGCTCGTCCTTGGAATCATATCCTGTTTGAAGCTTTCGTTATTGGTCAGATATTCAGATGAAGGCATGACTGATAAACGGCTGGATGAAGAATTTAGTGCTTCTTTATACATTTGTATGGCATCAGCCGCATTTTCAGCTCCTAATGTTGCAGTGTTCCAAAGCTCTGCCTGCTCCGATTTGAAGTTTTTGGTATATTCCTGTAATGTTTCATATTCTTCTTGGTTTACTTTGTCGCCATAAGATGTTGTAATGCTGCCGTTTTCGTCTGCCGCAATACTGCTGATAGATTTTTGCAGCCTATCGTAAGATTCCTGCTCGTCCGCAATAATCGGAGAGATGTCAATGTTTATTTTCAATTCATGTAATCTTTCCTGTAATTGCTGGGCAAAGGGGATGATGTCCAAATCGCCGTCCTCAAATGAAAGTAAATCAGCAAATAGACTGTTTACTTCCGCTTTGTTCTTTGGCTTCACAGCCATTAATGGGACAAGGATATGTTTATTTATATAATTTTCATAATCAGCGCCGGAGAGCAGGTCTATATCCAGATCATCCCAGCGGATATTTGGGATTAAAGCATCCACAATGTTCTGGGAGCTGTCAGACAGATACCGATAGCTGTAATTGTCTTCTGTCCATGCCTGGAGGTTTGCGGTCATTTTGGAATAAGAAGATTTTATAAGGTTTTCTTTTTCCGCAATTTCTTCTTTCAGCCCGGCTATGCTTGCATCGTGCGTGTTATTTTCAAGATTTAACTTTGCATTATAGTAATCTTGTGCCTCCTGCAGTGCAATATCCCTGATTTCATATCCGTCTATCCCACCATTGTTTCTGGCGGATGAGAAGTCGTTTACGAGTATCTGGTCATTGCCGACATCTTCCCAGCCAATATTTGCGGATTCAAGGGACTCTATGAAGGCAGTCCTGTATTTTCTCAGGGGATCGTCTGCGTCGTTGAATTGAAAAATGGAGTTTCCGTTTTTTACAATGTCCGCAATATCAAATTGGATTTCTCCTGATTCTTTTTCCAGAGCGGCAAGCTCTTGTTTCAGCCGGGTGATTTCACCTTTGGATTCCGTCACTTCTACATGGACTCCCTGTGCAACGCTGTCCAAGTTGTCTGCGAGAGTCTGCTTGGTGATATCCTGCTGGGTTTCGAGAAGACCATTTAGTTTCCGGGTCGTTTCTTCTGCGTTATTGCCAATGTCAAGGAGCGCATTGCCTTGCTCATCATACCCAATGACTAAGCTGGGCGCTATTTCCGCTAATTTTTGTGAGATGGCAAGATATTCTGCATAATCTTCCTCGGATAATTTCAGGTTGTGGGAAAATTTGTCCACGCCTTCGCTTAGTTCTAAGAATCTGTCCTTGTTTTCTGTGATGGTGTCGGACATTGTTTTCAAGGTATCCTGCGCGTTTCTGATGGCGGTCTGTGCTTCCGCAGCGGCTTCTTTGATCTTTTCCGTACGGTGGACAAGGTTGTCAATGCCGGAAATGACGGCTGATATGGCGGCGGCAATGGCGATGCCGGCAAGCATGTTCATGGCGATGGATGCCCCTTTTATGGCGGCTGAACCGGCTTTTGCGGCAACGGTGTTTGCTTTCATTGCGGCGGTAAGCGTTTCTTCGCTAATGACAGCGCCATTGGCTGATTTCATTAACTGGATGGTGGCTTCGTTTGCGCCTTGGCTGGCCTGTGCGAATGCGGTCTGCGCTGAAATTCCCATATTAATTTGGGAATTATACTTATCAATTACCCCTTTATCAATAGACGAGGTGTTAAAAATAGAATCTATAAATCCTTCTGCTTTGATGCTGCTTAGTTTGCTGCGTGCGTCAGTTAATGACAACCCAAACAGCCCGATAGATTTATACGCCCCTGTGATATCATCTGTAATGGTTTTGAACATCTGACGATTGAATTTGCGCAATGTGGAGTTACGCTTGATTTTATACATGGTGGATAGTATAATGCTAAACAAAGGGGGATTAAATCTATGATTATAAATAAAGACTTTTATAAATGTAAAAGATGTAAAGAATGGTATGCATTTGACACGTCAAAGCCTTATTCCAAATTGTGTCCTGTTTGTGGAATTGAAATGGAATTTGATTCAAATAATGATTGTGATACGGAGCTTGCCGAAAAGGTTAAAAATACACCGCCTTATGACCCAACAAAGGATCCGCAAAGCCCATTTTATGTTCCACGTGTAGAATGTCCGTATTGCCATTCTTCAAATACTAAGAAAATTTCCGGTTTATCAAAGGCTGGTTCCGTTGCCCTATGGGGAGTCTTAGCAGCGGGCAAGGTCAGCAAGCAGTGGTACTGCAACAGCTGTGGCAGTGATTTTTAGTTTATTCAGCCACAGTTTTATTTTCATTACATAATAGATTTATGGAAGAACCGTTACATTATCAATGTATCAGTTCTTCGTTTTTTCTCCGTTCAATCCACGTAAGGCAAGGAGAACTCCTGCCATTTCCAGTAAGACGGCTGGCAAGGCCGTTTCGTCCCGAATGTCTGTTACCACTGCAATCGTTTCATATTGAACAGTGGATGAGGTTGTCATTACTGTGGGGGCTTTTCTCGTAGAGAACTATCCCTGCTGACCACGCGAGTCTGTGCATTTTTACGAATCCATTGCGTCGCCGCAAGGGAAGAGTAGCACAGGGTTTACGCGCTTCCCAGATGCCCCTTACCGGGCATGTCTGTTCAGACCATATTGCTCATTTTAAGCGGCGTATTTCACCGCCCATAACGGAAAACTTCCCGTATCCGGAAAGAACGCCGTTATCGCAGGCATATTCAAAAAGGGCAAGACAATTTATGCCCACCTGCGTTTTTTGCGCCAAGGATGCCTCCGCCTAGAATACCGATAGATGCGGTTTCGCCGAGCGCATTGGTGACACTATTGATTCCGCCGAGCAGCGTATCCAGCACTTTAACGATGCCAGTCAATTCATCCGAATTTAGGACGTTATTTACCGTATCCGTCCAAGTGCTCGAAAGGCTGTTTAACGCTCCGTCCAAGCTGTTTGCGGATTTTTCCGCATCATTCATCATGGAACCGGAAGCATTTCCAAAGTCTCCTAGCATTTTGTCATACCGTTCCCAGTTAGACAGGAGACTGTCAAGAAAATCCGTATGGT
>Ga0137307_101979_pt2 | contig 13418 bp, 15 predicted proteins | sample NAcewD2O_March_2_FD_97180 | JGI IMG/M metagenome (GOLD analysis project Ga0137307, IMG submission 97180) | Mouse cecal microbial communities from Vienna, Austria - N-Acetylglucosamine amended D2O_March | ecosystem: Host-associated > Mammals > Digestive system > Large intestine > Cecum | place...
ATGTCTTGCATTCCTTGGCAATCCGGCGAACATGGCGTTCTGTATCGCGTGCTTTGTGCGTGATATGGCAGGGTCTCTCGGCATGCACCAGGCAGAGGTTGTCCAGTATGCAAGGCCGGAGATCACGGGACTGGTGCTGGGCGCGTTTCTGATCTCCGTTGCGACGAAGGAGTATCGCTCGACAGCAGGTTCATCGCCGATGATCCGCTTTATTCTGGGAATGGTCATTATGATCGGATCCCTTGTGTTCCTGGGCTGCCCGCTTCGTATGGTGATCCGTATGTCGGCAGGCGACCTGAATGCATGGGTTGCGCTGGTCGGATTCATTCTTGGTGTGGCGACAGGTACATTTGCGCTGAAGAAAGGCTTCAGCCTGGGACGTTCCCACGATACCGGGAAGGAGAGCGGCGCAGTGCTGCCAATCCTTTTGGTGGGCGTACTGGTACTTGGCGTGATGGGACTGTTGAAGGCCAGTGAGGCAGGTCCGGGAAGCATGCATGCTCCGATTATCTTGTCGCTGATCGGCGGTCTTGTATTCGGCGCTCTTGCCCAGAAGGCAAGGATGTGCTTTGCCGGCGGGATCCGCGACGTGATCCTGATGAAGAACTTTGATCTGCTGACAGTTATCGGCGGCGTGTTTGTCGTAATGCTTATATTTAATCTTGCGATGGGCAAATTCGTAGTAGGATTCGATACACCGGGGATTATCGCGCATTCGGATCATCTGTGGAATATCCTTGGCATGTACGCTGTCGGATTTGCCGCTGTGCTTGCAGGAGGCTGTCCGCTTCGTCAGCTGATTCTGGCGGGCCAGGGTTCATCCGATGCGGCAGTGACGGTGCTGGGTCTGTTTGTGGGAGCTGCGCTCTGCCATAACCTGGGACTTGCATCAAGCGGAACGGCGCTTAACGCAGAGACGAACGAGGTAGTTGCAGGAGCGGCTACACCGGCCGGCAAGACGGCAGTTATCATCTGCATCGTCGTATGCTTTATCATTGCATTTACAAACAAACGGGAAAATGTGAAATAGGAGGACTTGTAATATGAAAGAAGTAGACGCAAGAGGTCTTTCCTGTCCGGAGCCGATTATGCTGACAGCGGAGGCTTTAAAGAGTGGTAACGGGCCGGTGAAGGTGTTAGTCAGTGAGCCTCACCAGAAGACGAATGTGGAGAAGCTTGTGAAGGACCGCGGGAAAAAGACGAAGACAAAGGAGATCGATACAGGATTTGAGATCGTGATCGAATAAAATAAAGTGACGGCCGTCCGGCAGCAGGCTCCCTGAGGGATGAGCTGCCGGGCGGTCTTTTTATATGTCCGGCTGTCTTAAGAAAAAAATAACTGGATTTCTCAGACAGAATGATATACACTTTTAGAGAAAACATCGGTTGTTGTCCACGGGGTGAACAGTGTGTAGCAGTCTTGAGCTGAAAAAGGATTCGGGAGAATGGGATATGGCAAAACAGACAAAAGGATATTGTAAATACTGCGGAAAAGAATTTGCGAAGAGTGGGATGCTTTCTGGTGTATGGACTGTCTGCGCGAGATAAATAAGGAGGAGTTAGAAGACGAAGAAGACGCAGAGGAATCTATGGAATGGATGGAGGATGAAATTGCAGAGTACTATCTGACGGTATGTAATTCCACGCGGATGGGTTTCTGCGGATATGAAGGGAGCGAAGTCTATCCTGACCAGTTCGTGCCGGATAAAAAGAAAGACTAATGCAATGCTGTACTAGGGCAGCTGCGGGGAAGGGCTGCGCGGGAAATATAGGTAGAAGGCAAAAACGAAAGATAAGGGGATATTGAGATTATGGCTGATTTTTTATATGTAATTGTAAAGATGATCGCGGTTATCCACGATATGATTATGACCTGGAACGATAGTTTTGAGACGGTATTTTCGGATAAAGAGCTTCATTTCCTTGTGATCGGATTTCTAGGGATGGGGATGCTTTTTGTGATCTATCCGTTGTTTAAGCTGCTGAGTGAGAACCATGTGCTGGTGATCGCCTGGATCTATGTGTTTACGGTGATCATCGTGATTGTGTTTGCCATTGAGATCGGTCAGGGGATCACGGGGACCGGGACGATGGACTTTGATGATATCGTGGCGGGCGTGGCAGGGTTTATGGCGATGTTTATCGCATTTGTCGTCGCGCGGGCGGTTGTGAAGGGGGTATTCCGGCTGATCCGGTCGCTGTTCGGCGGTGGTAAGCGAAGAAGGAAAGACTATGATTATTATGATTAGGAAGGATTGGAGAAAATGATGGAGAATAAAGTATTGGCAGTTGTGGCAGGCGAAGAGGTTACGGAGCAGGATCTTAATGATTTTATGGAGAATGTTCCTCAGGATCAGCAGGCGTACCGGACGAATCCGCAGTTCAGGCAGCAGTATCTGGAGCAGCTTATCGCGCTGCGTATGTTTACGAAGGAGGGCGAGGAGTTAAAGCTTGATGAGACAGAGGAATTTCAGAAGATCATGGAGGGTGCAAGGAAAGATATCCTTGCGCAGATGATGATCTCCGAGACGATAAAGGATATCGCGGTCACTGATGAGGAGGCAGAGAGCTATTTTCAGGCGAATAAGCGCCGGTTCGTCAAGGGCGAGACAGTGAAGGCAAGGCATATTCTGACGGAGACGGAGGAGAGATGCGCGGAGATTCTGGCGGAGATTGAAGGCGGCGGGAAGACCTTCGAGGATGCGGCGAAGGAGTATTCCACTTGTCCGTCCGGGCAGAGAGGGGGAGACCTTGGCGAATTCGGGAAGGGGCAGATGGTCCCGGAGTTCGAGAAGGCAGCGTTCGGCGCAGAGACCGGCAAGATCATCGGTCCGGTAAAGACAAGCTTTGGATACCATCTGATCAAAGTGGAAGAAAAGAGCGGGGCTTCCGATACGTCCTACGCGGATGTGAGCGGGACGATCAAGGCGAATCTTCTTCACCAGAAGCAGAATGACGCTTACAATGCGAAGGTGAAAGAGTTAAAGGAGAAGTATGTTCAAAAATAGCGATGGAGGCTCTTTGTAAAATAGAAAACAGGTAACAGATAACGAAAAAAGAACGGTATAGCCAGATGAGGCTGTACCGTTTTTATATTATACGGATATAGGATCGCCGATGAAAGATAAGCGATTTTATCATAGATTATTCCAATCTGCGAAATGGTCTAAGCGCTGCAGCAAAGGTTCATTAATACAGCGATTCCCGGCCGATATTGGCTCAATCCACGTAACTTATTATACTTACAACGGTAGTATTTGTCAATTACCAAAAAATGCAATGTGCGGTATTGCAGTGTTTTACGGGCAAATCCTGCTTATTCTAAGTAGATTTATTTCTATTAGGGGTCAAAAACATGGTCAGGAGGAAGAAAAAGGATGTCAAGACGCGGAGAAAACATCAGAAAAAGAAAGGACGGGAGATGGGAGGGACGGTATTCGGTACGGGATCCGTATACCGGATGCTGCCGGGTGCGTTCGGTTTATGCCAGGAGCTACGGGGAAGTTAAGGAAAAATTATACAAAGCAAGGCAGTCGGTGAAAAGTATTTCAAAAAAGCAGAGCAAGAGTTCAAAAGTCTGTTTCCATATGGCGGCGGAAGAATGGCTGAGTGTTATCAGCAGCGAAAAGAAACATTCAACCTATGTGAAATATCGCTCAGTATACAAAAAATATATTCAAGAAAAAGTCGGCGGAGTATTGTTTTCGGAGCTGGATTCGGAAGCCCTGGCCGGCATCTTTCAAATGGAGGAGCAGAAATTTTTGTCAAACAGTTTACAAAACAGTATCTCTTGCGTGATAAACCAGATTCTTGATTATGCTGTTTCGCAGCATTACTCCTCTGCAATAAATTATTCCAGGCCCAGGCGCAGGAAAGAGCCAAGGCTGACGGAAGTCCTGAACCTGTCTGAGCAGACGAGGCTGTTCCACTATCTTTATGATGAGATGGATATTTATAAATTAGGAATTATCGTCTGCATCTCGACGGGGCTCCGCCTGGGCGAGATCTGTTCGCTGAAATGGGATGATATTGACTTTGCAGACAAAACGATGTGTGTCAACACGACTGTACAGCGGATGTCGATAGAAGGAAAAGGTACCAGGACAGCGCTTCTTGAGGGAGAACCGAAAAGTATATTTTCCAAACGGGAGATTCCGCTATCAGACGATCTTGCGAAGATGCTTCATGATTATCGCACCGGCGCCGGTGAATATGTCATTAATAAAAATAAGCCGATGGAACCGAGAACATACCAGAACAAATTTCACAAATATCTTCAGTTTGCCGGAATAAAGAAGACAAATTTCCATACACTCCGTCACACTTTTGCGACAAACTGCGTTAATGGCGGGGTGGATATTAAGAGCCTGAGCGAGATATTAGGCCATTCTGATGTCAAGATAACGCTGAACCGATATATCCACCCGACAGAAGAAGTAAAACGCAAGTATATGAACTCACTTTCGGCTATTTATGGTCAATTTATGGGTCAGCAATGATGAGAAAGCCCGCATTTACGGGGAATAACCGTACTTTTTCGCAGATTGGAATAATCTACGAAATTTTCTGTACAAAACGGAGGTGTGCAGCACAGATGGCAATGTGTCTATATGAGCATAATCAGAATGCCTATACATCAGTTGCGGATATGCTTTCCAGTACGGGCAAAGCGGCCGTCATTCATCCTACCGGAACAGGAAAATCGTTTATCGGGTTCAAACTGTGTGAGGATCATCCGGAGAAAAAGATCTGCTGGCTGTCCCCGTCAAAATATATATTTGACACGCAGCTTGAGAACCTTGCGTGTGCCAGTGAAGGCTATCAGCCGGAAAATGTGGAGTTTATTACCTACGCGCGGCTGATGAATATGACGGATTTAGAGATGAAGGAGATTAAGCCGGATTATATTATCCTTGACGAGTTCCACCGGTGCGGGGCAGCTGCCTGGGGGCAGGGGGTTGGCCGGCTTCTTGCCATATACGGCGAAGTTCCGCTTTTGGGGCTTTCGGCTACGGCAGTCCGCTATCTGGATAACCAGAGGGATATGTCAGATGAATTATTTGACGGACATATTGCCAGCAGGATGACCCTGGGTGAGGCGATCGTAAGAGGTATATTGCATCCGCCGAAATACGTCCAGTCTGTTTACTCGTATATGGATGATCTGGAAAAATACAGTGAGAAGGTCTGCCAGATTAAGAATAAAAAGCGCAGGGAGCAGGCAGAAGACTGCTTAGATCAGTTAAAGCGAGCGCTGGACAAAGCGGAAGGCCTGGACGTGCTTTTTGACAGGCACATGACTGAGCGGTGCGGTAAATATATTGTATTTTGCGCCAATTTTGAGGCGATGCGGGAAGCTATGGGCAAGGTGAAGGAGTGGTTTCATCTGATCGATGAGACGCCCCACGTTTATTCTTTATATACTGAAGATCCCGCTGCAAGCGAGTCGTTTAAGCGGTTCAGGGAAGACGGGGACGAGCGCCGCCTGAAGCTGCTTTTCTGCATAGATGCCCTGAATGAGGGCGTGCATGTGGAAAATGTGTCCGGGGTCATCCTTCTTCGCCCGACGGTATCTCCTGTCGTTTACAAACAGCAGATCGGAAGGGCGTTATCCGCATCTAAGCAGACAAAACCAGTGATCTTTGACGTGGTGAATAATATTGAAAATCTATACAGTATAGATGCGGTCAAAGAAGAAATGGAAGCGGCTCTTGATTTTATGAGGGACAGCGGTTCTGAAAAAGAGATAGCTAATAAAACATTTGAGGTGACCGGCGAGCTGAAGGATTGCCTGAGGCTCTTTCGCGCTATGGAGGGGGCTTTGACTGCTTCGTGGGATGCGATGTATCTCGAGGCAGAAAGATATTATGAAAAGCATGGCGACCTGCTCCCTGTGCTGGCTTATGAGACGGATTCCGGGCATGCGCTCGGAAGGTGGATCGCTACGCAGCGGATGAACCGCAGGAAAAATGATCCTTCCATGACAAAGGAGAGGATAGCTGCCTTAGATAAGATCGGAATGAACTGGGATTCTGCCGAGGACAGAACCTGGAATACATTTTATGAAGCGGCTGTTGATTATTATGGAAAGCATGGCAATCTGGATATCCCGGCGCAATATGAGACAGAGAGCGGAGTACGGCTCGGGCGTCTGTACCGGGGGATAAGGAAAAAATATGCCGAGGGAAAGCTTTCTGCGGAGAAGATCACGCAGTTAGAGGAAATCGGAATCGAATGGAACTCCGTCCTGGTACGCAGGTGGATGAAGTATTACGAGCTTGCGGCAGAGTATTACAGGGAACATGGCGATCTGAACATTCCTTATGATTACATGGCGGATGGACTGAAAGTGGGGATCTGGATATCCTCACAGAGGGAAAGCTACGGCATGGGGCGGCTCTCAAAGGAGCAGGCCGGACTTCTCGACGGCATCGGCATGAGCTGGGACAGGTTTGAGAGCAAGTGGGAACAGGGCTTTGGCTATTGCCAGCGTTATGCCAGGGAATATGGGGATATCAACCAAATCTCGGAAGATTTCCAATTCGGCAGTTTCAAGCCGATCGTCTGGATCCGCACCCAGAGATACCGGAAGCGGATCGGGAAGCTTTCGCAGGAGCGGATAGAAAGACTGGAAGCGATAGGACTGGCCTGGAATAAGAATCAGGCGTTTTGGGAAAAGGGATACGCCCATGCTGTGGAATATGTAAAGGAGCACGGAAGTATCCGGATGCCTGCGAATTATGTCTGCGAAGACGGCTTTAAGCTTAAGGGATGGCTGAATAACCAGCATACGAGGATGAAGAACAGGAAGCTGTCGGAGGAGCAGGCGGAGAAGCTTCAGGCGATTGGGGTTGTGTAGATGTGTAGAAATCCGATGCCGAGGAAAGCGGGGAGGCGTAAGACGTTATGTATAAATTGGATTTTGGGTTAAAGAAGATTATATCTCCTATACATATCATAGAGCCTTTTGATCTGAGATTTGACAGTGGAGAGGAACTGGCCGGTTATGAGTTTGATAAATCATATTTGGTTAAGAGCATTAAAGCGGTTGATGGAGAGGCGCAGATCGTGCTTGAGGAGAATAAGCAGGTCAACCGTATGGATTGGACTGAAGAAGATGCGGTGAGCTTTTTTTGAAAACTGCCTTGACTTTGGGAGGTTTTGATAGAAGCGGGTGTGCCCGAGAGGCATTGCGCGGTTTGTGTGTTTTGCGATGTAATAGTGAGTGTAGATGATGAAAATATGGAGCGGATATGGTGAATTTCATATTTAGGGCAAAAGAGGAATGCTGATCATGGAAAAGAGAATAATTTCATTTAGTCCGCCTGATATTACGGAGGCGGAGATTGCGGAAGTAGCAGAAACGCTTCGCTCTGGATGGATCACAACGGGACCGAGGACAAAACTGTTGGAGAAAAAGCTGGCAGAATATTGCCATACCAGCAGAGTTGTGTGTCTGAATTCTGCCACAGCAGCGGAAGAGTTAAATCTTCGTATTCTCGGAATAGGTGAAGGGGATGAAGTACTGGTTCCGGCTTATACTTATACGGCTTCTGCATCTGCAGCAATCCATGTTGGGGCAAAGGTAAAGTTTATCGATTCCCAGAAGGATTGTGTGGAGATGGATTATGATGCGGTGGAAGCCGCGATTACGGAAAAGACCAAAGCAATCATTGCCGTTGATCTTGGAGGCATAGTCTGCGATTATGACCGGATTTATCAGGCTGTAAAAAATAAAAAATCATTATTCCGTCCGGCAAATAAGATCCAGGAAGCGATAGGCCGCGTTGTTATCGTATCCGATTGTGCGCATGCCCTTGGCGCACGGTGGCATGGGAAAATGGCAGGAGAACTTGCTGACTTTACATCATTTTCGTTCCATGCCGTAAAAAATTTCACAACTGCCGAAGGTGGGGCAAGCACGTGGAGGACTATTCCCGGAATCGATGATGATGAACTTTATCACTGGTATCAGTTGCTGAGTCTGCATGGACAGAGCAAAGATGCATTGGCAAAGACTAAGCTGGGAGCATGGGAATATGATGTTGTAGGCCCTTGGTATAAATGCAACATGACAGATATCATGGCCGCTATTGGGTTGAAACAGCTTGAGCGTTATGAGGGGTTGATTGCCAGACGCCACGATATCATCCGAAGATATGATGAGGTGAGTGATGAACTTGGAGTTATGCATCTTAATCATATGGGCGCAGATTTCCGCAGTTCGGGGCATCTGTATCTGACCAGAATACCGGGGATCACTTCTGAACAGCGGAATGAGATTATTGAAAAGCTGGCTGAGATGGGAGTGGCAGCGAATGTGCATTATAAACCGCTTCCGATGATGAGCGCATATAAGGAAATGGGATGGGATATCAGAGATTTCCCGAATGCTTATGATTATTATCATAATCTGATTACACTGCCGCTGCATACGAAGCTGACGGATGAGGATGTGGAGTATGTGATGGAGTGTTTCGGAAAGATTATTAAAGAATATATCTGAAAACGGGAGAAGGAATTGATGAAATGGCGGGAATGGGAGGAACTGCCCAAGGGGATGCAGAAGCCGGAAGTCCGGGAATATTATGAGATTTTATCGAGAAGAAGATTTAGTTTGAAAGTAAAGCGTATTTTCGATGTTACTGTGGCGGCGGTAATGTTAGTGGCGTTCTGTCCTTTGCTGATCATTCTCTCAGTCCTCATTAAATTAGATTCTAAAGGGTCAGTCTTTTATAGGCAGGAACGCGTGACTGCATATGGTAAGAAATTCAGGATACATAAGCTCCGTACTATGGTGGCAGATGCAGATCGGATTGGAACGTCAGTCACTGTTGACGGAGATAGCCGGATAACAAGAGTGGGCTTTTTTTTGCGTAAATACAGGTTGGATGAGGTGCCGCAGTTGATTGATGTACTGAAGGGAGATATGAGCTTTGTCGGGGCAAGGCCAGAGGTGCCGAAGTATGTAGAGAAATATACTGATGAAATGAAGGCAACATTGTTACTGCCTGCTGGAATTACGAGTGAGGCAAGTATCAGGTATAAGGATGAGGCTGAATTGCTAAACGGGGCGGAGGACGTGGATAAGGTTTATGTGGAAAGAGTGTTGCCGGGGAAGATGAAATATAATTTGGAAAGAATTAAAAGGTTTAGTTTTATTAATGATTTCGCTGTAATGCCTAGGACTGTATCAGTGGTTTTTGAAAAAAATTATAAATAGAATTTGGAGGATTTTAGATGCAGAAATATTCTGTACTTATGACAGTTTATAAAAAAGATAACCCGGAATATTTTTCATTAAGTTTAGAAAGTATGCTCCATCAAACATACCTACCAGATGAAATTATTATAGTAAAAGATGGCCCTGTCACCAATGGATTGCAAGCAGTGATAGATTCTCATAGTAATCAGGGAGTTAATATTGTTCAGGTGCAGTTAAAAAAAAATAGAGGACTTGGATTGGCTTTGAATGAAGGGTTTAATTACATTAATAATGAACTAATTGCCAGAATGGATTCTGATGATTTTTCTATGCCTGATCGTTGTGAACTACAGATTAAAGAATTTGAGAAAAATCCAAAGCTTGATGTTATCGGTTGCCCAGCAGATGAATTTGTTGGAGATGTTGATAATATTGTTGGATGTAGGAATGTTCCAAATACGAATGAGGAAATCTACAGATTTGCAAAAAAAAGGGATCCGTTTAATCATCCGACAGTTATGTATAGAAAATCTAAAGTAGAAGCAGTTGGAAAGTATTCTGATTACAGAAAAAATCAGGATACAGATTTGTGGATTAAAATGTTAAAGAGCAATGCTGTTTGCATGAATTTGAGAGAACATGTTTTCAGATTTAGATTTGATGAAAAAACGTATCAGAAGAGAAAATCGTGGATTAATACGAAAGTTTTAATACAAATTAGGTATAAAGCTTGGAAATCGGGATTTAATTCTTTTATTGAATTTATTGAAGTTGCAATAGCACAGATGGGAGTATATTTTCTTCCAGTTAGGTTTCAAAAATTTTTATACAAGAAAATATTACGAAAAAATGATATTACATATAAATATTAGTATTTTTGAATGGTTAGAAGTTATTATTTGTTATGCACTGCTTTTTGTAAAAGAAGCTGTAATAACCAGTTTACAACATCCGCTTTTGTGTAGACAGTAAGATAAGTTTTATTAAGCCAAAGCAAGACTACCAGATAAAGGAAAGGGTGAAAAGAAAATGGACAGAGATTCAATACTGTATAAGTTGAGAAGAAAAGGTCAGGTAATAGCAAGATATATTGTTCCATTAGATTTGTTATCAAAAATGTATCATTTCATCGTGTTAAAGAAAAAGCTTAACTTGAAGAATCCCCAAAGCTTTAATGAAAAGATACAATGGATGAAATTATATTACTGTCCGCATAATCCGTTAGTTGTAGAATGTTCAGACAAATATAAAGTAAGAGAATACGTGAAAGAAAAAGGATTGGAGCATATTTTGGTAAAGGTCCTTGGATCATGGCTAAATGCAAATGAAATTGATTTTTTTGGGGGGGGGGGGCGGATAAATTTGTCTTAAAGTGTAACCATGGATGTGCGTATAACATTATCTGTGAAAATAAGAACGTATTGGACAAACAAGCTACAATAAAACAGCTTAATAAGTGGCTTAAGGAAGATTTTGGCGCTTTTAATCTTGAACTCCATTATTCGAAGATTGAGCCTCGTAGAATTATTTGCGAAGAGTATTTAGGAAAAAATTTGATAGACTATAAGTTCTTTTGCTTCGATGGAATTCCTAAATTTGTTTATATTTCTGAGGGTTTAATTCATGACAGGCAGGCTAAAATAGGATTTTATAATCTTGATGGTAGAAAGATGGAAATTCAGTATAGTCATTATGCTGATTTAGATAATATCAAATTTTCATCAGCGTTTGATGCTATGCTAAAAGATGCTAAAACATTAAGCAAAGACTTTAAGTTTGTGAGAGTTGATTTTTTCTTGGTTGAAAAGAGATATTATTTTGCGGAGCTGACCTTTACACCTGGCGGAGGGATGATGAAGATATTCCCGGAACGAATTGATTATGAGTGGGGGAAACTATTAAATATTAATGACTTGATTGAGGGTAAGAGTGGTAATAAAAGAAATGGGAATAGGAAGAGTATTTAGGAAATGTAAGACGATAATATATAAATTTTTTAATCCAAGGATGCGAGGATTGGATTTATATGAAGTTCCGAGAATTTATTTTAAAAATAGACTTACACTTGGAAAAAACATTCATATAAATGACAGCGTATTTATACATGCAGTTGGCGGTGTTGAGATTGGAGATAACACGGTATTATCGCACGGATGTTCTGTAATTTCAACATCTCTAGATACTGCTGGGTGGACAAAGTTTGGGGGGAACAACCATCATATAGATAAAAAAATAATAATCGGAAAGCATGTGTGGTTATGTGCGAATTGTACAATTTTGCCTGGTGTTACTATAGCTGATAATTGTGTGATAGCTTCTGGGGCAGTAGTTACTAAATCAATTACAGAATCAGGAACAATGTGGGGGGGATGTCCCGCAAAATTTATTAAGTTTCTGTAATTTAAGAATTTAAAAAGAGTGAAACATTTCGAAAAGATGGAAAATAATAAATATTAAAGTACAGGAACTGTATTTACAAAGAATACTTTGCTTATTTTACTTAAAGAAGTTTAAGAAATTTAGTGGATTTAGAAAGTGACAATATGAATGAAAGTATTTAAGTTTGCAACAAATGCACGAGGCTTTTTAAAAGAAATGAAGACAATGAAATTGATTGTTTCTATTGTACTTCCCGATGAAAAAATATATGAGACAACTAGTAAATTTAGATATATTATATCAAAAGTAATAAAATGGAAAATTTTTGATTTTTTAGGTGTTTTTCAAATTTTAAAACCATCGACAGAAAAGGTTGATGGCTATATAGCTTATAATAGATTTCTGAATACAGATAAACCTTATGTACTTATAGTTGAAAACCCAATGGCCATGGTACATTATAGCATCGACAGATCGAGGTTGCCTATAGGAAAACAACGTATAAAAAAAATCTTAAGACAAAATAAATTAAAAAAAATTGTATGTATATCAAAAGTATGTGCAAACACGTTCAAAGCATTTTATCCATATATAGAAGGAGATAAAATATGTCAAGTCTATCCGGCAATTCAAGATTGTGAATTAGAAAAAGATTATAATTCAATACTAACATGTCTTTATATATCATCGGAGTTCAAATTAAAAGGTGGAGACGATATATTAAAAGCATTTGAAAATAAAGAATTAGATGGTATTAATCTTATTATAATAACACGAAAAGCGACTCTTACGCTGGCACAGTTAGATTGTATAAAAACAAGAAAAAATATAACTCTAATCGAATTTAATTTAACCCGGAATCAATTGAATGATTATTATGATAAAGCACATATATTACTTAATCCAACACGCGGTGACAGTTTTTCTCTTGTGACATTAGAAGCGATTAAAAGAGGATGCGTATATCTTGGCACATCTTTTTATGCAATTGATGAAATGGTAAAAAATGAATTTAATGGATTTGTAACAAAGCCTAAATTTAGTTTTTGGCTTGATAATGGTATGCCAAATAGAAGAGTAAAAGACAATCCGCTTAAAACATATAGAAGTGATTATGTAGATGAAAACGTTGTTAGGCTCATAGTTGATAAATTAGTATTACTTAATAAAAATCGGTCAATGTTGGAGAAGATGAGTTTAAATAGTTGGAATATTGCAAATAATGATGATTTTTCCAAATCGGCTATAGAAAAAAAATGGAATAAAATATTTATGGAGATAAATTAATGATTGGAATTATAATTCTTAATTATAATAGTTGGGATCAGACGAGTGAATGCATAAAAAGTATTTTTGATGCTAACCTCAAATTGGATTTTCGAATATATTTAGTGGATAACAATTCGAGTGTACCTATTCCAGAATATATGAAAAAATATATCAAAATTGACAATCTAATCTACCTGCAATCTAAATTAAATAAAGGGTTTGCAGCTGGCAACAACATTGGACTAAGAGAAGCTTATAAGGATGAATGTGAATATTTTATTCTAAGTAATAATGATGTAGTTATAAAAAAAGGTGTCATTGAGGAAATAATTGAAGATCTCTCAAATTATGAAGATGTTGGGATAATAGGACCTAGAGTGGTTTTGCCTAATGGAAAAATGCAAGAAACTCACTTGGGTTGTAAGATGACTCTAGGTGGTAAATATATATATATCTTAAGAAAAACGCCATTAAAAAGGTGGTCAGAGGGATTTCTTTCTAATTATATAATTGATGATAACTTAAAGGAATCACGTTATGTGTATGGTGTTTCTGGCTGCTTTTT
>Ga0137307_102339_pt1 | contig 13405 bp, 7 predicted proteins | sample NAcewD2O_March_2_FD_97180 | JGI IMG/M metagenome (GOLD analysis project Ga0137307, IMG submission 97180) | Mouse cecal microbial communities from Vienna, Austria - N-Acetylglucosamine amended D2O_March | ecosystem: Host-associated > Mammals > Digestive system > Large intestine > Cecum | place...
GCCGGGTAGGACAACTGCAACACGGACATATTATGTTAATTTTTTGACATCGGTAGTAGGGGGATATTGTGGGCGCTGTTCTATGATAACAGACAATCAGCAAAATTTTGAGTGGCATAAATATACGGATATTTTTGATATCATCGTTAATGCCGACTATAAGCTGACTTACAACGCAAACGGTGGCAAATTCGACGATGATACAACATTCAAAACTGAAACGAAGACGGTTGCGTTACAAACGGCTAGTTTTAATTTAGAAACTCCTACCAAAGACGGTTCCACGTTCTTAGGCTGGGCGGAAAGCGCAGATGCCACAACAGCAACATATCCTGCGGGTAGTCCTGTTACTCTGAATTGGAGTGAAGGTTACGGCAGTAAAAGTAATCCGGTTGCCAAGAACCTTTACGCCGTATGGAGTGATACTACCACACTGAAGGACCTGTCTGTTACCAAAACTCCCACTAAGAAGTATCCGATTGTAGGGGAAGCGTTTACTTATCGTATCTTGATTACAAATCCCAACGATAGAGCCGTTACAGTGGATATCGGTGACACACTGAATGAAAAACTGGATTTTGTATCAGCTTCCGACAGCGGCCAATACGATAAGGCCACCCGCACCGTGACATGGAGTCAGGTAACGGTTCCGGCTAACGGTTCTAAAAGGGTAACTCTTAAAGTCAAAGCAAATGCTGAGGGCAAGATTCCTAATTCGGCGAATGCTACATGGCCTGGTGACAATGGGGGCAGTAGCGGAAATACCACGGTAGAAGCGGTACAGGGACGTGAACGTGAATTTGTTTTGATATATCATGAGAAACTTGGTACGGACAAAGATAATACCGAAGTTACCGACATGCCGGACCCGCTGGAACAGGTTAAAAAATCAACAAAGATGACTGAAACTCTGTATGTTTCTGCGACTGTTCCCAAGCGTCAAGGGTATACCTTTGTACACTGGCAATGGGGCGGCGATCCAAAGGATAGTTATGAACCCGGCGTAGAGTTTACGCTTACAGCAGAAAATGAGACCTTTAATCGTATTACGGCTGACCTGTACGCGGTGTGGAGGAAAGAAGACACCCCCGTCAACCCTAAACTGACCAAGCTGGAGAAGGAACGTCTGACTGAAGCTCCGGACGGAGTGCTCCTTGATCTTAAGGGTAAAACGGTTAACTATGACCGGAATGTGGTATTCGTAGGCGACAAAGCGCCCGAAGTGACTCTGTTATACAGGATCACCGTTACCGGCGACAAGGGAGCCAAGTACAAAGTGACTGATGAAGGCGCGACAAAGGTTGGCGGCGATGGTACTGCCGTGGACGGCATTATCACTGGTACCCTTGGCGAAAGCGAAAAGGCCGTCATTTACGTGACCAAAACTTTTTCCAAAGATGAGGTTTCGGGCGGCAAGCTGACCAACAATGCCACGCTGGATAGCAATGACCCCGTGACTGCCGAGAAACCCGACGGTACTGAAGGCCCTGCCGGAGACAACGGCAATGCTACCGGAACAGCCGATGCTAAGAAACAGTACAATGTTACCATCAATTTCAAAACAGATGGTGCTGACTCTGTTAAACTGCAGGAGTCCAGTGAAACCAAAGTTGATGAAGGCGCAGATTTCAACTATCAGTTGGGCACAGCCCGTATGATGAGTCTCCGGAGCGCGGATGTCAGCGTAGTGGTAATCCCTCAAACGATTACGACGCCGGAGGGCGAGACATATGCCCTGGATATGCCTGCCAGTGACGAAGGCTTGAAAAAACTGGCCGCGGCCCAAAATATCACCGCCGATGTGGAGGCTGATATCATCTATTCACTGGATATGAAGGGCAGCCCCGCCGATACTTCTGACGGTATTCCCGACAAGTATCAGGCGAAGGTGGTTTACACTGCCGGAGAGGGAGGAAGCCAGAACGGTAAAAGCGGGTATGTGACAATTAAAGATGCAGGCGGCCAGTATCGCACGACAGGTACGGTTAATATCGCAGCTAAAGCTGTTCCGGATGACGGCTACTACTTTGATAAGTGGACGGCTGTTTCCACAAAGACAGATTGGAAGCTGGACAATGATATTACGACTGCTGAGATCCCTGCGGATATGACAATCAATGTCGAAGGCGGAGAGACATATACTTTTACTGCCAGGTTTGCTGAAAATGGAACCCTGACGATCAATGCAGGTGATGTGAGCGTCACCTATGATGGCACCGCACATCCGGTGGATCCGGAGACGAATGTGCCGGACGCGGAAATAACCGTAATTTATACGGATGCGGATGGCAATGTGCTTACCGGAGAGCCTGTAGATGCAGGAACCTATCAGGCGACGATTATAGCGAAAGCAGATGGCTATAAAGATGCGGAGTATACGGCACAGGTTATAATCAACAGGAAACCGCTGATTGTAACTACCGGAAGCGGAAGCAAGGTCTACGATGGCACACCGCTGACGAACAGCACTGTCGCAGTAGACGGAGCAGTTGCCGGCGAGAATATCACGGCCGCCGCAACCGGCAGTCAGACCGTGGTAGGCAGCTCGGAGAATGGATTTACAATAGAGTGGGGAAGTGTGAAACCGGATAATTATGAGGTGGTTTCAAGACTGGGTACACTGACAGTAACTGCAGCGTCTACATCTGAACCGACAGATCCAACAGAGCCGACAGAGCCGACAAATCCGACGGAGCCGACAAATCCGACGGATCCAACAGATCCAACGGAGCCGACAAATCCAACGGAGCCGACAGAACCGGCAGATCCAACAACACCAACAGAGCCGGCAACGCCGGATAATCCGGGCGGCGGAACGCCCGAACCAGAGCCTACACCGGATCCTGCACCTACACCGGATCCCGCCCCTGCACCCACTGTTCCTGTGGCAGCGGTACCTGCGGCGGCAGTACCGGCAGCTTTGGCGGCAGTACCGCCTGCTCCGGCGGCGCCTGTTCCGGTAACACCCGTTCCGGCGACGCCTGTTCCTCCGACCCCCGCTCCGGAAGAGCCGGAAGTAGAGGAGATTGCGGATGAAGAGGTGCCTCTGGCAGAGGAGATTGAAAGTGAGCCGGACGAGGAAAGACTGGCGGAGCTGGAAGACGAAGAGGTACCCCTTGCAATAATCAAGGGAGGAAGCTGGGCACTGCTCAACTTCGCACTGATGAACCTGGCGGTTTACGAATCGCTGATGCTCCTGATCGGCTATTTTGTTCAGGTGAAGAAAGCATCGGAAGAAAACGACAGAGAAACCGAAAGGAGATTAAAGAAGAAAGGCATCATGCGTGTGGTCAGCCTGCCTGTGGCACTGCTCTCCGTGCTGGTGTTCTTCCTGACAGAAGATATTACCCTTTCCACCGGTTTTGCAGATCGTTATACGACCGTCATGGCGATTATCGCAATCGTGCAGACCGCAGTCGTAGCGTTCTCCCGCAAAAAGGAGGAGGAAACGGCTTAAGGCGATAAGCCTGAAAAAACATAAAGACAGAACATAAAGAATACGCCGCCATGCAGGTTCCATTATGCATGGCGGCGTAAAATAATGCCGGATAATCAGATTCTGGTAACAAACAGGTAAATCAGTTTCTTCATACTCTTCATTACCGTTTCCACGTCCGTGCCCTGTTCTTCGGCAATCTGTTCCGCGGCGATGCGGAACGCTTCCAGGGTATCTCCTTCCAGAGAGGTTGCATATTCAGCCATAGTATCGATTCCTTTCTTGGTATACGGTATTTTTTGCATACGGCATTTGTCAGTATTTGCCGTTCTCAGTTACATATTCACATGCGGCGATTACGTTTTCCGGTGTGCCGTCGTTCATGGTCATCAGCGTTTTGTCAGTGGAGAAGATATAGCCGCCGTCGGGAGCCAGGAGGTCCAGGCATTTTTTGGCGCTGTCAATCACCTCATCTTTCGTGCCGAAGCGGAGGGTATCTACCGACATGCCGCCCATGACAATGATGCGGCTGCCCAGCCGGCGTTTGATTTCGGCCAGGTCGTCGATATTTCCGGTCTCAAACAGTCCTACGAATTTGGTGTTTTCAGGCAGCTCCTTTAGAAGATCCAGGTATGGCATCCAGTTGTTTTCCATAAAGAAGTAAATGGAATAGCCTCGTTTTACCGCCATTTCTTCCAGATATTTTTTCATAAACGGAAGATATAATCTGGCAAAATCCCTGGGTCTTAAATAAGTAGGAAGATGGAGGGGCGAGAACAGCACTTTCCGGTCGGGAGGCGTCGCAGTATCGTTAAACATCTCCATAATATAGTCATACAGGGAGAGGCAGGCTTCCAATAATTGCTGAGAATGACGTCTCACATCCAGAGAAATCCCCACAAAGTCTCTCAGGTAATCCAGCACAATATCCGGGGAAAGAAAATTGGTGCCTCTGACGATCAGCGGCATGCCCAGTTCCTTTTCAATCCGTCCGTTGGGCCCCTGATTATATTTGATAAATGCCTGATTATCGGCGTAAGCCTGTTTGATGATCTCTGCCTTTTTTTCCGTACTTGCGCCCCGGAAAATTTCAAATTTGCGGGGAATCAGAACGTTTGCAAAAAATTTCATGGGATCTTCGGCCAGCAGTCCGTATTCTTCCGATTCCATTAAATGTCCGCCGCTGCCTTTGATCTGTACGCCGTTGTCGGAACAGGTATAGATTCCCTCGCCGACTTTTTTGGCCAGATTCAGAGGAACCGTGTTTGAGGTGCTCATCAGGGCGTCCATGGGAATCTGCTCCGTCATATATTTTGCGGCGCGGAAGATCTCATCCGCATCCTCCGTAAATGCTTTTTTTACGCTGATTCCGGCAAACTGATACATCCAGGTGTTCATATTGGGGACTACCGGAACCCGGTCCGGCAGCTTTCGATTCATCACGTCGTCAAAACGCCGGATTCGCTGTTCATATAATTCATTCATATCCATAATCAGATAAACCTCCTGTTAAATTTTAGAATCTGTTTTTTCAGAATATCAATCTTGCCGCAGGCCAGAAAATCAGCATAACGGTTGCATACATCATAGCGATCAGCAGCAGGCTGAATTTCATGGTTTCCCCGCCGGTGATATATCCGTCTTTCTGGGCCAGGGCGACGAAACCGCTTCCGCCGGGGGTGGCGATTCCCATATTGCAGAGGATCGCAACAAGAACGCCGTATGCGGTGACATAGCTGACAGACGTCACGCCGAGAAGGGGAGGAACGCAGACCGTGATGCCGATGATGCCGGTTACGCCGTTTGAGGCGAAGTTGGTGACAAAAATCACGAACAGCAGGAATACGGCTGCGAGAACACCGGCGGGAAGCTGACCGGCAAGGGGCGCTACCAGCGCTTTCAGGAATACGTTGATACCGCCGGATTCCATATTAAATGCCGACGCATACAGGAAGATACAGGCGATGAAAATCACGGTTGTCCAGTGGATTTTTTTGACTGCCGTTTCATATTTCAGCACCGGTTCGCCTTTTACCTGGATTGCGCATACGACGGCTACGGCGATCAGCGACAGGATAGACGCGCCTACGCTGCTGAGTTTTTCTGCCACGGCGGGAAGGATGAGTCCGATAAAGTCCGGCAGCAGCCAGGCAATGATCAGACCCACATAAACGATCAGAGAGAAGATTCCTTTCTGGTCCAGTTTCTGCAAATCCCTGCGGCGCGCCATGGCGTCATAGCTGGCAAATTTACCGCAGTCGGGGCGCACGAACCATTTGATAATGGCCAGGGTCAGCAGCAGAGTGACGAGGGAAAGGGGAATCCCGACGGCCATATATTTGATCCAGGATATGGTTTCGCCGGTGATCGCCGCCAGAGAGTTCAACATCAGCATGGGAACGGGGTGGCCGATGGGCGTTGCACCGTTGCCCACGCAGGTGATCCACAGGATGCCGAAATACAGCGATTTGGAGAACTTGTCCTCAGCCGTATAGCCCAGACTGTCCAGAATGCTTTTTCCGAGAGCCAGGAAAATAATCATAACGGCCGTCGCTTCCATAAAATAACAGATGAACAGGTTGGCGAGCAGGAACATGAACAGAAACATGTAAGGTTTTTTGTTTACGATTTTTCTTGAGATAAACCAGTTGGCAATCAATCTGGTTACGCCGTTTTCTTCCAGTGCGACACAGAGAATTAATGTGCCGATGCAGATAACCGTGGTGGAATTTCCGAAGGAATTGCCCATGATCGTGGCGGCCGGGGCAATTCCTGTGAAGGCCAGCAGGCCGATTGACAGCATACTGGTCCAGCCGGTGCCGTAGGTAATCCACAGATAAACCGTGGAGATAAACAGAGACAGCGCGGAAGCGCCGGCAGGCGTAAGCCCCATATCCATGCAGTTGCCAAGAAGCATGCGCATGGCGGCAAAGAGTATGGCTGCGATCAGAATATGTTTGTTGCGTGATTTTTTCATATGTTTTCATCCCCCATATTAAAAAATATCTTCTTTGTTAAAGATTTGCCCAGGCCTTGCAGACCTGAATGGTTTTCTGCGGACTCTGTGCCCACTCGTCCGCGCCGGTAACATTCCGGGCGTTTTCGGATACGGGCGCGCCGCCGATCAGCACCTTTACGTCTTCCAGTCCGGCAGCTTTTAAAGCATCCACCGTTTCTTTCATGGAATCAATGGCCAGTGTCAGTACGCCGGACAAAAGAAGGATTTTAATCTGATGTGTTTTTACGGCTTCCACAATTGTTTCAGGCGCCGTGTCGATACCCAGATCAATGACCTCGAAGCCGTTTGCTTCCATCATGGCCTTTACGATATTTTTGCCGATATCGTGGAGGTCATTTTTTACCGTGCAGAGTATTACTTTTGTGCCGGTGCTTTCTGTGTTTTCTCCGGCAGCCAGCGCATCTTTCAGGATACCTGCGGCCTGGGTCATAAGTTCGCCGGCATAGATCAGATCGCCTACGAAATATTCGCCCTGTTCAAAAAGCTCGCCTACGGTGTCCATTCCTTTCTGGCAGGCGGTCATGGCCTGATCGGCCGCCTCTTTGCCTTCGGCCGTTACCTGATCCAGCAGTTTTAACATGGTATCCTCATCCAGATCACCCATGGCCTGTGCCAGTTCTTCAAAGTTAATCATTCTTACTTCCTCCTTTTAAAGTTCCGCAACTTTTTTATTTTTTATCGCCGATTTTGCCCTGGCGGTAGGCTCTGTTGTATTTGCGGCCTCCTTTGTCGGCCATGCAGAGGGCTTCGCATGCGTAGATTGCGGACATCATGTCCATATTGCAGGGGTCGAGAATCGCCGAATCCAGCCCGGCCCGGATGGCGTAGGCCATGCAGCCCGTATTGATATATTTGCGGGCGGGCATTTCAAAGCTGATATTGGAAATGGCGCCGGTAACTTTGACCTCCGGAGCATATTCATGGATTCCCTGAATACAGCGCTCGAAATCTTTCATGGAAGAGGGCATGGTGGAAAGGGCCATAACACAGGGATCAATGTGAAGGTTCGGCAGCTTTACGCCGTATTTTACCGCTTTGTCGATCATGCTTTTTGCGATGTCGATCTTTTTTTCGGGATCGTAAGGGATTCCGTTTCCGTCGCAGGTCAGGCCGATTACGTGCCAGTCGGTTCCGGCGATCAGCGGGAAGATGGTTTCACATTTGCCGCTTTCTTCGTTTACGGAATTAACCATGCCGGGTTTCGCGATGTGTCCTTCTTCCAGAATTCGGGCAAGCAAAGCGGCGTTGGGACTGTCGATGCAGACAGGCTTTTCGGTAACGTCCTGAATCTGGCGGATCATCCATACCATTGCCTCATATTCCAGTTCCGGCACCGTGCTCGGAGCGCAGTCGATAAAATGTGCTCCGGCCTGATCCTGGGCCGCAGTCCGGGAGCGGATCAGCTCCGCGTCCCGGTCCGCGATGGCGGTTTTGACGGCGGGAATCGCGCCGTTTAGTTTCTCTCCGATAATAATCATGTTGTTCCTCGCTTTCCTGTGGTATTGAAAATGATAAGGATTTCCTGGTGTCAATCCACATTTTCGCGCATTATTTGAATTGATATGTTTATTTATGAGAAAATATATTGTTTTAATAAACAAAATATTATTATAAAAAATGATTGACTATTTAAAAACAATCATGTATAATCGCTAAAACGATCATGAATGAAAAGGAGTGACAGTATGCGTCTCAGCATCGGTAATCTGCTTGACTGGATGAAACGTAAATCTTTTAGCATCGAAGCGGCCATTGAGGATGATCAGCCGGTGCTTTGCGGTGTTCGGTATTTACGTGATTATTCATCTGACAAAGATATCAGCGACATGGTTTTCATCGGCTCTGCGGAAGATTTTATGTATCCGTCTCTGCCCGCCGCCGTGATCTGCAGTAAAAACAATATTATCTATATCCATAACGAGAATCAGGAAACCATATTAAATGAGTGTATCCGGGCTTTTGAATTCTATAACCGGTGGGAGACCGGACTGCTGGAGGCGGTGATCCGTGACGCTTCTCTCCAGGAGTTTCTGGAGCTGGGCCATCAGGTGTTTCAGTCGCCCATGTTTATCAGCTCCGCCAACGGCCAGACCCTGGCCATCTCGCCTCAGTATCCGGCATCGATTAATCCGGTATGGAAGGAACGTCTGGAAAACGGGAATTTACCCTTTGAATTTATTAACGGCTATCATGAGAGTTCTTATTTCAGCGAGATGTACGGAAACAATTATCCCAGGCTGAACAGGTCGCCGATCTGGGGAAAAAATATTCTCTTTTCAAATCTGAAAATCCGTAATGAGCGGGTGGGGTCCGTTATTATCTACGAGTATGAGCGCCCCTTTTATCCGAGCGATATTCATATTTTGAAAACCTATGCGCATATCGTTGAGCATGCTCTGGCCCTTCACCGCAACCGCTATTTTGCGCTGTCGGATATTGAAGATATCGTTTCACAGATTCTCAATGACAATATCAGCAACTGGAATCAGCTCAACATGATTCTGCGCAGCAATGAATGGATTGCGAAGGGGGACTTTCAGGTGATCTGTTCCTGTGCGCCTTCGGGAATCGATTCGGTGGTAATCGGGCGGTTTCGGGATGTCATTAAAAAAATGTTCCCGGATGCCTGCGTTGTGTTTCATGACAATTTTCTGGTTACCGTGACCAATAACAGTTCTCTTTCCTATGCCCATGAGATTATCCATGTGCTGCTGGAGTCCTCCCGTAATAAGCTGGCGTCTGGCATCAGCTATGGTTTTCAGTCGCTGGCCGCTTTGAAAGCCTTTTATCAGCAGGCGTGCAATGCGGTACGGAAAGCAATGCGGATGAATAAAGATATTGTCTATTTTGCCGATATTTTTTATGATGAACTGGCGGCTCTTGCGAATTCCACGCCTTATCTTTACTCTATGATTCATCCTGACATTCTGCTGCTGCATGAGTCCGATCAGAACAATGGAACGGATTATATCAGGACGCTGCATGCCTATCTGGTCTGTTCCGGCAATTCCAGAGAGGCGGCTGCCATGATCTATGTTCACCGGAATACGCTTTTATATCGTATGGATAAGATCAAGGAGATGATCTCAATGGATTTATCTGACAATCCGTCGAAAAGTATACTGTTAATTTCCATCTCTCTTCTGACTGTCCTTTAATTGCATTTATTATATTGATTTTCACTGATTTGTACCATATGACGCCATATCCAAACATAGATATGGTTTTGTGCAGTTTGGTACAAATGTCATATTTATCCATTTCTGTCCGGCAGTCATTTTCTGATTGCAAATTTTCAAAATTTATGTTAGAGTAATGACCATTGTAACGATCACAGAGCCAACAGGAAAGGAACAGGAATGGGGCGAAAGAAAACTTTGATTTGTATGCTTCTGGCAGTGTGTCTGATGTGGACATTTCAGCCGGAGCGGGCATCTGCGGATGGCGGGAGCATTATGGTAAACGGAGTCAATATTCTCCAGGCGGCGGACCGTACCGTGCCATGCGGGGCCGGCAGCGCTGTGTATGATGAGGGAACGAATACGCTGACTCTTAGGAATGCGGAAATCGGCGGTCCGAATCATGGCGGCAGCGTTCTGATATACGGAATTGAAATCCAGAAAGAGGACGTCACTGTCAGATTGGAAGGAAGCAATTTGATCGACGCTTATCTGGGAATCTGGAGCAGGAATCCGATTGTGATTCAGGGCGCGGACGGAGGCAGTCTTGCGATTCGCGTGAGTAAAAATCAGGAATTAAGTGTACCCTGCCGCGGAATCAGCGTGGATTACGGCGGACTGACAGTCCGTGACGCGAATATTCGGATTACAATGGAAAACTTAGATAATATGAGCGGTTACGGAATCGATATCTGCGGCGGAGATAATGAGATTATCAATTCTCAGCTTGAGATTACCGGTCCTTTTCTTGGCAATGAAGATCAGAGCGTGGTGGGGATCAATGGTACGGGAGCGAATTCCCTTACGATATCAAACCAGTCCCACATTACCATGCCCACAATCGGCAGGGGAGCCGACGTATCCGGAAAGCTGACGCTTTCGGACAGCACAATGGAAATCGGCAGTACATATCAGAGCGGAATTTCCGGCGGAAATGTGGAGATTGTAAACGCGCGTCTGACAGCGTCTGAAAGCAGCGGCCTGGCTTTGCAGGCCAATGAGAAGATAACCATTGTCGATTCTGAGGTAAATGTGAAGTCGACAGGAACGAATGCCCTGTTATGCGGGAATCTTGAGGTGGCAAATTCCTCACTGACCGCAAACGGCTACTGGCCGGCTTTATTTGTGACACAAAACACGGTGATCAGAGATTCTTCCGTCCATGCGGAATCAAGCGCGGACGTAGGTATTTTCAATAGGGAAGGAAATCTGGAAATCACAGGTTCCACAGTGAATGCGGTATCCAATGCAGGAAACAGCGGCATTTTGACGAAAGGGGATCTGACAATCAGCGATTCCATTATTATTTCTCCCGGAAATGCAGGTGTTTCTGCCATTAAGGCGACGGGCAGTTTTTCTGTGACGGGAGGAACGACGGAGATTGGAGCGGGAAGCATTACCGCCGGCGGAACCATGCAGATCGGCGGCGCCATCACTGCAAACGGAACCGTGTCTTTTGACAATGTTCATGCCGGAAATGGCAGCGTGATCTTTGCCGGCGCGGACTACGGCGCGGTGGATGCCGCCATAGCCGGAGCGCAGAACCTGAAAAGAGAAGATTATACGAATTTTGAGATTGTAGACGCAGCCATCGGCGCGGTAATCCGGGGAAAGGATTTCAGAGAGCAGGCGGTTGTGGACGGATATGCGGAGGCAGTCAGGGCGGCCGTGGCTGCATTGGTGCCGGTATCGCCGATTCCGGTTGTGGAGGGCGCCGATCAGACGGTTGAGGTCGGCGAAGGCAGCGGTATTGTGATAAAGGCGGACTGGGCGTTTGATAAATTTCTCAGTGTGCTGGTGGACGGAACCGAAATAGGAACGGACTGCTATACGGCCGCAGCCGGTTCTACCATTATCACCCTGAAACCGGAGTATGTGAATACGCTGTCCCCCGGAAACCATATTATCGGCATCCGCTTTACGGACGGACTGGCGCAGACTACGCTGACGCTGAAAGAGAAAGAAGATTCGGCAAATCCTCCGGACAACCAGCAGCCGGAAGACGACAGTTCACAGCCTGGGGATTCGGGAAATTCACAGCCGGAGTCCCCTGGGGATTCAGGGAATTCGCAGCCGGAGCCTCCCGAAGATTCGGGAAGCGCCCAGCCGGAGCATTCCGGAGCTTCGGATAACGGCTCGAATGCCGCACCGGAAAACGGGCAGCCGGAAAACGCTTCAAACCCGCCGGCAGAACCGGCCGAGCCTCTTTCTCAGAACCTGCTTCCGGGTCAGAAGATTCTGGATAAATCTCCTCACACCGGCGATTCGGCACCGGTCGGATGGCTGCTGGTCCTGATGGCCGGTTCGGCAATGGGGATGGCAGCGGGAAGAAAACGGATTTAATTACATATTTTAACAGTTTGCCGGATATTTTTCCCTGCTGGAATCAGGAGTTGATATTTGCCTGATTCCGGCAGGGATTTTGTCTGTCAGGAGGTCAGTTTATTTTCACGGTCCAGCAATTGATAAGCGATTAACAGCAGCAGCCGCGTTTCCGGATTCTGTAGATTCAATCCCGTAAGTTCCTGTATTTTATTCAGTTGATAGAGAAAAGTAGCCCGCTGCATATGAATTTTTCGAATAGTAGAAGCGGTATTCATATTGTTTTCCAGAAAAATCCGCAGGGTTGCGGCGTAAGAGCGGCCTTTTTTGCGGTCATATCTCAGCAGCTTTAACAGTCCTGCGGGGCAAAGCGCTTCTGCGTCCAGCTCCCGTGTGGATTGTTCCGTTATATAATGGAGCATATAATTTTCAAAGCGGTAGGACCATAACGTATCGTCATATTGCTGCCCCAGTGTCAAAGCAATATGCGCCTGTCTGTAATAATAGGGAAGCCGGTAAAAATCGTGAAATTCCATGCTGATGCCGGCTTTGAATAAAAATTCCCTTAACAGGCCTGCGATGACGGAGGTAGCCGTGTCACGGTTCTGTTCTGCCTGTGCCAGATTTACAATAAAAAAAATATGTTCTTCATCTTTTACGGCGCAGCTTCCGTGAATACCGTCTTCCAGACGCTGACAGGCGTTGGAGATGGAACCGATTTTGGAATCCCGGGGAGCATGGATGATACAGCAGAAATACGGATCATTCTGTTTCCAGTTCAAAGCATGGATCTGTGAAAGCAATTGGCTGTAATTTTCACAGACGCCGTGGGCCAGATCCAGCAGCGCCTGGTCAAGATAAGCAGGGTGTCGGCTGAAAAGGATGGTATCCTGATGTTCCAGTGCCTGGGCGACAAAACCGGAGAAAAAATTTAAAATGGCATAATCCCCGTCCCGGATTGGTTCATCAATTTGCGAAAGAACAACCCGGGCGATTTTTTTGCTGAAAACAGAAATATTCTGATACAGGCAGATTCCGTGTTCAAGGTCGGAACCAAAAAGGCTGGGTTCGTCAGTGGCCCAGGTAGACAGAAAATCATCATTGGAAAGCAGTTCCTGAATACTGTCCTCCGCAATATATGCGCCTGAGTCTTCGGGCTCAAAGTAGCGGAACTGACGGGGTTTTTGCCGTTCATAGCAGCATAGCAGACGAAACGCACTGTCAGAAATAAAAGCGGGGTTGCGCAGAATATCAACGCTGCAGTCTCCGAGAGCCTGCAGAGGATTCTGATCTGAAAAGCTTTTATACAGGTTCATTTCCCACCGGGAAAAATACTGAAACAGTTCTAACAGAGCGTCTAAAAGCAGAGCCGGTTCCGTATGTCTGTCAGGATACAGCAGATCGGCTTTTGAGCCAAGCAGCGTTTTTTCAGGCGGCTCGGTAAGAACA
>Ga0137307_102340_pt1 | contig 13400 bp, 12 predicted proteins | sample NAcewD2O_March_2_FD_97180 | JGI IMG/M metagenome (GOLD analysis project Ga0137307, IMG submission 97180) | Mouse cecal microbial communities from Vienna, Austria - N-Acetylglucosamine amended D2O_March | ecosystem: Host-associated > Mammals > Digestive system > Large intestine > Cecum | place...
CCGAACGGTCAGAAAGGCCGTCACCGTGAAAACGGGGTGTGTGAGGTGGAGTAAAAATGGTTGTTATGAAACACTATACAGCCTTTGCTATCGCAAGGAGTCGAGCAACAGCATATCCGTATAACGACCGACCTGCAAGTAGTCCCGTCCAAAACGGCTCATGTCCTTGACGATCCAAGTGCCTACTAAGCCCTGCTCCACCAGAGAAAGTCCTTCCTGGACCCCAGGCCGGTTGAAGTTCGTCCCGGTATAGCCGTCATCAACCAACACACGGATGTTAGTAAAGCCTCGTTCTGCTGCATATTTGGTTAAAATGGACCTTTGATTTGCAATCGAATTTGACTCGCCGTCAAGGGCATCCTCATTACTTAAACGACAGTACAAAATAGTGATTTTCTGCTGATCCACGTCATTTTCTCCTTTCTTATGTGGGTCAGCTGACAGTACCGTAGTGCATGGATCGATATTAACATAACTTTTTGCATTTGTCATTAGGAAATCGACCCGTTCTCTGAAAAAATGAGGCGCTTGACCTTGTTGGCCAGCGTCTCATTTCCATCACACTCTGTTTTGACGATGTACCAAGTATTTCCGATTTTCCGTTCAACAATGTCACAGAATGGATTCTGGGGCTCGTCCCAAAGACCAGCAGGAGGGAAAACCATAGGCTCATAGCAGGCACAAAGGTCAATAGGTTCATACACATAGCTCTTGAAATATTCGTCAAAATCAATTATCATTCAATTACCTCTCAAATTGTTTTGTATGATGCTCGCTTTGGTACGCTTGTAGGATTTCCGGTGGGATATGATCCACTGTCCGGCGCAGTTCCTCCAGTTCTTGAAGCTGCTGCGACACCTCCAACTGGCGTTTGATGCTCTCCTTGCTGGAATTGACTTGCTTTTTCAATCCAGTGTTCTCAGCCTGGAGCGCTTTATAGGCGGCATCATACTTCCGCATCTGCGTCTGCATCCGCTCTACGCCGGGGATGTACTGCTCCAGCAGGGCCTCAATCTCAGCACTTTTCTTCTTGGCGTTGAGAGGATTGACCTCCCCCAGCAACTTCATCAGCATATCCCGCTGGCGGTTGAGATGTGCCGCCTCCTTGAACAGACGGGGCGGAATGTGTGTCCTGCCAGTTTCGCTGGCACTTTCGCCCCGCTCCAGATCAGGATACTTCCTGACCATGTGTTTCCAAAAACTATCCTGCCACCATGTCAGTTTCTTCTTGTTTCCGACAATATCCTTGGCACTCAACCGCTTGTCCGGTGTCAGCGGGACAAAGGATAGGTGCATATGAGGCGTTTTCTCGTCCATATGAACCACGGCGGAGATAATCGTACTTTTATCCTGATGTTTCGTAATAAAACGAACCGCTTCTTCAAAGAATGTCCGAATTTCAGCCCTTTTCTTCCCTTTGAAAAACTCTGGGCTGGCCGTCACCAGGGCCTCGACCACCCGAACGCTGTCCTTTCGAGTACGGCATCCGGCCTCGGCAATCTGTTTCTCAGCCTCGGCACGGTATTTCCGCTCTGGCTGGACAAGATGGTAATTGAGATGACTGCGACTAACATCCACATCGGGATTACTGGCGTATTTCTCCTTTTTTCGCTCGTTATGGGCCTCAATTTGCCCGATTTCCGGTCCCTTGTACTTGGCAAAGCGGAGAATGGCATACTGCGGCTTCTGCATCGCGCTCACCGCCTACCCTCAAGCTGTGCCGTAAGCCTATCCGCCGCTTCACGCAGCTTATTGGCTTGAATTCGGGCGGTTTCCGTCTGTTCGTCAGTAAAGTCAGGACTGGCCGCTAAAAGCGAGGAAAGCCGCTCAAATTCATTAAGAATCAGACTTGAACTTTCCATAAAGCTGTCAAAGGATGAGGGAGTATCAGTCCCGGCGGTTTCCGGTTCTCCCTGCTTCAAATATGTGTTCACCGATTTGATCTCGCTGGACAGGAACTGCGCGGCGCACTCAGCCTGACGGTCCGGCTCCAAGCGGGCCAGCTTCATCAGCTCACTCCGGGGAGGCTGTTTATCCATTTTTTTGAGAATCTCACTGGCTTTCGGTGTCAGATGTTCGGCCAGATACAGGTGGCGCTCAACAGTCCTAGTCGAAACACCCAGCTTTTCAGCGGTATCTTCCACAAAAGATTTCACTTTGGGTTCGCACGACACATTGTCGCTCGAACGTTGGTGATTGCTCACATGGCCGGGACGGTTCCGGGCAATCGTCTCTGGATGCAGAGTTTCATAGAGTTTCTTCCGGCGGGCAAGCAGACTGCTCACTTCTGTGTTGGTCAGACTTCTGCGGATCACATTCTCGTCGATCTCCGCCAGTTCCGCCCGGATGCTGTCAATACTGCATACAGTACATTCGATTTCAGCCCAATCCAGCAGCTTCGCCGCTTCCAGCCGGTGTAGCCCGGCAATCAGGGTGTGGCTGCTGTCAACTGTGATTGGATTGAGCAGGCCCACGTCGGCTATGCTTTTAGATAACTCGTCGATATGGGTTGGGTCGGCCTCCCGCCGTCCGGGGTTGATTTTGATTTCGCTGATTGGAATACGCAATGATTTGATACCTCCTAAGTTGATTTGGCAAATGTTATTTGCGTATTTCAATATACCGGAAAATCGTCTATAGCCTTTAATTCCTGCATAAATGCCCGAAAAAACAAATCAGCCAGGAAATCCTGCAAAAATGCAGTTTCCTGGCTGACCCCAAATTATGATGTTATTTTACAATATTCGACATTCAATCGAGCAAATATATGGTAAGATAAGCAGAAAGGGGTGGATATATGGCGAATATGTTATCGGATACTACGGGACGCCGCATTACCGGGCTTCGTGAACGTGAGGATATGACCTTGGATGAGTTAGCGGCTAAAATCGGCATCAACGCCACTACACTGGGCCGCATAGAGAAGGGCCAGACGCAGAAGATCAACAGTGATGTGCTGGTGGCGCTGGCACGAGAGTTCAGCGTCTCCACTGACTTTCTGCTGGGTCTGACCAGTATCCCCGAGCGCAAAAACTATGACGTAAGTGAGTTGGGCCTCTCAGCACAGTCGGTACGGAACCTTTACACGCAGAGGGTCGATACAGATGTGGTCAACCGCTTGCTGGAACATCCACGATTTGCCACGCTGACTGCTATGATTGCACAATATCTGAACGATACCTTTGCCGCTGGAGCAGCTGTGCAGAACCAAATCTTTGCGTCTATGAGCGAATTGCTGGTGGGTGCAGGGCAACGAGAGGTGGCACAAGCTGTCAATTTGTCCAAAGTCCCACCTCATCAAGTAGAACTAACAAAAATCCAGACTGTGTTTATGAATATGCTGAAAGAAATGAAACATGATGTCGGTTCAGACCTGGGAACTGCCAAAAACGTGACAAAAGAAGTTGTTGAGCGGATGATGGATGAGTTGTCAAAAGGCCAAGAAGCACCATTGACTTCCATCACGCCAGATCAGGTCACCGATGCCATTTTACATACGGTGGGCGATGAAATTGATCGGGAGAAGCTGGCAGAGCTCCGGCGTGGGCTGGTTTCGCTCTTTGAAAATCTGCCCAAGGCAAATGATACAAGCGGCCAGTAAGTGGCTTTACTTCGCGCCCAGACGGGTGGCTCGCAGGCCCGATTATCGGCCCGCTGGCGATGTCGCTGCGGCGGGACGGGGGACGAGGGACGGGGGCTGTATATACCTTTTGTCCCTCCCAAAATCAGGCAGTGGGATGATTGCTGCCGCTCCATCCCACTGCCTGATTTCCTGGTGCGGGAAAGTGACTGCGCCAGACCGCGCCGCCCCTTTCCCGCGCCAGCCGGGACAAAAGGTATAACACACTAGACTTTCTCCGAAAGTCGTGTGCCAAGAGGGGAGGTCTCCCCCCTTGGATTCCCCCTCCATTTTCGGGGCGTTGGGTACCCATGCTGCCAGATCGCAGCCTGGATACCCCGCCCCGAAAATGCTAACAACTCCACGGTTCTGCATCCGCAGAGCCGTGGAGTTGTTACTGCTCGTCTGGAATATATTCAGCAATATCTTCCAGACGGCAATCAAGGACCGTACACAATTTGTTCAGTGTCTTGGTTTCCATGTTGTCGTTTGCCCGCAAGCGCCGGATGGTCTTGCTGTCGACACCGCACTTTTCCCTTAATTGGTGTGTGGAAAAGCCGTTTTCCTTCATCATATCCCACAGTTTATCGGAAATAAGAAATAGTTTTGACTTTGCAATTTGTTTTTGTAAAATAATGCTTATATGAGACGGCCCGGAAAGGAGAAATTAGAAATGTAAAAAATCGAAAAGCCCCAAAAGCCTTTGATCCTCTACTGCTTTATCGTCTTAGTGGTCATGATCCTGCTGAATACCCTGCTGTTTCCCCGCCTGATGCGCCAAGAGATCACGCAGGTGGACTACGGCACCTTCCTCACCATGCTGAAGGTAGCCGTGGCCCAGGTGGAGCAGGACGTCATCTACTTCGTTGACACCTCCGAGGAGCCTGGCCTGTACGCCAGATCACCTTCCATGACCCCAGCCTGGTGGATCGCCTGTGGGAGAGCGGCTGCGTGTTCGACAAGGTGAGGCCAAAGGAGATGAACCCCATCCTCAGCTTCTTCCCGACCTTCAGGGCCGCGAGGCCATCCTAAAGGTTCACGCCGCCAAGGTGAAGCTGGCGGAGAATGTGGACTTTAACACCATCGCCTGTGCCGCCTCCGGGGCCTCCGGTGCGAAGTTGGCCAACATGGTCAACGAGGCCGCCCTGCGGGCCGTACGCCAGGGACGGAGGCTCGCCACCCGGGAGGACCTCCAAGAGAGCATCGAGGTGGTCATTGCCGGGTATCAGAAGAAGAACAAAATCCTCTCCGACCACGAGCGGATGATTGTCTCTTACCACGAAATCGGCCGCGCCTTGGTGGCGGCGCTCCAGACCCACTCCGCCCCGGTGGCGAAGATCACCATCATCCCCCGCTCCCTTTTCAGTCACCTTTGAGCGTAAGGTTGTCCGCACGGGCCGCAAACCAACCCCCCAAAGAAAGCATCACTTTTTCTGCCTTTCCTTCAACCGCTGTAACTCTATATACTCCACAACAGCTTCTCTTCCATGTTCGCTTAAAGAAAGTATATCCTGCACCAGCTTCTCACAAGTACAATCACGAGTGACATATACCATCTCCAAAGGCTTCTTTTCATCATAGGAACACCGCCCGATTAGATAATCAGCAGACACACTATAGTATTTTGCCAGCGTGATAAAATGCCGCAGCGGAAATTCATATTCTCCCGTCTCATACTTGGAATAATGCTGCTGAGAAATTCCCAAAACGGCTGCTATATCACTTTGAGAGTAATCGTGATCTTCCCGCAGTTCCCGAAACAATTCCATCACGCTTTTCAATGTCAGTCCCACCTTTTTCAAGGAACGTATCATACATATATTTCTATGTATTGATTTTACTTATTCAATCATGTATAATACATATAATTCAATGTAAAAAGGGGACGATGGAAGTGACAACATTATCTTTCTGTTGACCACTTGCATTTCCAAGAAAAACAGAGTATCATTGTCTATCATAGAGTTTGAAAGGAGCGTTCAGGTTGAGCAGGCACACAGTAGAAGTTTCGGAAAAGCAAAGCCCGATGGAACGGATTGCGGCTTTTATTGTGGACAAACGCAAAGCCTTTTACCTGTTGTACATCGGAGCAGCTATTTTCTGCGTCTTTTCCAGCGGCTGGGTGGCGGTGAACGACGATCTGACCAGCTACTTGTCTGACACCACCGAGACCCGGCAAGGGTTGACCGTGATGGAGGCGGAGTTTGTCACCTTTGGCACCAGCCGCATTATGGTGGACAATATCTCCTACCGTCAGGCGGAGAGCTTGGCGGAGCAGATAGAGATGATGGAAGGTGTAAAATCGGTGGAGTTCAACGGTTCCAGGGACCACTACACCAACGGCTCCGCCCTGTTTTCCATCACCTACGACGGGACCGCCACTGACCCGGTGAGTCTGGAGGGATTGGATGGTGTCAAAGCCCTTCTGGACGGGTATGACGTCTATATCACCGGCGACACCGGCGACTCCGCCTCTGAAAGTCTGAACGCCGAGATGCAGGTGGTCATGGTGATTGCCGTGGTCATCATCCTGGTGGTGCTGCTGTTCACCTCCCACACCTATATGGAGATCCCGGTGCTACTTATGACCTTTGGCATGGCGGCACTGATGAACAAGGGCACCAACTTTATCTTTGGCGAAATATCCTTTGTCTCCAACTCGGTGGCGGTGGTCCTCCAGCTGGCCCTGGCCATTGACTACGCCATCATCCTCTGCCACCGGTACACCGAGGAGCGGGAGCAGCTGGAGGCCCGGGAGGCGGTGGTGGCCGCCCTGAGCAAGGCCATTCCGGAGATTGCCGGCTCCTCCATGACCACCCTGTCCGGCCTGGGGGCCATGTGCTTCATGCAGTTCGGGATTGGTCAGGATTTGGGCCTGGTGCTGATGAAGTCCATTGTGCTCAGCCTGCTGGCCGTGTTTACCCTGATGCCCGGGCTGCTGCTCAGCTTCAGCAGTTTGATCGACCGCACCCACCACCGGAATTTTGTGCCCAAAATCACCGCCTGGGGCCGGCTGGCGGTGAAAACCCGTTTTGTCATGCCGCCCCTGTTTGTGGTGCTTCTGATTGGCGGTTTTGTGTTCGCCAACCGCTGCCCCTACGCCTACGGGCAGACCGAGCTGACCACCTTCCGCCAGAGCGACGCCCAGATTGCCCAGCAGCGGGTGAACGAAACCTTTGGCCGGGTGAACACCCTGGCGGTTATCGTGCCCAAGGGGGACTATGAGCAGGAGGGCCGGCTGCTCCGGGAACTGGATCGTATGCCCGAGACGGACACGGTGCTGGGCCTGGCCAATGTGGATGCCATGGACGGCTATGTCCTCACAGACCGGCTGACACCCCGGCAGTTTGCCGAGCTGACCGATCTGGATATTGAGGTGGCCCGGCTGCTCTACTCCGCCTACGCCGTGGACCAGGAGGACTACGGACAGGTAGTTTCCGGCCTGGACAGCTACGGCGTACCCTTGATTGATATGTTCCTGTATGTCTATGACATGATGGACGAGGGCTACATCTCTCTGGACGCGGACATGACTGAGACCATTGAGGACCTCCACGTCCAGCTGACCGACGCCCAGCTGCAATTGAAGGGGGAGAACTACAGCCGTCTGGTCTTACAGCTCAACCTGCCCGAGGAGGGGGAGGAGACCTTCACTTTTCTGGACACTCTGCATGAAATTGTGGGCCGTTACTACCCGGAAAATTCCCTCCTGGTGGGCAACTCCACCAGCGATTTTGACCTGTCCGCCTCCTTCGGCAACGACAACATGCTCATCAGCATTTTGACCATCGTATTCGTCATTCTGGTGCTGGTGTTTACCTTCAAATCCGCCGGGCTTCCGGTGCTGTTGATCCTGGTCATCCAGGGCAGTGTCTGGATCAACTTCTCCTTCCCTTACTTACAGAAGGAACCCCTGTTCTTCCTCAGCTATCTGGTGGTCAGCTCCATCCAGATGGGCGCAAATATTGACTACGCCATTGTCATCGCCAACCGCTATGTGGAGCTGAAACAGACCATGTCCCTCAAGGATGCGGTTATCGAGTCGCTGAATGAGGCTTTCCCCACCATTATTACCTCAGGCACTATTTTGGCCTCCGCCGGCGTGGCCATCGGCCTGCTGTCCACCACAGCCTCCATCGCCTCCATCGGCGTGTGTCTGGGCCGGGGCACGTTAATCTCCATCTTCCTGGTGATGGGTATCCTTCCCCAGATTCTGCTGCTGGGCGACACCATCATTGAAAAGACTGCCTTTACCCTGAAGACCCGGCATCCCGTCCAGACCCACACCGGCAGTCTGCTGGTGGACGGCCACGTCCGGGGATACATCTCCGGCATGGTGGACGCCGATTTCAGCGGCATCCTCCATGGCAGCATCAATGCGGCGGTGGCAACGGGGGCTGTCCGGCCGGAGGAGCCGCCCCAACCAGCGGCAATCCCTGCGGGAAAGGGGGCGGATTCTCATGCGTAAACGTGTCGACCGGCTGTTCCCCATCCTTCTGGCGGTCTGGATTCTGACCTCGCTGGTCCTGCCCGCCTGGGCCACGGAGGAAAGCACTGTCACCATCTCCAACGTAGCGGACCTCCAGCGTTTCGGGAAAAACTGCGCTCTGGACACCTGGTCCCAGGGCAAGACTGTTACCCTCACCGCCGACCTGGACCTGAGCGGGGTGGATTTCACCCCCATTCCCACCTTCGGCGGCACCTTTTTAGGCCAGGGACACACCATCTCCGGGCTGTGTCTCACCTCCGCCGGTTCCACCCAGGGGTTGTTCCGCTATATCCAGCCCGGCGGGCTGGTACGGGACTTGACCGTCAAGGGTACGGTGGCCCCCGGGGGTACCCGCTCCACCGTGGGAGGCATCGTGGGCAACAACGCAGGAACCCTGCAAAGCTGTGCCTTTCACGGCGTGGTTCAGGGGGATGCCACCGTGGGCGGCATCGCCGGATACAACAGCATCACCGGTGAGATTACCGGTTGTTCCGTCTCCGGTTCTGTCAGCGGCAAGAATATCACCGGCGGCATTGCGGGCCGGAATTTGGGGTTGCTGCTCAAATGTGAAAGCAGCGCCGGAGTGAATCTGACCCGGAAGGAAACCAATGTGGACCTGATGGACGCGGATACGGCTGCCATCCTGAAGGAGCGGGCCGCGGCGGACGACGAAACCTACCACCTGCTGGACGGCTGCTTTGATACCGGTGGCATCGTGGGCTATTCCAGCGGCGTGGTGCAGAGCTGCGTCAATCGCGGCACGGTGGGCTACCCCCATGTGGGGTACAACACCGGCGGCATCGCCGGGCGGCAGGACGGCTATCTGTCCGGCTGTACCAACAGCGGCACCGTCTACGGACGGAAGGACGTGGGCGGCATTGTGGGCCAGGCGGAGCCCTATGTGCTTGTGGACCCTGGCCGGGACACGCTGGAGCAGCTGCGCCAGGAGCTGAACACCCTGGAAAACCTGATTAACCGCGCGCTGGACGACGCGGAGCGCACCGGAGACAGCGTCTCCGCCCAGCTCAGCGCCATGGGAGACTACGCCGGCAGCGCCAAGGACAGCACCAAGGAGCTGCTGGACCGGGTTTCCGATTTTACCGACGAGAACATCGGCACCATCAACACCCTGACCGCCGACATCACCGGCGCGCTGGACAAAATTTCTCCCGCCCTGGACGATCTGTCCGACGTGGGCGGGCGGCTGGAGCGCCTGTCCCGCCAGCTGGGGGACGCTTTGGATTCTCTGGGCGGCGCGGTGGACACCGGCGATCGGGCCGCGCGGGACCTGCGTCTCGCGGTGGAGAAGCTGCGGCAGTCCGCCTCCGGGCTGACCACGGCGGTAAGCCGGCTGGAACGCGCGCTGGACGCCTTTCAAGGCTTTCTGGATTTGGGAAGCGGCTCCATCTCCGTCAGCTCTCTTCTGGCGGCGCGGGAGGAGCTGCGTCAGGCATTCCGCGCCCTGCGGGGAGTGGGGGATGATCTGGATGATGCCCTGTCTCAGCTCCAGCAGGCCCTGAGCCGCTCCGGCGCTCTGTCCAGCCAGCTGGGAGACGCCCTGGATACACTGGAGGAGGCCTCTGACACCTCCGCCGTCATCGGGCGGCTGCTGCGCCGGGCGCTGGATACCATTGGCGATGCGGTGGATACGCTCACCGAGGACGGTCCTGCGGAGTTCACCCCCCTGGGGGAGGACTTCCGGCAGGCCGGCGACAGCCTTTATGATGCCATGAGCGGCCTGCTGGAGGAGATGGACGGGCTGAACAGCGCCCTTCAGACCGGGAACGGCACCCTGACCGCCGACCTGCGGGCCATCAACCGGCAGTTTAACGCGGTATTCACCCTTCTGCTGGACGCAATGGATGACGCCAGGGACACCGCTGAAGGCGGCCTGGAGGGCATCATTCAGGACACCTCCGATGAGGACATCTCCGCCACCCGGGAGGGCAAGGTGGCGGACTGCTCCAACCTGGGAACCGTGGAGGGAGACCGCAACGTGGGCGGCATTGCCGGTGCCGTGGCCATTGAATTCGACCTGGACCCGGAGGACGACACGACCGGCCGGTTCTCCTTTGGCAGCAGCTACGAGACCAAGGCGGTGCTGATGAACTGCGTCAATCGTGGGGCCGTCACCGGCAAGAAGGACTGCGTGGGCGGTCTGGCGGGGCGCATGGACCTGGGTACTGCCTTGGAGTGCCAGAATTACGGCCCGGTAGCCAGCACCGGCGGGAACTATGTGGGGGGTGTGGCCGGCTATGCGGACGCCTCCATCCGCAGCTGCCATGTCAAGAGCACCCTGTCCGGAGAGAATTACGTCGGCGGCATTGCCGGCTGGGCCAGCCGTCTGCGGGACTGCCGTGCCATCGTCACAATCGAGGAAGGCACGGAGTATCTGGGAGCCATTGCCGGCGGCATAGAGACGGATGGGGCGCTGTCCGGCAATCTCTTTGTAGACACCGGCACCGCCGGGGTGGACGGCGTCAGCTACGCGGGGCGGGCCGAGCCCATCCCCTTTAACGCGCTGAGCCAGCTGCCCGATATTCCGCCAGAGTTCACCGCCTTTACGCTGACTCTGGTGGCGGAGGAAAAAACGGTGGCGCAGATTCCCTTCCTCTACGGGGAGGACCTGTCCAGGCTCGACCTGCCCCCTGTGCCAGAGCTGGAGGGCAATTACGGCGTCTGGCCGGAGTTTGATGTCTCCGGCCTGCGCTCCGACCTGACCGTGAACGCGGTCTATACCCCTTGGGTTACTGTGGTGGCCAGCCGGGAGCTGTCCGGAAAGCTGGCCCTGGCCCTGGCGGAGGGACAGTTTACCGGGGACGCCGTTCTCCATGTGACAGACAGCGTCCAGGTTCCGCCCCAGGAGGCGGGGGAGCAGGCCGTCGTGTGGGACGTCGTTCTCGCTGGAGCGGAGCCAGAGGATTCCGTTCCTTTGCGGCTGTTAAGCCCTGACAGCGGTACCCATGTCTGGCAGTATCAGAACGGCCAGTGGCAACAGGTGGAAGCCGTCCAAAACGGACAGTATCTATTGCTGACCATGACCGGAACCCAGGGCACTTTCTGTATCCAATCTACTCGGAGCGCCCTGTGGCTGATCCCCGCTGTCGTGGGCGGTTTGGCTGCCTTGGCAGCACTCGTGCTGATTGCCGGCAAACACAAGAGAAAGGCCGCCAAGGCTCAGAAAGGAAAAGAGGAGCCAGCATCGAAATAAAATGCCCCGCTCGCTGGATAGACTTATTTCATCCGGCAAATCGAATCCCGGCAAAAAGAGCAGGGGCGCAGTACCGGCCTGGACCATATTCTGCCGCTATAGACTCAAAGCCGCCGTATCACGGAGAAACGTGATACGGCGGCTATTCGTACTCTGAATCCACTATATTCCAGCCACCGCGCGGCGCAGAGAGCCAGGCAGACGGGACCGATGGCACACACTTGCTTGGTAAACTTCTAATAAGCACAAAGATGGGCTGTGGATAATTTATAAATCCATAACCCATCTTGCGCTTTTGCACTACGAATTGTCAGCCAACAGTCTCCTTGCGTGAGTTCCTTACCACTATTAACGCAACGGGTTGGCGGTTTGTCCTTATTCTTTTTCCACTAAGAACGGCCCTCTAATGGGGCCTGCGGGAGGGGGTGAAAAACCAAGGCTGCACTTAAAGGACAAATTTTTCAGACCACGAAGGAGGTTAGCTGATGAATAGTCTGGTGCGCAAATTCCAGCTAAGTTAAACTGAACCTGCCGCTGCCCCGCTTAAACAAGGCTATCAACAAAGGCCTCTTAATAAGGGGAAGCACAAGCCACCCGCCATGCGGGTGGCTTGATTTTATTCCCTCTTTGCAACAGTTTTAGAGAAAGACAGTTAGACCGCTGTTTTGGATAATAAACCGCTGGGGGCGCTGCAATTTTGATGTACAGGGAAAACTCTCATTCAAACCCGCTGAGGCGTTTTGGGAAAGGCTGAAACCGGGCTGTTTTTTCTCTGTTGTTTTTATTCCGGCCGCCTGCGGCGGCCAGCGGAGCGCCAGCCTGCTCACTCTGCTCCACGGCATAGGGCAGGGCGCGGAGTGAGCAATCCACGGGCAGATCTTCTTCCAATTACAAATATCGTGCGATAATCTGAACCAGACGTATGGGCAGTTGTTTAAGATCGCTGATGTCGATAAACCGTTCCTGCCCGTAAATCTGGCAGATCGCGTCCTTGTCCTGCCCGATGGCGGCAGCCAGGAAGATCACACCCTTACGGTTATATTCTTTGATGATCTGCTTCATATCCTCTGCCGCCGAATTGCCGGAATAGTCCGGCATGGCTTTTGGCTGGCCATCACTGAGACTAATTAGCAGCTTTGTTGACTGCGGCGCTCCTGACAGCTTTTCAGACAACACCCGGAGCGCCATACCATCCCGGTTATTGCTGATGCCCTGCATGGACATGATTGCGCCTTTTCCGATGAGGTAATCATTGGTCCCCCTTGCGAAAAAGTAAGACAGGCTTTGACGGAGGAATTTGCCGCAAACGTAAAAGCGTATGCGGAGCGTGACGCCGCTGTGAACATCTATATGCAGGAGGATTACCATGAAATGGAAAGGGACTATATGCGGTCGCAGATCTCCCCGCAGCGGGAACCCGCGATGGAACGGGTCTCTAATTTGATGAATCAGTATGCAGGCGCGGACCGGCCGCCCGGCAATCACGTTCTCTGCCTGATTGAGCCGTTCTATTTTGCGAGTATCACCGCATCTGACGGCTACGCCGCCGCGCACATCTATGATGTATATGGCCGCATGATCGCTTCATACAATTCCTACAACAGCGACGGCGGTCCCTGGACGGACATATGGACGCTGGAGGAACTGCAATTCAGCTATCAGGCAAACCAAATATACGCGGCGGCCTACCGCGAGGCAAGGGCGGGCTTGGCGGATCAAAAATAGATGATCTCACATCCGTCTCCATCCCGGAACACCGTTGACAGGGCTAGCTGCATCTATGGGGTGTAAGCTGCCGTGGAGGGTCATGCAGCTGAGCTGCCCCATCCTCTGGTCCGGAGCGGAAACACCGCCGGGCCGCGCCGGAGAGAATGTTCAAAAGCTAGGGATTGTCGTCCGCAATCAGCATCAAAGCCATCAGAGATTCCTCCATCACCGAAATACAGACAGAGTATAGCACCAATTTATGGCAGGAGTATGTCAGACCACGAAAAAAGGCCGGAAAACATCATCCGCCTGCCACACGGCTGACACAAAGGCGCGGTAAGATACAATTACCCAAAGGGAAATTTGAAAGGAGC